>Ga0307517_10009332_pt1 | contig 13916 bp, 6 predicted proteins | sample 23_EM_MG_FD_194515 | JGI IMG/M metagenome (GOLD analysis project Ga0307517, IMG submission 194515) | Populus trichocarpa ectomycorrhiza microbial communities from riparian zone in the Pacific Northwest, United States - 23_EM | ecosystem: Host-associated > Plants > Roots > Unclassified | place...
AAAAAAATTAATTTAAAAAAAAAATAAAAAAATTTCAAAACACTTTAAAAAAAAAAAAAAAACAGGACTTTAGTACAGTAGCATAGAATTAACCTATTCCAAAAGAAAAGTCTGCGAAAAGGGTGGCTGGCCACTTACAGGCAATACAGCCTCCACCAAGTTCAAGCAACTTAAAGATAAAAAAAAGCAGAGACTTTTCGGCTTTCGCAGCTCAATTATTGACTTGAAGGAAACACCCTTTCGTCAATGAATGCATCGAAAGTCACACGTTGCGTGTAGCTGCCCCTACACAAATTCCTTAACAGTTAAGTACCTCGGGTTTTTGTCTTTTCTGGAATAAAGTTTTAATAAACAAGTGTTTTTTTGCCCCCCTCGCTTTACCAGTAATTGAGGTTTGGCAAGTAGAAGAGCCACTTAACGAACTTTTACACAGTCAGAAGTTGGATTTTTTTATTCCACTTTATATTCTTAATAATATTTCTTATTACCATAAAATTGGACACCTACCCATGTGAAATTGCCTGGAAATACCATAGTTATGATAAGATAAACGAGTTCATGTGATATATTGATTTAATCATGTTTGTTTATGTATAATTGTTTTTTTTTATTAATATGGATATCCGGGTTAGCTTACGCATACTTCGACTAATCTAACGGGCCTTGAAGTTAACGATTATATAAGCCTCCACTGGTCATCATACTAGCAACCACATGACTCGAACATGAGATAACAGGAAAATCAAACCTCTTGGTCTAAAACTCTTACCACTGGTCATCTACTAGATAATTAATTGTGTTTTTTTTTTAGTTTAACGTGGGTGTCCGGGTCAGCTTGCGCGCACCTCGACTAATCCCACGGACCCTGAAGTTAACGACCATGTAAGCCTCCAGTGGCCATCATATGAGCAATCATAGGACTCGAACCTGAGACCACATAGGAAGCAAACCTCTTGGTCCCAAGCTCTTACCACTGGACCACCACCTAGATGGTTATATATATATTTATTATTATTATTATTATTATTGTTATTATTATTGTGTTTTTTTAATATTATTATTGTTAGTATTTATATCTTTCATAAATTACGCGTTTTTTTTACACTCAATTTTTTCAACAAGACACTATTGATTGAATTTTAATTTCTACCAATATCATAAGATTTTTAAATAAAGATAAGAACAAAAAGAATGATATAAATAGAGGTAGAGTGATAAATATTCAAAGTGTAAAAAAAAAATTAAAAAAATAAAGATAAGAAAAAAATGGTGATAAATAAACTAAGTGAAAAGCAAATAAATATAAGGAAAACTTATTCTCTAAAAAAAACCAAAAATTAAAATTTTACCACTGATACAGTAAAAAGTTTTAGCAAAATCTGAAATTTTATTATTCCTACAAGAAAACACTTTTTTGTTTTAGTATATGTATAATTTATAAATTAATATGCTTGAGATCATAAAAATTTGTTAACCAGTCAAGATATTATTAATTAAAATATTATTTAAAATTTCAATTAAATCTGAATAAAAAAATAATTTAATCAAGGTTATACTGCATTTTCATTTATATGCTCAAGTACATTTACAAAAATTGAATAAATTCATATTTCATTGAGGTGTAGTCCGAATATGTAATGGACTCCCCTCGATAATCTATTGGGCTATTAGCCGAACAATAGTGTATCTACCAAAGGCCCATATAAACCCAGGCCCATACCCGTATAGCAGCTCGTAAGTCCTAACCAAAATAATTACTCTCTTAGTCGTACAAAGCAGGGTGATGAAAGAAGAAGCCAAAAAACCAATCTAATCCTCAAAATTTTCTCCCTCGCGCAAAATCTTTCCTGGAAAGTGAATTTTTTCCCGGAAACTCAAAACCCAATTCAATCTACCGAATCATAAATTACAATACAGTTAAGGATTTTGACTCTCTGGCGAGTGTAAATACAATTGTTGAATTCTTTATGAGAGTAACGGTGTGGATTTTAGTGCCTTTTAAGCGTTTTTAATTTGGGTGTTTGTTTGGTTACAGAGAGAAGTGGAGTCCGGTTTTGGATTACCGATGATGATGGTTCAATGATGTCACTGTTCTGGATTGTGATTCGTCAGCTTGCAGAAATTGAAGCAATGGTAAAAAATAAATAAATAGGGTTTCTGTTTCTCATTTCTTGTTAATCTTGATTTTATTTTCAGTAGTGATTAGTTACGGTTGATGCTGTGGTGTTCTTTGAAGGAAATGAAAGATTTTTGGAAAGAGAGCGAGCCCTTCACTTAGACTAGCCAAATGACTGTGATAAGTACTTTGAATTAGGGTTTTGTGACTCTTGATTGATTTGATGTTATTGAAGTGTTTAACCTCATGCATTGTTGAAGCGAATGAAGTTTGATTATTCAAGGTTTTGTCATTTGTCAACTATAAGGTAAATATTGTTCTAGAAGAGGGCCTTGTGAATTCAATGAAAAAGAGTATTTTTTTTTGCACTTGCCAGATAACCATGACAAGTAGTTTGAGTTACAGTTTTGTTAGATTAGATACAAATGGGAAAATACGTGCCAATGCTTTGTTTTTTTTTTTTAGTTTGCAAAAATGGGAAATAAAATATATGAAATTTTGCGTTTACACCGCTTAATTTGTGTGGCATTGAGTGTACAAAATACAGACTGGAGCAAATTTAATGGAACTGGAATAGCTAGATAGGTTTGGATGTTTATTATTGTTGTGCACAGGCTACGTCGAAAAAGGTGATTACAAGAGAAGAGTGGGAAAAGAAGCTTAATGATGTAAAAATCAGGAAAGAAGACATGAATAAATTGGTGATGAACTTTCTTGTTACTGAAGGTTATGTTGATGCTGCTGAGAAATTCCAGATGGAATCAGGAACTGAACGTATCCTTTATCTTCAATATTAGCTCATTCTTAGTGCTGGCATTTTATGTTTCGTGCTCTGGTGGCATGACCTTGTCAGGATCCTGTGTTTTTCCTTATTGAGAAACAGCAGATATAGATCTTGCAACAATTACAGATCGAATGGCTGTTAAGAAGGCTGTGCAGTGTGGAAATGTTGAGGATGCTATTGAGAAAGTCAATGATTTAAATCCCGAGGTTAGACTTTTTATTATGTTGCTACAATCTATGCGAAGGTGACTTGTGTGTCAATTATACACAAATTACGGCCCCTGTCATAGTTTGTCAGAATGATTTGACTACATTGTTTGTTTGTTTAATCTGTTTTCTCAAACTTTTAGCTTTTTAAGTGTCTAAAAGGACTTCTGCAGTTTGCTTATTGTATTCATGAATGTCTTTTTTTGAAACTCCCTCTTCCTTAGAAGGATCAGGAAGCATGTTAGGCAGTCATCCATGATATGTTGGCTGTAACATCTTGACCTTTGCTCAACAAGCATACAATTGCATTGAGCTGTAAGAGACCTTCAACTTTCTATTACCATATAATTGTTTCATCCTTGTAGCAAAATTAATGGTTTGCCCTTAGTAACTGGTTATGATATAGCTCCTGCATCCCAGCTACCTTTACTGATTTCATAGGTTTGAATAAAATATGACTTGAACTACGTGATTGTGTGTGCCAATGATCTGCTTATGGGCTGAGTGCTTATTAGCTATGAATGTTTCAAGGAAGCAAATGAATAAACTGCAGGATTGTACGTTATCATTTTGCATGTTGCATCTTTGCAACTCATGTTAGTCTAGCCAAGAAAGAGTGATGTGATTTTCTCATGCATGGTGTTTGGCATATTGCCTGGTTTGTGTGTACTAATGAAATGACAGGAAAGTAATAAAGAAAGCTAGAGTATGGAAATTTCATCTTTAATGGCGGTTGTGGAATTTCAGAAACATAATTCTTTCAAGTGAGGGTTATTCATTTTGCCATAAATGTCTGATCTTTTCAGTATTTGTTTTTGTGTGTTGTAAGACAACCATATACAGTGTGGCCTTTTTTCTATCTTGATTTCCTCATGTGAAAATACTTCATGCAGATACTGGACACAAATCCGCAACTGTTTTTCCATCTCCAGCAACAGAGATTTATAGAACTGATTCGGAATGGCAAGGTAGAAGAGGCTTTGGAGTTTGCTCAGGAGGAACTTGCACCAAGGGGAGAAGAAAACGTAATTCTGAGTTGTTCATAATTTTGTTATGTTGACTTCTATTGCATTTGATATCATTTGCAATTCCTTATGGCTTTTTTTTTCCCATCAATTTGATCGGACTTAAATGATTAAAAGGGTTTCATATTTATTGAAATTAATAATGGTAGTCACCTTGAAGATAAATACGGTCTTAGTAGACACGTTCACATGACAACTGTGGTGATAATAAATGACCTGAGAAAGTTGATATATTCTGCAGCAAAGCTTTTTAGAAGAACTGGAGAGGACTGTTGCACTGCTGGCTTTTGAAGATGTTTCTAACTGCCCTGTTGGAGGACTTTTGGATATTTCACAGCGCCTGAAGACAGCAAGTGAGGTGAATGCAGCTATCCTTACAAGCCAGAGTCGTGAAAAAGGTTGGTGGATTTCTTTCCTCTTTCTTCTTTTTTTGGTATGCTCGTGTGTGCGTGTAAATAGAAATGAATGTTCCCGTGTACTTGGGTGATGTATGCTGCTCTTTGTTTTTATATACCTAAAGGAAAAAAAGGAGAAGAAGAAATCAAACACCTTGGTTATCGTCTTGGTAACCAAATAAATTATTATTCTTGATATATCTTCTGGACATGCTCTTCTATTCATTAAAACATCATACACAAATTTCCACTCTCATAGTTGTACAAAGGGATGCTTACCTCCCAGACATGTCAATTAGATATTGGTCTAAAATGGGCATCAGTTACTGTAACAGCATCCTTTATGTCAGATTTAACTCTTATATTTTTGCCCAATTGAACTTTGCTGATTTAAGGACCCGCCTGAAGGGTGCTTGATCTTCACTCAGTAGCACTAAGAGCCTGAACATTGGCTCTCACTTAAAATGCGGCCATTTTATTCTTTCCTTTGGGGAGAATATATAGGAATATTGAGAGAAAGGCATTCTTAAGGGAATTTGCGTATGTTACTCCTTAGGTCACATCAGTAGCTATGAATTAGACATGCTTATTTTCTTTCACAATACTTGCTGAATTCTCAAAGAGATGATGGCAAAAGCAAAGAGATGCAAGCAGTAGAGGTTGCATAGTTTGGGTCCTGACTGTTTCTTTTGTTCTCACATCCGTCTTGCTTTATTGGGCTTGTGTTCTTGAGTTGATTCTTGATATTGTTTTTTTGCACCGTCTTATTTTTATATGAAGAATTAATTCATAACGTAATCACAGATCCAAAGCTTCCAAGCTTGTTAAAAATGTTGCTATGGGCTCAGAACCAACTTGATGAGAAAGCTGTTTATCCTCGAATAAACGATTTATCCACTGCCATGCTTGAAGACCCTGCAGTTTGAGTTGCGCGCAAGTTTTCGGCTTGGCCTAGTTTGCACATGCAGAAACTAGATGGAATGATAAATTTCTGTACTCAAAATTACAGCGACTCTAGACAGCTAATTGTTGGATGCAACTTTTTTACAATTTGTTTGCTGTTCTTTCTCTTCTATTCCAAACATTGCTTGCTCTCTTTGAAGTTGTGGATTATGGCATATTATCCAAAAACGCAATGAGATTAGTACAAGTGATTTCAAGGCTGTGACCAAACTTTGAAAATGTTGTCTTGTTGATGTCCCCTAATATCCCAACAACAAATTCAAGGGCAAGCGATGAGAGGAACCGCAATGCACTTGCCTGGACAAAAATGCCCAGCAGGGCATTTAACTGAGCATTTAATAATGGAATGCTTTCTGCTATTCAGCTGCTTAATAGGGTTGATTGGCAACAACAGCGACATAAAATTGGGTAAAGAAAATGTACAGAACAGACCGAAAAAAACAAACAAATACCACTCTCAAGGTTCTTCTACCCACAGAACGTAGACCCATAGGATAAGATGGCTCTCCTGAAGGATATTAGTGTCGGTATTCGTATTACCATGTTTGAATGCATCTCCACTTGCACCCAAATTGCAACAACCATCATCAAAATTGAGAGCATAACTTGAAGGATCATACTGGAACTTGAATCGCTTCTTCCCACCATTCTTTTTCACGGCCTTCTTCACTGCTGCCTTGAGCCACCAAAAAAGGGCCCTGCATTGCTTCTTGCTGTAACTATTCACACATCCAAAGCTTCCAATCAAGAAGCCCATGTCAATCAATAAGCAGAAATCCTCAATTCTCATAAACAAAACGAATAACCCAAGAACTGAAATCTTAAAGGAGAAACAAAAGAGATGAGGAAGTTGGCTTGAGGTATCTCTTGGCTTTATAAAGAGAAGAAACAAGAAAACTTGGCAAACTGTTTCAGAGAATGAGAAAAGAGAACACCAAAAAAAGAAGAATGAAATGGATGAGTGCAGAAATAAAACAAGCAAATCTTTTGGGTCTTTCAAAGAAGCTGCTATAGCTTCAATTGCAGCATCCACAGTCATGTGCCCTCTTTTGACATGATATTGGGATGCTCAAATTCCATCATCTACTATAAGAAAAAGGAGAGAAAAGAGAAGGTTGCAGTGGGCAGGAGAGCCTCTCTCCCTCTCCACAGTCCTATCACTATCAAATTGTTGTTGTTGTGGTAGCTGTACTGCTATAACAAATGTGTGCGCCTTCGCACTTCATGATGAATTCCTTGTCCGCATCGTGTTTTACTTTCTTTTCAAGTATCATGTATTTCTTACCTAGCAAGAAGAGGCACCTACCTATGTTAAGGGCTAAAACTCAGGCACGATGTTAATGGAGGGAGACCAGAAGGAGTCACTAGACCAACCTGTAGGTTGCGACAAGCAAAGGTTGCATTTAACTGCTTTATAAAGTACTTCTAAGTCACGTGTCAAGCGGTTTCGTTTCAACTGGCTAGCTGGTTTGACTCACAGGTTAGAATTTGTTTTTTATAATTTGAGTAAAGATTCTGAATTTGAAATTTAAAGAAGAAAATTAATTATTCTAGGTTTTTTTTATTAATAAAATATCTAGTATTTGTTCAGCTTTATTTTCTTATTTATACGTTACAGTTCATCTTAAAATTTGATTTTTGAATATGTTTTGTATTACTCAAATTAATTAAATTTGGGTCACTTATCCTACAATTTTTTGTTTGTTTTAGTTAACCAATTGGTCTACCTGCTAAAAGATAACTTCTTCTAGTGGTTCGACATTTATTTTTCTTAAAACAAGATTTAGAGTTCGAGTCTTGTGAATTAAATACATTATTATAAAACGAGTTTTACTTTTTAGTAGACAGACCCGGCTCAACTGGATTAATCGGGGTCCAGTGAACTTTTAAATACCAGGGTTTAGATATAAAAAAAAACCATGAATGAAATGTAATTTTCATTAAAATTATATATAAAAAAATGACATATTTAAAGTTCAATTTTTAATTTACACGATAAAAAATATTTAGTAGTTTTTATATATTTTTCATATACTAACACACAAAAACTTGTATGATATATAACTCAAAACCAACCATACATGAGAAGCTCCACATATTTTATCATCTCAGGTATGAGGAACATATCACAACCAAACATGAAACAGCAATGGTGGTGTCTGAGACTCTAGCCCTAAACCAGCCATGACCCCTAACAGGGCCCGAGTTGTTGATATTTGTACAATGATTTGCTCGTCACTGTAAAAAGGTCCTTACACTGATAATTTCTGTAGCATAGGTTAATTGAAGCTATGAAGGACCATCCATGATTTAGACCATCACATGCATCACAAGTAGATAAAGTGGGCTCTGGAGATCTCTAATGATCCATCAAATCAGTCTTATTTTTTACCTCTTAGCTGCCTATACAATATTTGTTCATGTGGGAAGACGGCAGGTCTGCTTCCTGGATTTCTACCTTATATGCCGTTGTTTTCTTCTCCAAAGACTTTCTGCTTTTTCATACTCATTAAATTCCCTTTGTCTCACTCCACAGCTCCCTTCTATATTTGCCAGTGGCATGGTGCCCAATCACTTGCTTTTTCAAACTCCTACCCTAGCCTGCCGATGGAGCTTGTGGACACACATTCCCAGATAAGTTGACATTCTGTGCCAACAAAACAAAGCTTGTCTTCCACATTGGAAACTCCATGGAGTCCTTCCAGAGTATTATCTCATCTCTATTTTGATGTGGGTTGCATGCATAGTCGCCCAGAGCAGAACTTGGATCATGAATTTGCTTGCAAATCAATCTATGTTTTTTTATAAATCAATTTGGATTTAAAGAAATCCCATTAGAAATAAACTTAATTTGGATCAAGTTTCGAAACCTTAGTTTTATAACTTGATTATATGGGCTTTCTTAGAATTTGGTATCAGAAATTTCAATGGGTCAGAATTTTCCACTAGGCTTTTTCTTGAAGTCGGCCTTCCTTATCTTGAGCCTTTAACCATCTGGTAGCCTACAGCAGAGAACATTATTGGCGCAAAATATTGTACCAGATTCATCACAATCACTAGTCAATCCAATTGTTCAGACTCTCTCAAGGCTAGCTGGATCTCACAGTTCCATGCCAAGTTTGTTCTCATTCCCAGTTTGGTAGTGCTTGTTCATGTACCTTTGCGGATTCTTCTTACTGGAAGCTTGCATCTTTTTCTTTCATTTTCTGGTCTTGTTTGTGCATTTTTTTAGGAATAAACATAACATTAAACTAAAGGAGAAGGAGAATACAGAGGTACAAGAGATAAAACAGAATTGCAGACATCTTCCACTCAAGTTCTCGGAGAAATACTAGGATTAGCTAACTGTCCTAGAGCATGGGCAATAGCATTCCCGTATCTCTTTGGAAAAGTGTCAAAGCATTCTATCCTTTGAAAATGAACTCAAAGAGATAGGTAGGATCTGGAGAGCATCAAACTGATAGCAGTGAGACAACAACAACATCTCTCCACATCAACGAGGTCACTAATTAACAAACTCTCGAGATATACCCAATGGCTTAGGAGATTGAACTTTGAAGTCCAAATAACATGGCAGCCATTGATCAGTCCTTATGTTGACCTGACTCCCATTACCAATAACCCATCTAGCTACAACCTCTGCTTAAAGCTATCTAGCTGCCAAAATACATCTCAGACAACGCAGACCATAAGTTAGTGGTGGGAAAGTATTTGGCTCGTAGCCTGTAGGACTTGTGCTATAAAAGGATACCAATCTCCTTCCTTGTTTAGCAAGCAAAGCAACATTGAATTGAGGGATGCTTCGAAATTCTCCACAATTCTTCTTGTTCATGCACACCTTATCCCAAGCTAACCATGGAATGCCACAACCTGAGTTACTCCACGCTTGCCAATAACCACACATAATTAATGCCTTCACCTTTGGATCAAGATTATCCATTGATTTACTTAGCCAACAGTTATAGAGTTACCTCATGGAGAGTTAAGCGTATCAACGCGGACATATAATTAATGGGCCTTGAAATACTATTTCCCTGTCCCTTATCCAGTAAACTACAATGCCTCAACTCATTTCTTGGAGCTATTCCTTTAGGATCACCATGCTAGGATCGAGCTCTTGAATTGGGTCTCGTGTAACTGCTTGGATAGAAGTTAAGAACCCTTTTCTTGTGGGATTCCAAATAAGCAATTGATAACAATTGACAAATCATTCAAGTAATTGATTGAACAATCAACGAAAAATCTCTCTAAAAGACTTTTTAGACCTATAAGAAGTGGAATCAAAACTTCCTTGTTAAATAATCAGTCCTTATTTGAATGGAATTATGGAGTTCATCATAACTCAATTTAAAAGTTCACTCTCGATAAGTCCACTACATAGAATTGAATGGAATTATGGAGTTCATAACTCAATTTTCAAAGTTCACTTTCAATAAGTCCACTATGTACAATTATTGACCTAAACATCAATCCTGATTATTGGAGTTCATCCCTCAAATGGATGCCACATTATCAAATTTTATAATTCCCACCTTATCAAACATCTTCATAGGCATAGATCCTCCGACATCAAAATATTTAGAGCCTTTATCCCTTGGATTTGATAAATTTAAGCTTTTGACAGATGAGCTTTTATGCTCCACATTCTAAAAGCAAAACAAACAAACAATGATCACCCTGAATATTAAAAAAAAAATTAAAAATAAAAACTAATGGATTCATAGCTCTTGATAGTGTATTAGTAATTATTTTTTAAAATATTTTTTATTTAGAAATGTATTAAAATAATATTTTTAATTTTTTAAAATTTATTTTTGATATCAACACGTCAAAATAATCTGAATATATAAAATAATTAATTTAAAATAAAAAAAATTAATTCTTTTTAAAATATTTATAAAACACAAAAATAAATAAATTTTTATTGTGACGAGGTGTTTGGAGTGTAGAGGGATTTGTATAGGGTTTTGGCACTCATGAAATCATTATGGTTTTTCTAAATGGCGTGCCATGTTCTTGAATATAAAATAATAAAAAGTATTTTCAATTCTTGTATATTCATGTTATTAGTTAAGGAATTAAAAGGTCGATCATCAGATAAGTTTTCATGTTAAAGAAATGTTATCTATCTATATATGGGATTTTGTTTCTAAAAAACCCACTAGATAGCTTTTGAGAATATTAATTATTATAGTTGATAGGTTAAACTGAAAATTTAACAACTTATAATCTAATCTAATACAAGTTTAAAATTAAACTAATAAAAAATTGATTTAAATTCAATTGATTTAAAATTAAATTTTAAAATTCAGTTAAAATTTAATTGATTTAATTAACTCGATTTAATATAATCCAAACTTAATCAAGTTAATTTTAAAAAATATCTTAACAATATTGTTTAAGAATTTAATCGGACAACCCAATAACATTCCAATTTGAAAAGGAAAAAAAAACTGCTCAAAACAACTAGATTAGCCCTTGAATCTACAAAGATAAAGAGAAGATAAAGATGTGATCCCAGAAGATAACATCTGATTATAAAACTAACTACTTTATTAACATGAGTGAAAAGGGTCATTTCTTGGTAATCGGACCTAATGCCTAGAGCCGATCTTGTGTTGGCCTGATGAGAACATTTGTGTGAGATTCGAGATTTCTAGTATCATGTGGTAGTATTCATATGGATTTGCTCCCTTTTCCTTCTTTTTTTGCGCCTTTTCAGAGTAGATTCATTGGTTAAACGCATGCCTGCATATATACATTTGTGAGTCCTCCATGCTTAGGACCACTTCTAGATTAGTATTCAAGTCTTCAAAACTTAGGGTTTTTTTTCATTACAGTGATCAATGATCATTTCAAATTCAGAAATCGAGATGCGCTCTTGATCATTGATTAATTACATGATGTTTTAAATGAAATGACAGAGAAAAGACTGCTCAATAAGTCATGCAGAAAACAATTGATAGCATTGCAGGCGTTATTGCTTGTATTAAAGCTATGACAAGATGAACTCGATATTGCAAAGCCATATACACTTGCTAGGCAATGTCCCAGTGACGATTCCAAAGCATAGAACCTTTTTTTCTCTCTCGAGATGAATTGCTATTTCCTTGGTTAGACCAACAAAACCTTTGATATCATACAATAAATTCGGAAAAGGTAAATGTCACTTGCATCTCAATATCGACTATGGCCAAAGATGAGTACAAATTAAGGATGCTACTGCTATATCTTTTAGAGGAACAAAAGGGTCACCGATTTAGCGAAGATTCCTTATTTCGAGTTCCACAGCCGATTCTCCCTCTAATTTAGCTTCGATTTCTCAGGAAAATCTTTATCGTAATCCAAATATGACAATGCAAGAGACAATAACCCACCAAAAGTTTCCCTCATACCAGATTAATTATGCCTTGATTATTTGGTCATCAACTAGGTAATATTGTCCTAGAATAATGCTCCAATCTTAACATTAGCTACCCTCCATGCATAATCCTTGGTCGATGCACACAAGAAACCGTTATGTTGTGTTCTCCGCTGTGTTATTTATACGTTCCATTTTTCTCTACATATAATTCCCATTTCACCTAAGATTGTTTAAAAGCATATAGGAGCTACTAGCTAGTACCACCACCTCACCTTTGCCAGTGCTGCTTCAATGGGCTCCCTCCCTTCTCCATCCCAGCCAACAACACCACCACCATCTCCCGAATTTTCCCCATCGAGCTATAGGGTCTATGCCTCATTTTGCCACAAGAATGTTTCCAATTGGATAGAATGTTACAACCCATCAAATAACACATGGAGTTATGTTAGCTCAATTCCTGGCCTAATTGAAAACCATGTCTTGAAAGGTTTTGCAATGGTTACGTTAGGTGATTCAATTTACATAATTGGTGGATTGCAATGTAGCAGAGCGCGACCACCTCACAATCTCGACGAGTCCGACGAATTTATCGACCTCGGAGTTGAGGTGCTACGATCGGTTCTTCGCTACAATGTTCGTTCTAGCCAATGGTCTCAATGTACACCCTTAGGCGTGCCACGATACGATTTTGCTTGTGCTATATGTGAAAATAAAATTTATGTGGCAGGAGGCAAGCCCAGTTTGGATAGTAGGAGGGGGATTTCTTGTGCCGAGGTATATGATCCAACTCTTAATGTGTGGAACCCCCTGCCTGGTATGAGCACATTGAGGTACAAATGTGTAGGTGTAACATGGCAAGGTAAAATTCATGTGGTAGGGGGGTTTGCCATGAGAGGGGACTCTGATAAAACGGTGCCGTTTATAACCGAAAGGAGCTCTGCCGAGGTGTATGATCCACAAACAGGGAAGTGGGATCTAGCGGCAGGAATGTGGCAATTAGATGTTCCACCAAATCAAATTGTAGAAATTGATGGAAGACTATTCAGCTCTGGTGATTGCTTAAAGGCATGGAAAGGTCACATCGAAGCCTATGATGGGAAGCTCAACATATGGAATGTTGTTGATGGATCACATTTGCAAACTCTCAGCTCACCAATCTCGACATCAGAAGCCAGCGATGAAAACTGGCCACCAATCCAAAGGATATATCTCACGATGGCACCAATTGGGACTCAGTTATTTTTCATGGCAGGTTATAGGATGGCTGGGGAATTGTCACGTATAATGTCAATGATCCTTATTTTCGACACCACAGCAACTAGACATGCATGGAGGAGCTCTGAGCCCATGGAAGAGGAGGGAGTGAAAGAACTTTGTAGTCATTGTTGCGTAGTTAGAATTTCTCAAGCAACCTAGCACGAAAAACGCAATGGACGACAGTCGCAAGTGACGTGACAATCTTCTGCTAGTCATTCCTTGTATAATACAAAGCATATGTAATGAAGACACCATTAGAATTAATTGAATAATTCTTGTACTTGAAAATGTCCATGATATTCTCTTTCTTAGGTGTAGATCATCCTTTTGCCTTGCTTGTTTTGATGCCATAGATAATAGGATCTTATGTATAAGGTTTTTCAAGATTCACTTTTGTAGTGTACTAAACTCGTCTTGCTTGGATGCTTCAATTGTTAGAGAAATAGTTTAAAATATAAACAAATACCCAGTTAGTCTAGACCTGTCAAAACACTATTTTTAAGATATTTATTTGTTATATACAAATACAACATCTTCAGAATATAACCAAACTCTCTAAATCTCTAAAATAATAAAAAGATAAGACAAAAAAAATAAAATACATTTTTTTATTGTCTGTAGCTTTATGTGTAGTAACAGGTTTTATTATATTTGAAAACATTATAATAAAACATTATATCTTTTAATATTATAATTGTTAATGAAATTATATGACTGTTAATGAAACAATTATATTTTAAATTAAACTCAGTTCTATCTCAACAGTTATAAATATCAAAATTAATTATGAAAATTAAATAAATTAA
>Ga0307517_10009333_pt1 | contig 13912 bp, 6 predicted proteins | sample 23_EM_MG_FD_194515 | JGI IMG/M metagenome (GOLD analysis project Ga0307517, IMG submission 194515) | Populus trichocarpa ectomycorrhiza microbial communities from riparian zone in the Pacific Northwest, United States - 23_EM | ecosystem: Host-associated > Plants > Roots > Unclassified | place...
ATTTCGCTTATATTACATATATATATATATATATATATATATATATATATATAGAGAGAGAGAGAGAGAGAGAGAGAGAGAGAGAGAGAGAGTATTACTTATATTTCTCATGTGTGAACGGAACACAAATATTGATTTATATCATTTTAATTTTAATAAGATAACCCCATACTTTGATCTATATTGATATTAATGAAAAGAATTGTAAAATCAGAATTGATTGCTAGTTATATTGGTAGTGGGTTGCATGTAACACTAATACACTAATTTTGGCTTAAGAGAAGATTAAAACTTGCTTAACTAAATAAGCTAAGGTTAATGTCATCACAAAGTTTTTAATTAAAAAGATTTTAGAGTGGCATCTAATGCATAGTTTCTGGGATATTTCAAGTGATTCTCTTGAACCTCTTATGGGTTGCTTGAGATGTAATTTAGGATGTTTTTTTAAAAAAAATTTACTTGAAAATATATTAAATTTTTTTAAAATTTTTTTTAATATTAGCACATTAAAAACCATCCAAAAATACTAGAAACATCAATTTAATATTTTTTTAAATTAAAAATAATTTTAAAAAATATCTAAAAACAAAAACAGAACGACGCGAAAAACCGTCTTGATCCAACATGAGGTTAGTACTGATTACAGTGTATATCCACTTGTGATCCATTGTAAATGAAGGTAATTTTAGATGCTGCCATTAGTATCCCTTCCTACATTCATCCCGTCTCTACTGATAATTCACAAGGAGAAAATGACAAGTTAATTTCTTGCAAGTTGTCTATATTTGTTACATGATATCGATCCTTGACGGCAAGGGGCATATATCCAGGCCCATTTTGAGAAATCAGACACCATCTTAGCTACTGTCAATTTCTCGAATAAGAAAAGAAAGAAAAATCGTTTCCTGGTGTCAATCAAGTTCAAATCAATCCCCTTAATCAAGCTAGGAAAGCTGGCTGCGCATTTCTCCTAAAAGAAATGGATGTTAAGTGTCATATTAAAATTCATTTAAGGCCTTAATTACCTTGTTAATTGCACTTAACTAGTTGCTGAGACGTCGAAGTGCACGGAATTAAGGACTTGAGTACAATGCATTTTGAGGTTATTTACTTCTCTCGTTAATTCGCATCTAATTAAAGAGAAAAAACGCACATATGACAAAAAAATTAAATGATTTTCTTACACACACACACACACTCATGGCATCTTTCCTTTGGTATCTATCAATCAAATGAAAAAGAAATCGGAAAAGGAACACCATGAACTAATAAAAATCTATACAAAGTATTTATATGATCAATACAAAGAACTTTCCAAACTCTAATCAAATTACCTAGCTAGCTAATGGAGAAATGACTGTTTCAAATCACATGTCCTCAGAAATTTTTCTCTCTTTCTTCTTTTTTTTTCGTTACATTCATATATCCTAAGAATTTAAAGAAGAAATTAAACCACGCGTAGATATACACATATTCTCTATGGTCTTCAATAATCCCACAAGCAATCCAAATCTGCAATGGGGCCAGCTGATGGACCCTCAAGATCTTCAAAAACCTTATCATGGCTCCCTATTTCTTGCTTTGAAACCACAGATGATATCTCAGCTGTGGTGTTCACGTCTGTGCTAAGTCCAGTGTCCTGTGAAAGGCTGACCATAGATTGATTAGATGAGAAGCGCTCAACCTTGCACTGTTTCTCCAATCCAGATGCTTCTCTATAACTGTTTCTAGCTAATGATCTTAGAAGGGTATGTTCATTGTCACTGAAGATAGAGTTTTGAAAGTTTTGGAATGAATTAGAAGAACTCTTTCCTTGGTGCAAGTAGCCAGGCATATTGGGACTGGTTTGAAAGGTGTAAAGAGGATTTGAGGCTGGAATTTGAGGGTGAAAACTGGAGTTTGGTGCTTGGTAGTTGGTATTTGGAGGTTGAGCAAAGTTTTGATTGTTGTTGAGCATGCTTGTATTGGAGAAATAATTTCCATCTGATGATCTTGTTGCCATTTCCTTGAACTCATTGTTATCGCCACCACTGAAGCTGCTGGTGCTTGGCCTGCTATTGTAATTAAGGGGATCCATGAAAGGTGGCAGGGAGGAGTAATCCAAGAAATCATCTCCGAAAGAGTTCACCCTTAGGAGGTCATGAATTGAGGTTTTCTTGATGCCTGTACTCTTGTGGAAAATCCTGCAAACAACCCATTCGTCCTGTAAAAACATAGCCAAAAAAAGAGTCATGCTCAGTCCAGATTCTTCTTTCGCACAAAAGCAAAAGCAAAAGGATAGATAAAGCAAAAAAAAAAAAAAAAAAAACATGAAAGAAACTCTCCACCAAATCAAAAGCAAAGAAATGAAAAACATTTAAAAGATGTGACAATAAGTAATAACTTAAGCTTTCTTTAATGACAACCAAGAGAAAAATGTATAAGAAAGAAAAAATTGGAATTTTGTGCATGTGGGTGCATACCCTTGCAACCTTGGGGAGGCTATAGTATGAGAATTTGCCTTCAAGTCTGTATTCATGCATAACCCAATTGGATTTCTCTCCTTTGGGAGCTCTCCCTTTGTAGAAAACAAGAGTCTTCTTCATCCCAACAAGGCTATGTTTTCCCTTGTAAATTTCCTTGTCTTTCCCAGTAGCCTTCCAGTACCCAGATTCTGTAGCACGATTGGTTCTCATACCAGTTGGATATTTCCTGTCTCTTTGGCAAAAGAAATACCATTCCTTCTCTCCCATCTTTGCTTTCTCTGTTCAAAACAAGTCTTTTTCAACATTTGGACCGAAAATTCAGCAACAAATTAAAATGAACAAAACCAAGATTAAAGAGGAGTAAGGGTGGTGTCTTAATATTGACCCTAAAGAAACTAAGAGTTGGTAGAAAGACGAAAACTCACTTGGCAAATCCCATGGCTCAACCTTATTGAGATCAACTTCACCAATAGCACTTGCACAGAAGCTACTATTCATCACCTTCTCTGTAAGATAATGAGTTATTATCTCTTCATCTGTAGGGTGGAACCGAAAACCTGGTGGCAAATCAATCAGATCATCTCCTTTGTTCACCACAATAGCTTCCTCCATTGTCATCACACAACTAGCTAGCTAACAGCTTAATTAATTCTCTCAGCAACCTATAAGACTATGCGCGCGTGCCTCTGTGTGGGCGTGCGTTCATACACACACAAAACAAACAAGCTAAAAGAAGAGGGAGGATTCTTGGTATTTTGTTTTTTTTGTTTTGCAAGAAGAATTAGAAGAGATGGAGAGCAGTTAAGAAAGTAGAGCAAGGGCCTTAAAGAGGGCTTAAATAGAGGTTAGCAAAACATTGCTGTCTATGAAGATCCGTAGGCAGCAAGCAAGCCTTGTTTGAAGTCCTGAGGAAGCCACTGGTTTAAATGATTCAATAGGTTTTTTTTTCCTCGATGGTGTGTTGTTGTGCTGTGCTGTTTTCTTAGCTGGCTACTATATCATCTACTTGTTTGAAAAATAATGTGAAAAAGGCAAATGGTAAAAGGAGCTTTCGTTCTAATATCATATGCTGGTGGTGGGGGGCCGCGCGGCCATGTATTTTAGCAATAAAGAACTTAGAAAACGGAGGCCTTTTTATTTGCTTGAAACTGCCTAACCTTTTTTTTTTTTTTTTAATTATATATATAATAATAATCTCAAGATTCTAATCTATCGGTGTTTTAGTCTCTTAATTTAACCAATAGTCTTAGTTCAATGCTTTTGAGTAGTTCCTATTATCATTAAGAAAAGCTGTTACTTTGTCAATTTTCAGTTTAATTCTTCCTGGCTAATTAAGTAGCTCTGCTAGCTACTATTGTTGACTGCTACTGCTATTGGCATGCCTTAACAAGTGTCAACGTTTTTTTTTAATTATTTTCTACCTAAAAAAATTGTCAAATTGATGTTAATTTGTGGATGGTTTTGTTACTATGCTAATGTAAAAAATTAAAATATTATTTTAATATATTTTGAATTAAAAAATACTTTTATTATTAAAATCTAACACACATAAGTTCAACAGCTACACTTAATTGCGCACACAGATTTATATTAAAACCATAGTTATTAGATCTGATTCGAGATCTGACCTAACCTAAGACTTGGGTAACGGGTTTGTTGGAGCAACCATAAAATGATGTTGTTTCAATTTATTAAATAAAATGAAATAGGTTTGGATAAAAATTAAAATAGATGTTACTTTTTACAAAACTTAAAAAAAATTCATCAAAATTAACTCTACTAGATCTTATTTGGGTTTGATCGAGTTCCAGTTAACCCTCTAGATTACTCGATTTTGAATGGATCAACATTTATCTTAATTCTAAAAAAGTTTTTTCGTGTTCAAGTTAGGTAATTAGTCAAGCTGAATTTAATAACTACGATACAAAAAAGAAAAAAGAAAAAGAAGGATAATTCCTTGAAAATATGCAAAGCATGCTAAGTGGAGGGAATCTAGGGAACTATTGAACTTAAAAGTTGATAGATGAAGAAATTAGAAATTTCAAAGCTTTTAATCTAATTAGATTATAGCCGACCTAGTGCTAGCTAGTTCTATTACTTGTAGATTTTATTTCAAACTTGCAATATATGTAATTCGATCAGGAAAATAGTATTTTCACAGGACACTTCATTTTAATTCTATGAAAATTAAAGAAATAATAACTTCTTCATCTTATTGCTTCTGCGTGATTATACTAATCATTTGATGAAAAGAATTTTACAAAGCTAGGAGAGTTGCACTTATAATATTCTTCCAATTTCTCTTCTATCTATGCAAAGGCAAGATCGGTGTAATCTGAGCATAATTATGCATGCCTCTTTATTCGTGCTGTCAAATATATTGAAAAAAATAAAATAAAATAAAAGATATTTTTATGAGTTCGTATATTTTTATTTTATTATTAACATGAGTGTTCGGATCAATTTGTGTGTACCTCAACTAATTTTATAGGTTCTAAATTTAACGATCATGTAAACTTCCAGTGGCCTTAAAAAAACTCAAAATCGTAACCATTAAAAACAAACCCATATTTTTTTTTATGGTTTTGATGTGCTGATATTAAAATCTAAAAATACATGTTTTTAATACATTTTCAATTAGAAAATATTTTAAAAAAAACACACTATATCATATTTTCGGAAATACACTTAATCCATAAAAAAAAAACATGTTAAACAATAAATTAGACCAACCATGTCTTCTTTTAGCGACCTTAAAAACCAGTCATATTAATTATGAAACAAAAAAATCAAAGGCTATTTGGAAATGTTGTTGTTTAGGGATCCAATTGATAAGTAAGTTATTGTTGGGGGTAAATTTGTCCATTTCCTAAAATAGAAAGTGCCCACACGGTTTATTACGCGGAGTCGAATAATGATTATGACTAATTACATCAACAAAAACAAGTTACAAAATACCATGGAATTGACTAGAGAAAGTCGTTGCTACATGCTCTCAATTTGCTTTTAAATAATTTTTTTTAAAAGTTTTTTAATGTATTATTAATTTTTGTTATGTAGTTGGATGATAAAAAATATTTCCAGATAAACTATTGAATCAGCCGAGATTGAATTATTTTTAATAATATCCTAAAGACGTATTCAAGAAATATTTAGTATAATAAATATTGTTCAAATTACATCAGCAATGAAAAGATATAACAATAATAATAATAATAATAATAAAAAACTAGTTATTGACTGACCAGCAATTCCTACAGCAAGAGGCTTCGGTGGTCGATTTGGGATTTTATTTGAATGTTTTTTATTTAAAAAAAAACAATATAGATGAGAATTGGTTTTATTAAACTAAACCACTCGACTGGTCAATTTATGATTTAATTAAAAAAAATTTGATTTTATTTTTTTTCTCAAAATAATTTTAGGTTTTTTTTAAAAAAGACTTCAAACAATATCGTTTTTAATTGATTCTGTTAATCTGAGTTAACCTATTTACCATATATAATTACATACTTGTTTCCAAATGAAAGAAATATTACTAAATAAAAATAAAACACCTCGGCGCTGAATAATAAACTGTTTGGAATTACGTTCTAAACGACGTTTATCTAAATTTTAAAATTTGTTTTAAAATTATTTTTTTATATTTTTTAGATCATTTTGATGTGCTAATATTAAAAATAATTTTTTAAAAAATAAAAAATATTATTTTAATACATTTTTCATAAAAAAAAAACGCTTTAAAAAAACAATCATTATTATACTCTTAAAAAAACTAAAATAGAAAATCAAGCTATAACATCAACTTTCTCTCTTTTTTCTAACCACTACATCTTTCCATAAATAGAGTTGTGCACAACTTCTCTTTAACAAATCAACAAACTGATTAGCACATTTAATTAATTAATTTTTTTTACAGTTATATATTAATATTATCTTATTCAAGTTGAAGTTTATATATTAAATAAATTATCGTATGATTAGGTGCGGGGGCCAGCTAAATCTTCTTCCACGTGTTGACATTCGAAATTAAATCATGCTGAGTTGGACTGTTACTTTCTGCTGACATCATATGCTGTGCATTCACATTAACTTGGCCATGGTTTTGTCCTTTCTATCACTTCTCATGACGCCTTCTTTTCTTTCTTTTTTTTTTCTTTTTTTAATAAATGAGTTGTTTTCTAAGTAATTTTCATGCACATTATTTTTCGATAGAATTTTAAAGAAGCTATGTCATTTTTTAATTTAAGATAATTTCCATTAATTTAATTGATAAAACTCAATTATAAGGAATTTGACTCTTTACAATAATTACATATTTTGAATTCATTACTACTTACAAGATAAAATCAGAAAGAGAATAGTAGAAAACTTTAATTTATTATATATGATTAATATATAAAAAAAGTAATAAAATTCAAATAACTTTTCACCTTAATTCGGTGTTTGACTCGAAATAAGAATAAAAACTAAAAAAAAAATAAAGTTTAAGAATGTTTTTACGTTTACATTGTATAACGAATATAGAAAATAAAAAACATTAAGATTTTTTTTAAAAAAATTTCATATTAATGTTTATTTTTTTGTTAATTTTATATCATTTTGATGTACTGATATCAAAAATAAATTTTAAAAAATTAAAAAAATTATTTCGATACATTTCCAAGCAAAAAACTCTTTGAAAAACAACTATTACCACATTACCAAACAAACTCTAATGGTTAAATTAATAATTAGCAATTTGGGTAACAATTTCAAATATTTAAAATTAATAATTTGGCTTTTTCTAAATGATTTTTGTCATTAAAAATCTCCTAAAGCATAAAAGAATTTGCTTAAGATGAGAAAGATTTGACGGTTAATTATTCGGTTTTAATATTCTACGGAAGTGAATAAACTTGTACAAGCAATATTCTACTTTTAAAATTGTACAATTCCTAGGCAATTTGGTAAAAATATTACCTTGTTGTCCTAGCTTTCACTTGTGGAAGACGAAAAGGCTGTGAAATTTGTCTCTCTTTGCACAATCCTTAACCCTTAAAAATAAAATAACTAATAATTTGATAAATTAATTTTCATATTGAGAATATTGAAGAACGACACACACACATATAGGGGTGAGTAAAAAAACTGAAAAACCGATTAAACCGAGAAAACTGGAAAAAAAAATAACCAAAAAAACCAAACCGTGAAAAAAAACTGATTAAAATTTTGAAAAAACCGACCGGTTTGGTTTCGGTTTTTAAGCTTGAAACCGAAAAAACCAAACCAAACCAAAAAAAAAAAACAGAAAAAAACCGAGCCAAATCGGAAAAACCGAGCTAAACCGGTTTGAACCGGTTTTTGTCCAAAAAAACCGAACCGAAACTGGTCGGTTTGAACTGGTTTCGGTTCGGTTTCAGTTTTTTTTTTAAATAATTTTGGTTTAGTTATTTTTTTGATAAAAACCAAATCGAACCGAAAATGATCACCCCTATATACATTTGCACGAAACAAGGAACAACATGAAGATTTTTTTAATATAGAAAAATAACATAGTATTGTAGGGTTAATTGAAATTAGAATTAAGCATATGTACATGAAATACACTTCTTCTTTTTTTGGATTCAAGGAAACCCCACTCACCGGAAAACGCACTTTGTGGGTTCAGGTGAGCGAGTAAAACCCCCGACTGTCCAAGGTTCTTACAAGAAATACACGCCCTGATTTGAACTTGAAACCTGCTGTACAGATCTCAAGCTCTTTACCATCAAGCCATTTCTAGTGGGAATACATGAAATATATACACAAAACAAGCATTGTAAAGTTGTTTATTTTGACTGATTGTAAGAATTTGTAGTGATTTTAATATTTATCACATTATCTTTTTGTCAAATATTTTTATTATTTCACCGAATAAATTATTAATCATCTACGAATAGATAGCTTTTTCTGAATAAGTAAGCATAAAATTGAGACGACTACGTCTTTATATATGGAATCAAAAGGATGTCTAAAATATGAGGCATTATTAATTATAAAAATTAAATTTAATATTAATTGGTGTGATTTTTTATTTTTCTAGTTTCATTAAATATATAGTCAATTGACCATACAAGTGATGCTGAGTTGTGAAGATCAACGATTCAAATGTACACGTAAAGAAAATTTATATGAAAAATTTCAATGAAACTGATATTTTATTTATTTTTATTATCACAAGTAAAATCATATTTTTTCTATAAATAAGAGTATGTTTTCAAAGGTTTTTATAGGAATGAAAACATTAATATAATCGAGAAACTATCTTATTAAAAAAAATTTGTCTCATTGATTCTAATTTAAGGGCGGGTCGACCCGGGATCCGGGGCTGGAACCGAGTCGGGTTGAAGAAAAAACAGGGGAAGGAAAAACCCGGCGTGACCCGCCAAGACCCAGTCAAAAACCGGGTTGCAACCCGTTGATTTTTTTTTTTACTAAAATGATGTCGTTTTGATTTTAAAAAAAAAATTTGACCCGGACAACCCGGTCAAAACCCGATGACCCGGTCAAAACCCGGAATCCAAACCTTGAACCGGGTCAGGTCTAAAAATTATGAGTTGTACAATTAAAAAAATATAGTTTAATATTGTTTTGGAACTAGGTATATTATAGGTTATGCTATAATAAAATTATATTTTTTATGTTTTTATTGACGAAACGAAAGTTACACTAATATAATGTATCACGTTATTAAATGAATATTTTATTTATGCTATGATGTGTAAAATAAATTTAATTATCCAATGGAAATGGGAGCGGGACATTGAGGCAATCAGGAAAACAAATAATTAAAAAAGAAATAAGATAAAGAATGAAAAATAAAAAAATTGATAAAAGAATTGCGTGTGGACCCTAAAGGGAAAGCTTGACAAAGTATTGATCCAAAAAACTCTCTGTGTGAATAGCTTTAATCTGTTGACTTGCGTGCCTAAAACGAAACCGCAAAGCAAAGTAGCCACCAAGATGGGTGACGATTGGTGACGGACCTGGCGGTGCACACTCATCTCTTTCTTGGCACATTTTGGTTGGTCCACCTCTTGCATCATCTTTTGTACGTGTAGCATGTGAGGATGACCCAACTACCTGATTGGCCCAAAATCCCAAAACCTTGATATACAGGAGCATTGTTAATTAGGAAAATCACACTACCTGTTGTTTTAATATTTTCTCCGTCGTGTTTTTGAGAATTATAATTTATATTTTAAATTTAGTGTACTCGTAATGTTTTATATTCTAAATCATTTTATAATTTAATTATTTTACACTAACCAATAATATGAATTATAATTTTTAAGAACAAGAAAAATAAATATAAAAACAACAAAACTATAGAAGAAAATCTTGAGTATTAAAACAAAAATAATTGGATGCATTTATATATCTTTTATGAATAGCAATAGAGATGTACCTTTTTTTTTCTCTCTCTTTTGTAATTGTTAATTTGTTAGATAAGATAGAACTGCGAGTCTCTCCACTTCCCTTAACTCCGATTAATACTAGTAAAATTCTGAGGTATTTTTTTTCGTATTAGGTTAACAACATGGAGTTTAGAGATTAAAGTTCATGTCAGTGTTTTTTATTTAAAAATATATTAAGATAATTTTTTTAATTTTTTTTATATTAATATATCAAAATCATTAAAAAATATTAAAAAAAATTCAATTTGATACCTTTTCAAGATAAATACACTTTCAAAAAGCAGTCAAAAACAAAATTTACCATTAAAGTAAAGAGAAAAGACTTATGGAAAGAGAGATTAAGTGATACGATCCAATAAAAGATTGAACAAAGAAATTCAGATTCTAGCATAATTGTGTCTTCCATTTAGCTTTACTTTATCAAGCATAACTCTCAATTCGACTGTTGGATTGAGATGAAATTTTACTAGGAGTCACAAGACATATTTTTCTACATAAGGTTAAAATGTTAGGTCAATTGGATTTATAAAAGATATTGTTAAATAGATCAGCAGATGCAATACAAATTTTATTATTTATTGTCAAAAACAAAATTTACCACACTCCTAAAAGTCAGGAGAAAAGACTTATGGAAAGAGAGATTAAGTGATACGATCCAATAAAAGATTGAACAAAGAAATTTAGATTCTAGCGTAATTGTGTCTCCTATTTAGCTTTACTTTATCGAGCATAACTCTCAATTCAACTGTTGAATTGAGATGAAATTTTACTAGGAGTTACAAGATATATTTTTCTACATGAGGTTAAATTGTTAGGTCAGTTGGATTTTTAAAAGATATTGCTATATAGGTCAGCAGATGCAATATAAATTTTATTATTTGTCGCCTTTTGACTTGTAGACTTCCTATATGGAGAGTATTCTTTTCTTAATAATGTAAGGATATTCAACAACTAATTTTGGAGCCTTTTCTAGTTCTACAAGGATCTTTAATGAACAACAACATAGTTTTCAAGTGTGACAATGATTCCTTTAATGTTTCAAATTTATTTTCTTACAAGGATTTTTGGGCTGATTTTTTCTATTGCATAGTTTTATGCTAACAAGCATAATTTTTTATTCAACCATTACATCGGATTGAAATTTCCCCATATGTTTCTATAAGTCTTTTTTTTTATATTGGGTTAAAAATTTAGATTAATCCGATATTGAAAAGGTCTTACGATAAGATCTAGAAGCTACTATGCGAGATTTATAATAATTTTCCAATTTATTTTCTAAAACCAATTCTATATATTTGGGGTTTTTAAAAAAAAATTTGATAAGTTAAAAAAACTATTATAGAAATGGCAAGCTTTAGAGAAAGAGGTGCAACAACACTGAAAGGATGAAAGGTAAAAGATAATGGTTGCTACTTTCAAACAGAGTTGTTGGAGGTGAGTGATGGAGCTTCAAATACTTAAACAAGAGGCTTATGAAATATCCATTGTACCTATTGGTGATATGAGGACGAATCATCTTGAAGAGAGAGGAAATGATACGATCCAAGAAAGAGTTAAACAAGAAAATTTGGATTCTAGCGTAATTGCGTTTACTGTCTAGTTTTATGCTATCAAGTATTGCTCTTAATCTGATTATTAGATCATGCACTTTTAAACAAAGTTGTTGGAGGTGAGTGTCGGCAAGAAAAGAGTTTCAAAGGCTTAAACAAGAGGCTTATGAAACATTCATTGTACCTATTGGTGATAGGAGGATGACTCATCTTGAAGAGAGAGGAAATGATATGATCCAAGAAAGAGTTAAACAAGAAAATTCGGATTCTAGCGTAATTGTACCTATTGTCCAGTTTTACGATACAAAGTATAACTATCAATCTGACTGTTGGATCAGACTTAAATTCTACCAAGAGTTTTTAGACATATTATTCTATAATGAGTTAAAATTTCATATCAATCGGAGATCTTAAAGGTATCGCGATACAGGTTAGCAGATGTAATATAGATTTTGTTATTTGTTGTCTTTTGTCTTTTGACTTGTGAACTTTCTATTTGAAGAGGGTTCTTTTCTTAATAATGCAAGGATATTTAGCAGCTAATTTGAGACTTTTTTAAATTCTAAAAGGATCTTTAATGGACAATAATATTGTTTTCAAGTGTGGCAAAGATCCCTTTAATGTTCCAAAATTATTTTCTTACAAGGATTTTTGGGTTGATTGCACAATTTTATGCGAGCAAGTATAATTTTATTCAACTATTAGATCAAATTGAAATTTTACCAGATGCTTCTAGAGGTCCTATTTTATATCCGGTTGAAATTTCAGATCAATCCAACACTGGGAAGGCCTTGCGATAAGGCATGTAAGCTACTGAGCGAGATTTATAGTATTTTCTTGATTGATTTTGGATTTTTTTTTCCTATTGTATTTAAAACTCTTTATTATTATTTTTTTAGAATTGTTTAAAATATTTTTTACCTGTTATAAATAGGGTTTTTTAGATTGTACTTAGGCTTTTTTTAGTTGTTGAGACATGATCTTTTGAATAAACTTGTATTTTATGTGATTCAATACTTTTCTCTTCATAAATTTAACTTGTCAAAGTATAATTAATCTTGTAGTATTTTTCTTATAGTTTTCATTCATGAATTAATATTCGTTGAACGAGTAATTCATACCAATAATATTAATGCTTTGATTCAGATAATTTTTATATTACACTTTTATCCAACCAGATTTTTTTAACTTTTCAAGATTTAATATTTTTTTTTGCATATAAATTAGAAGAACATGTAATCACGAGGCTCGTATCATTAAAAATACTTTCCTCGTATCATGGTTGAACAGAAAATGAGAGGAAAAGGTAAGGCGGTGGGGCGGGGGGGAACTTTTTCCGCCGGAACCACCATTTCTGTTCATCTTTTGTATAAAGGAAATGGTGGGATATATATATATATATATATATATATATATATATATATTAACTATTCCTTTTACTCAATCGATTCTCTCCTTTTCTTTCTAGAAACATTGTCTAATTAAACGTTTTATTTTTCAAAAGTTCAGATAAATAATTGTCACATATATAATTTGTTATTCCAAGTATTTTTAGAAATATTTTTTATTTTAAAAAAATATTAAATTGATATTTTTAAATATTTTTAGGAGTTTTAGATGTGTTACTATAAAAAATAAAATAAAAATCTAAAATAATATTATTTTAATTAATTTTTAAATGAAAAACATTCTATACACAACACTAACCAAATAATTACATCACCTCAGTTCTTCCTCCAGGGATATATATAACCTTGACGTTAATGCTTACCTTTTCCATCTATTTTTATTACTATTTAATTTTTTTTGGGACAAAATCTAATTATTTAATTTGATAAATGAAACCTAACTTTACGTTTTATCCAAACAAATAAATAATTGGGTGATATTTACGTACTAGCAATATAGTATATATTCGCCTTAATCTCAGCCATAAAAAATGGCGACCATGATGTCATCCACCCTTCCTCACAAGTCATCAAAGGAATCTATGAATAATAAAGAAACATCCACATGCCATCACATCATTCGCCATTCTAACCCCATGACGTCATTCTTCACAAAAATCTAACTTCTTTAATAGAGACTCCACATAATAAAACAAAATCATGATGATTTGGTGAGCGTTCCATGTTACTTGCAACTTTGCTCAAAGGAAATTTTATTTTGAGTGAGTTTTTGCTTGAAAAAAAATATTAAATTTATATTATTTTAGTGTTTTTTTAATGGTTGTGATATATTTTTATTTGAAAAATATTTTTTAAAAATACCCTTTACTATAATACCAAATACCCACACGTTTAATTATAGTTCTTATAATATATTTATGTAAATATTAATAGAGATGATAACGAGTATCTATGAGTATGGTTTTTATTATATTCATATCGCGTTCAATACCCAACTCATAAGAAATTTAAATATTCATTATTTTTTTAAAAAAATTTAGATATTCACA
>Ga0307517_10009334_pt1 | contig 13911 bp, 14 predicted proteins | sample 23_EM_MG_FD_194515 | JGI IMG/M metagenome (GOLD analysis project Ga0307517, IMG submission 194515) | Populus trichocarpa ectomycorrhiza microbial communities from riparian zone in the Pacific Northwest, United States - 23_EM | ecosystem: Host-associated > Plants > Roots > Unclassified | place...
CAAATTTCTGGGCATTTTGTGAAAGAACTCTCAATGAGTGGCTCAGGCAAATTGTGGGTAAGTTTTGAACAAAATTGTCAAAGAACCCAGGGGGTTCATTCAGAAAATACCTGGTGGGCAATTTGGCGGGTTTCTTTTGAACAAACTCACAACTTACCCACTGATCAAATTGAGATCAAAGTGGTGGGTAAGTTTTGAAAGAACTCACAACTTACCCACTGGGCAGAGTGGGAGCGAATTGATTACAAACTCTCAACAAACTCTCAATTTGCCTGCCAGGTAAGACCCCCTCTGCCCCCAGTGTCAGTTCTTATCGCGCCATCCGTTCACGTCTTCAGGACTTCACCATTATCCATTTCCAGAACGTCTCATCAAGTTGCGACATAATCGCTGCCGGATTCTTCAGCTTCCTCCCACGTGAGGACTCGTTCAAGTCCTTTCCCCTTCTGTCCGATATCTCCGATCCATCCCGCTTCCGATCACTCCATTTCCGATCACCATATCCTCGCGTCTCGATGTCCTCCCGCGCCGTGCTGCATTTCCCCCCTGTATCCTTTCCCCTATCATTCTGCGGATTGCTTTCTCTCCCTTCGTTGCTTGCATGTGTTTCTTGGACTCTCAGGTTTTTTTCCTTTTCCATTCGGCACTCGCCTCTTTCTCTGAGTAGTGTAAAGCCATATATATATCCCTGTCATAGCTAGGGGAATACAGTTCAGTTCCGCCCAGTCTCGTCCTCGCTCGCATTCTCGTCGTCTCCGTTGCTCGTCTCCGTCGTCTCCGTCGTTCGCCTTCGCTCTCGTCATCGTTGTTATCGTCTTCAGTCGTCGTCTCGTGTCGCGACTCTCCGTCTCTTGTCTCGGCCCCATCCCACTCCTCGTATCTTCTCTGCGGAAGAACCTCGCACCTCTCTGACAGGCCATCTGCACAACCTAGAGCCCACCCCTTCGCCTATCCTTCCTGCACACAGACTGACCATCCGCGCCCGCAGCAGGAAGTGGCATTTCAGCGCAGCCCATGGTCTGTGTGCATCCCAGTAGTATATAAGGACTAGAGTATAGTGCTGCATTCCTTAGATTTGATATCTTCAGAATCTCCCTAGCAGCCTCATCTGCTGAGCCTGGTGATCTGATCCTCTCTTAGCATCTCCTATCTGTCCCCTTCCTCTGCTCCTCTATATTCGCTCCCCTCTCATCACTTGTCACCTGATCCCCTTAGTGCTCGCCAGCAGCGGCTCAGGGTGTGCTGTTAGGTCCGCCTGACACTGAATGGACTTGGGATGTACCAGGTGGGTTTTTGCCTGGTACTTTGTCCATGTCCTTGTGATGGACTTGTGATGTACCAGCTCAGGACACCACCCCTTGCCCCCAGTGGCAGTAGAGCTTAGGGTGAAGAGTGGCCCTGACAATTCCTTCACCATTCTTGTTCTATGATAATGACTTATCATGCCTTTTATGACTTCATGATTCTAGACTCTCATTCCGGACCTTTCTTATCTTCCAGATGCCCCACTCTTGTTCCGGTTTCACCTTCAAGGGCGCATCTTTCTCATTCACTTTTTGACTGCTCATTCAAGTCAGCAGACCCACTATACTCAACAAAGTCATAGTGTTCCCACACATCCTTTATAGGTTTACAATTATTCTCTCCCCTTCCTCAAAGTTCTACTCCTAGTGTTATAGTCACTGTCACACCTCTCTCTTCAGTATATAGACCAGTAGACAGTCACTGTAACATCTCAGCTTTTGAATCTCAGGAAATCCTCTCCCCTTCTTAGCCCCAAGTGCTATTATGGACAAGCGAGATTATTTCTGCTGAGAACCCAACTCCTCTTCACTCTCCTTCTCTCCTCCTCTCAGTCGAATGGAACCAGCTATCCTTCTCTTCTGTCGTAACAGGTTCAAAGCAAGAATCACCCAGAGTGTGCTCTCTATTGTCTTTTGTGTTATAGGATACCTACTGGTCTGGCCCTGACATGTTGGATTGTCAGAAGAGATAGTTTGGAGACTATCTGAGGTGCTCCTTTGTTCCTGTCAGGGCCTCTCTCGCCCTAAGCTCCTGAAGTGCAAGAGCAAGAGGTTTATCGCGTCATCACCGGGGTAGCCGAACTGCCCATTCAACACCACAGGTATGTTATCATTAATTCTAAATATGTATCATCTAATCCACTATCTTAGATGATGAGTCAGCACCCCACTCCAGTCCAGCTTGATGGTCACCACCCATTACCAATCAATCAAAGGCTATTTCCAGAGAATGATGATATGAATGTTGATGATGAGGATATCTTTGATATCTTTGGAGGTCAGAGGAACCCCACCCCACCACAACCTACCCCACCGCAACCAACTGTTGAGCAGGCAGTGGTATATTCTATTCTACCACATGGATACTCTATAACCTTATCTGAGAGGGGAGAATTGTTGCTTGTAGATGGTGGGAGAGAGTAGAGAAGTGGATGATTATTATGATACATATGTGAGTGTATATATACATGCAGGATGTAACAGGTCATGTACTGTATAGTATGACTGATGTCCATGATGGTGGCTTAAGGCCATGGTGTACTCTGTGTACCATTTCAATGCACAGACCATGTGACATATACAATAATATAAGGTCCAGCATTCCAGTTCGCTTATGTGGTAACCAGTTCCGGATCGCTTATTAGTGTTATCTAGTGACCCAATCAGGTGTTAGGCACCCCCTGTTCAACACCAACACCATCTAGATGGGACCCAGCATAGAATATTGGTGGGCGCAGGTATTCCAATGCACAAAGGCCATCAAATGCAGGACAATCAGACAACAAATACTGTTTGACTGGATGTTACCATTGACAACAGATCAATTTCATTGAGAATGGTTGAACATATTGTTACAGCACATAATGAGGGAGAAATGCAAAGTTATATTGATGGGATCAATACTACTATATATTATCAGAAAAATTCCCACAACCACATGGCTGGTTGACACAGCCATCTTCAACACATATCAAACATGCAATGATTGTAGAGCTCGCCAGAGATGTGCCTGTGCTAATCAAGGTACAGCTAATGCTGCTGCTCAAGTGTTACAACAACTTGAACAACAGGGAGGCCCACCACAAAATACAAACCCACCAGCTAACCTATCTCCCCCACAACCTCCTCATAACCCACTGCTACCCTCACCAGTTCCACCACCCCAACAACTTGATCCACTTCTCAATCCTGCTATTTCTCCAGAGGATTGTGATTGTTTAGAACGGGTGTGTGCAAAGTGGGCTGCTGTACAGTTTGAAAGCTGTGATGGGTGTGAGAGGGAGTGGTTTGACCTTGATGTCCAACCAGTAGAGACTGGAGACAGCCTCTGTAAAGACTGCTGGAAATCAACACCACTCTTTCACAAGGATAACAATCTGTACCCAGCTACACTGACTTGGAACAACAACCATACCACTTCTCCTCCCTCCCAATATGACAGATGGGAAGTTCTGCAACACATCTATGTTATACTCTTGCACTGATAGAAAAAACCTTTGAGGGAGAATCCCTGTAACCCTCATGTAGCTACTTTGTTTTGTAAAGTCACAAATAGAAATCTCCTCCCCTTTCATAAATAGCACCTCCTGTAGCAAGGGTACACATTCCCTACTCTGTTTCAAGAACACCATGACCTCCCTTCCTCAGGCCCTTCTCTCCCTCCAACTGGTGGCTGCCAACATGGATACATTATCTCTCACTGAAGCTGACAATTCCAGCTGGCCAGCCCCTGACCAAGACATCCTCAACTACTGCATCAAATATTTCCTCACTGACAAACCCTTAAATGTTGAGTAAAATGGACTAGGTAGGAGTCGAACCTACAACCATCTGCACTCTAGGCTGGACACTCTACCATTAAGCTACCAGTTCATTGGGGAATTACCACACAATGTGTTGGAGTTTGTTGTTCCAAGTCAGTGTAGCTAGGAGTAGCAAGTGTGGGAAAATTTTCTATATATATATAGTTAGTGATCCCATCAATTTGATCTTTGCCTTTCTCCCTCATTATGTGCTGTAACACAATGTCCTAATACCTAACAGTGAAGACACTATACCATTTGGTTATAGTGTGTTGAGGCTGTCAACCAAACCCAACTCCAACATTAAATGATCATGAACTTGTGGAATATCTCCTCAGTAACTACCTCAAATGCCAAGCCATTTTCCACACTGTACAATGAAGGAGTTTTGAAGGGAACTCACAATGGTTCTGCCCAATAAACCCCCTCCAACATTTCATACTCATCCACACCTTACCCTCCATAGTCTTGGCCCCCACCACTACAACTTTCCAGCAGTTACCAGACTGCAGTTTGGGCAGCCCCACACCCTATCCATTCCCACTTTCTTGTTGAAGATGGCTGTGTCAACCAATCATGTGGTTGTGGGAATTTTTTAGATAGTATATAGTAATATTGATCACATCAATATAACTCTGCCTTTCTGTTAGAGTCACTGCAGAGATGGGGGGAAAAGACTAAATTGGATGTACCCTAGTACATGAGAGAGAGGCTTACCTGCAGAGATGGGGGGAAAAGACAAAGAGCTGAATCCCATCCCTGCAGGTATATATAGTCTAGAGCATGAGAAAACATTACTATAAAAGGAAATATGTCAGATATGGAATGGATGACATAATCAGGCAATGTATCCTAATAAGGAAATTTTGATGGCTTATGTAAGCAGGTCAAGTGACCTTCTGAAATGGAGAGAAATATTAAATCAAATAACAATGTCACAGAATACAAAATCATGTGACATAGAGTCACACCTTCAACAGAATCACCCCCTGAGCGATGCTGGTTGCAACAACAGACCAGAGTTGTCATGAGTGTTGTGACCACATTGCACACTACAGAAGGTCATGATTCTGACTTTTTGCTGTAATGGCAGCTGGATCATACAACTGCTGAGCAAGCTTGTTGTGTTGGTAGATGGGGGAGCATGTCAGAGGCATAGATGATTGGGTGGAGGAGTAATGTCTATCTGTTCTGTTCAGACCCAAGTTTGCTGGGTGTAAGGGAGCATGAAAGGTGCACCCAATGAACACCAAGTCTGTTGAGGACAGGTGTCTCCTCCTGCTAGTTGGCCACCTCCTCCTTATATGCCTGATTGATGGTGTTACAACATGCTACGATGGTACTACTATTTGTTCCTTTCCTCAAAGTCCAAGACTTTGCCATTGTACAACGCAGGAGAAGCCGACTGAGAAAACAAGTCATTGTGAGCATCAGTCAAGGTTGAGAAGATATGATCCCCTTCCTCCAACCCCAGGGGAATGTGAAACTCCATCTCCCATTGACTGGTGTCCACTCAATATACAATTCGCCCTCTCCACCCCTCCAGACTCCTGACTGGCACATGACTCATGATCACCTGAAGTCTTTCCTCCTCGTCAGGCAAAGACAACGAGAGGTTCAGACACAGGGTGCATAACAGCATTTTCAGGGGTGGAAAATGATGTTGAAAATGGTAATAAAACTACAAATCCCATTGGCATATTCACAGTCCTGAATATTGGTGTTGTCATTTAGACTTTTCTTGCCAAAGATTTTGCTATCTCAAAATGGTAAAATAAGTCAAACATTCTCAGGGCAGCTTTTCCACACAGGAAGCATAAAGGAAAGATAGAGTAAACTTTACATTTTTCACTGGGAGAATATGTTAGGAAACTAATGCTCCCGTGGTGACATTACAAGACTGTGCGGTATATGATGATATATTACATCACACCATATTATTCTATTGTATCATCACACCCCATCAGATTGCCTGTGATGGGAATGATTGGGGAATGTCCTGGCTGTGATGGGAAAGATGTGGAACTGCCACACTGCAACGGTGAAAGTTGGGGAGCTGCTAAACTGCAATGGGGAAAGTTGGGGAACTGTCATGCAGCAACAGGGAAAGTGGGGGAACTGTCATGCAGCAATGGGGAAAATTGGGGAACATCATACAGCAATGGGAAAAGTACCCCATCATTCCCTGTTGCTGTATGACAGTTCCCCCACTTTCACTGTTGCAGCATGGCAGTTCCCCAACTTTCCCCATTGCAGTTTAGCAGTTCCCCAACTTTCACCGTTGCAGTGTGGCAGTTCCACATCTTTCCCATCACAGCCAGGACATTCCCCAATCATTCCCATCACTTTAAAAAACCCTTCTATGCACCCTGTGCTTTATCATTATCCCCATCAATGCACCCCCTCCCACTATTGATTATCTGGTTGCTGGATTGGGTGCCAGAGCAGATCTGCAGACATACCCCTTGACTCATTTTGTTCCCACTCCCATCTCCAACCTACCCCCCCCTACCTGAGGGTAATGATTTTTAGACAACCGATGCCGCTCACTGAACACTGAGGCCTAATTTCTGTGGGCATCTGGTGCATCCTGATTGGGAAGAAGCACTTACCTGCTCTCCCCATCCCCATTCACTAGGATGGTGTCGCTGCTTAATGGGTCGGTATTGTAGCCCTCTCGAACCGTTGCCCATGCTCCCCCCTGCTTTCCAGCAAGAGAGGGTGGGACATGGATAAAGCATTTCCCCAAAGTTTACCCAAAATTTACCAAAAGTGGTTCACCATGGGCAGAATTTCAAGGACATTCTGAATGTGCCACTTGGGAACATTTTGGGGCCCTCGTTCTGGTTCATTTTGAGTTTTACTGACTGGGAACACTGCAAAGGAATTTCTGGGTACTTTCTTTGAGAAAATTGTGAATTTTCCCATGGTGATCCTGTTGAAGATAGCTGTGTCAACCAGTTGTGTGGTTGCAGGAATTTTCCTGATGATATATATAGTAGTATTGATCTCATCAATATAACTTTGCCTTTCTCCCTCATCATGTGCTATAACAATTTGCTGACCCAGGGACACCATAGGAAACTGGCTGGGGATATTCTGAATGGACTTGCAATGTACCAGGTGTTACAGCACATAATGAGGGAGAAAGGCAGAGTTATATTGATGGGATCAATACTACTATATATTATCAGAAAAATTCCCACAACCACATGACTGGTTGACACAGCTATCTTCAACATGTTGAGGGGCAGGTTGGTGAATTTGAGCGTCTGGTGCATCAAAGTCCATGGTGTGTGGGTCTTCAGGTAAGATGACTGCATCTGGAGCTGCAGCAAAAGAGTCAAAGTGTTTAGAGAGGGAGTCAACTTTGGCCCCGAGGGAGCAGATCAGTTCCTTGATGGAGGATCCACAGTGGTTGTCAATGTCCTGGGTGGTGTCAACCATCTGTTCCAGATGTCTGAGGGAGGGAGCAATGGCTATGATGTCCTCTTTGAGTTTGGTGATGATGTTATAGTTTTTCCCATGCACTGTGTGCATTATTATATCATTCATTCCATATCGGACATATTTCCTTTTATAGTAATATTTTCTCATGCTCTTGACTATGCAGGGATGGGATTTAGCTCTTTGTCTTTTCCCCCATCTCTGCAGTGACTTTAACAGGTTATGAGCCTGGGTTGTACACCCTGATTACCTCTATTTGGTCACTGTTTGTCTCTGTGTGGTCTCTTGCCTTTTCTGGACACTTCTGTTGCATCTTCCTGTTACAGCACATAATGAGGGAGAAAGGCAAAGATCAAATTGATGGGATCACTAACTATATATACATAGAAAATTTTCCCACACTTGCTACTCCTAGCTACACTGACTTGGAACAACAAACTCCAACACTTCCCTCTCTGAGGCCCATCCAACAAGAAGTCCTTGCATCCATCAAATTCTTCCCTCTCCTTGCTATTTCTGTCCCTCCCATCAAGCCCTGCCCTAAACTAAGCCCATCCATCCAATTCACCCCCAACCCATCACTTTCCATATGTCTAACATCCACCTGGACAAGATTTCTAAGCTCAATTGGTCTAACTACACTGTCAAGGTCTCAGAAGGTTTCCATTTTGGCTCTAAACAAGTCACCCATGTGTTTGTGGCAAAGCAAATGACCACCGAAAATCTCCTCACATCTGTGACCAACCCCCTCAAGGGATTCACAAGTAGGTGGGTGTTGACCCTGAAAGACTGCGAGTTCAGTACGTGTCCACCCTGCCGAAAGTCTCCCTGGGGTGGGGTTGTTGGCGACACCCCCTTCCCCTCGACTTATGGAAGTCTGGTCACCCCAGAGTTTGGGATCCAACTACAGGTTGACCAGATCAAGAATGTCCTTATGATGTCTCAGCTCTGGATGGTTGTGTCTGGTGTGGAGACTTGTCCCCCCAAACCTGGTGTCCAACCTAGTGACCTCTCACCACCAAGGAGTACCAGGAGTGGAAGAAAGATAGGAAGATGGATGGCTTTTGTGTAGAGCATGAGATCCAGAGGCAACATTCTGTCAGGGCTAGGCCTCAGCCGAATGGGGTTGCTGAGTGTGCCAACAGGACCCATGGTGTTGAAGGTAGCTGTGTCAACCAATCATGTGGTTGTGGGAATTTTTCAGATAGTATATAGTAATATTGATCACATCAATATAACTCTGCCTTTCTCCCTCATTATGTGCTGTAACACATGGAGCAAGGTATGTTGAAGATGGCTGTGTCAACCAGTCATGTGGTTGTGGGAATATTTTTGATAGTACATAGTAGTATTGATCACATCAATATAACTTTGCCTTTCTCCCTCATTATGTGCTGTAACAGAACTTTGCCTGCACATGTTGACATGTTGAAGAACCCCCTCTCAGCATGCTGTGGGAGACACAGTCATTGCTGCATATTCTTCTGGGGCTTTTGCCTGGAGAATTGTTGGATTGTGGGAGTCTGGTGTTTGACAAACCTACTGTGCATATAACCTGGGTTTTCTGGAGGGGTTGAACTCCTAAGCTTATGGCTGCTTCAGCTCAGGATTGTGGGGGATCCATTGCCAGAGGCCTGGGAGAGAGTCTAGCACTATGTGTTTTGGATGTGCCAGGTTCGGGAGAATGAAAGGCCAACCCTTGGAGAACAACTTCTGGAAGTTACACCTCAATACGCCTGCTGGCAGGTGGTTCCCAGCATTGCAAGACTTAACCTGTGCATTGCAGAACACATCCTTTTGTACATCGACCTGTTCCTCCCCCTATTTGAAGAGCATCTTTATCTTCACACTATGGTCATGGAAGGACTCTGAGGCTCACAGCAGAGTTCTACTAACAATCACCTCAGCCATCTCCCTGCCAACCTCCACTCTTCAGCTGCTGGTTGTAGCTGTTAACCACCACAAGATTCCCTGGACATACTTCAAAGATTCACTCTCTGCTACCATTTTGCTGTTACAGCACATAATGAGGGAGAAAGGCAAAGTTATATTGATGGGATCAATACTACTATATATTATCAGAAAAATTCCCATAGCCACATGACTGGTTGACACAGCCATCTTCAACATTTGCACTGTGGAGCATTGCTCACAGAGTTTACCTCCTTGGTCCCACTGTCATATGCAGCAGTAGATCATTTAATTCAGCTTCCCCACCTCCATACACTGCAAATTGTTACTCAGCCTCTCTTTACCCATTGTGTTTCTACCCCTCGTGGATCACAGGTGCTCCACGTGTGATCTCTGTTGAAGGTGGGGATTCAGCTCTTTGTCTTTTTCCCCCATCTCCTGCAGTGACTTTGACAGTCTCCTCTTTGTGGTCATCTATGCTGTCTCTCCCACTGGAATATGCTTGACATGAACTCCACTTGATAATCACAAAGCTTGAGCCCAGGGGATCCCTTCACAATCATCTTCATAACAGCCAGCTGGGTTTGCCAAAGAAAACATAAATCCTACACCAGCTTAGTTAGATGAGTAGAGAGGTGGGTAAGCCCTGAGAACAAACCTGTGGACTCATCTTTTGTGTTGTGGCCAGAGATCTTGAAGAAGCCATATGTGGGTGGGATTGGAGTAGTCTAATCTAAATTGGTCCCCAAGATGACCAAAGAGGGCATACCAGCTATGGCAGAAATTATGGCCAACTTCCATCCACCTCTCAATGCAGTTCAGTTGGAGCTATGTCTATTGGTTACTACAATACTCTTCTATGCCAAAGTGCATTGAGGTACCTATACCAAATGCAGATCCAACCCAGCATAAGAAAGAGGAGGGATATCTTGAGAACAGTCTTGAAGATGCCATAACTTGCAGGCAGAGTAAGATGGAGGAAAACACATCTTGAGTGGGATGGTGGGTGGTTGGAGTGTAATTGTGGACTTATTGTTAGTGCATTCACTAATGTCTTGAAAACCACATAAAATTTTCAAAATTCTGTCACACACAAGGAAAATCTTCAAGAAAACATAAGTCCAAAAACAAAAGAAGTCTGATATGTCCGAAAGAAAGTACACATTGTTGGAGTTTGTTGTTCCAAGTCAGTATAGCTAGGAGTAGCAAATATGGGAAAAAAATATATATATATATAGTTAGTGATCCCATCAATTTGATCTTTGCCTTTCTCCCTCATTATGTGCTGTAACATATATACATAGAAAAATTTCCCACATTTGCTACTCCTAGCTACACTGACTTGGAACAACAAACTCCAACAGACTTAGCCATAAAAAGAGGAGGCAAAAGGAAAAAGTGACAGTGGGATACAATTTTGTCCAGAGAACCCCTTCATACTAAAGGCAGTGTCATGATTTCACCATTTCTGCATGACCTTAACAACTTTTCACCCTAGCCAGATTTTCTCTTCCCCACCATTAAATATCATCCCAATAGGGTTTCAGAAAATCAATATTGGTATTTGCTATTTTTGATTCAAACCCATTATTATAGGAAACTCAGTTTATTTTTGCTAGCCCAGAGAGAACCTGGTGTAAAATTCACAATACAGACAGTAATGACATGGGATCAAAGGGAACAAACGGGGGTGACACATCTACATGGGGGGAGGTGAAACATGAAGGCCAGATGATGTGGCTCAGTGGGGTGACAATGGTATGAGGGGAGAGATGTGGCTGTTGTTGTTGTTGCCATCTGATGAAGGTGGTGCATAGAAGGGTTTTTTGAAGCAGAAAACTGTAAAGAAAATGTAATAGAAAGTAGTGGCCAATGTTAAAGTCACTGCAGAGATGGGGGAAAAAGACTAAATCGAGTGTACCCTAGTGCATGGTCTGGGTTATGCCTGAATGTAGCCCTCTGTCTCTGGTCAAGAAAGCACCCCTGAAACTTAAATGAGGCTGTAAGAAGCCATGCCTGACTTGACCCATATTAAAACAGCTCACCTTCACCCAATCTAGGACCTCTATTGCAATCAATTCTGAGATAACATGGTCTGCACCCTTTAGGTTGTTCACCTGCAGCATATCTCACTGGGGGCAAGGGTACCCAGAAACAAGTGGGAACATTTCAGGAACATTTGAGGGTCTGGGTCAATTTTACTGCATTGTAACCAACAGACACATTTATGGAACATTTGGGATATGAAACATTCCCAATGGTAACATTTAAAATGTTCCCAGAAATGAGTTTTAGATATTCTTAGGTCCATTTCCAAGTGGAAACATCTTAGGTACATGGCCTGTTTGTAGGAACATTGAAGGAATATGAGATACGAGGCCCATTCCTGCCAAAAACATTGGAGGATTATTTGTGGTGACAGGTTAGGAACATTTTAAATGTTACCATTGGGAATGTTTCATATCCCAAATGTTCCATAAATGTGTCTGTTGGTTACAATGCAGTAAAATTGACCCAGACCCTCAAATGTTCCTGAAATGTTCCCACTTGTTTCTGGGTACCTTTGCCCCCGGTGTCTTCCTCGAAGCGATCTAGCCAGGTTTGGAGGTGGTTACAATTGTTAAGCCAGCTCCTGAAGACAGATGAAAAGTCAGCATGCTGCCTCAGCTCTATAGATAGCCAGTACTGGTGGGGGGTTCGGAGCCTCTTAATTCCGTCCCACCAAGGGCTCCTTGGATCTGCTGCTGGTTCCACGGAATCTCCCACACAGTTAAGAAGGACTGAATCTTAGCCTGGGCATCATGAATCTCTGTGTAGCTGTTCAGAATAAACACTTTGACCCACTCTCCAAGCATGAGGTTGAAAAGAGTGTGGAGGAGGAGGCTGTTGTTGACAACAGCATTGATGACAGGTGATTCACTGTATGAGAGCTAGGTGGCATACAGGTCTCCTGTGTTGTTTTGTCCCTCTTGAGCGTCATGTATGGCTGTCTGGATGCAGGATTCTTCATTGTTACAAAGCAGCTGCCAATGAATGTAGTCAGCAACCACAGGCTTGGGTGCAACATATTTGTCCAACATCATGATGAGAAGGTTGCTGGACCATATGAAGACCAAAAGGTAGAACTAAAGGCATGCAGTTAGATGCTGCTTCTGTTGAAGGTGTGACTCTATGTCACATGATTTTCTATTCTGTGACATCATTATTTGATTTAATATTTTCTCTATTCCAGAAGGTCACTTGACCTGCTTACATAAGCTATCACAATTTCCTTTTTAGGATATATTGCTTTATTATGTCATCCATTCCATATCTGACATATTTTCTTTTATAGTAATGTTTTCTCAGGCTCTAGAAACTATATATACCTGCAGGGGTGGAATTCAGCTCTTTGTCTTTTCCCCCCATCTCTGCAGTGATTCTAACACTTCATTGGCTAAGCAGATCACCTTTTATTTCAATTTTTCCCATCTCAATTCCGAGTTTTTTGTGTTACAGCACATAATGAGGGAGAAAGGCAGAGTTATATTGATGGGATCAATACTACTATATATTATCAGAAAAATTCCCACAACCACATGACTGGTTGACACAGCTATCTTCAACACTCCCACCCTGTGGAAACCAGGAACAGACAAGACAATAACAGCAGACAATACAATCTGACAGAAGCAAAACTCCCACCCAATAAAAAGAATCTCACCCCTCTACAACAACCAATGAATGAGGAAACCAATGCCAAACACAGATCCAACCCAACATAAGAAAGGAGAGGGGATATCTTGAGAACAGTCTTGAAGATGCCAGACTTGCAGGCAGAGGAAGAGATGGAGGGGGAAAACACATCTTGAGTGACAAGTCTTGAAGAGTGGACAACTTGAAGAGGAGGAGATGATGGAGGGGATAGAGAGGAGGATTGGGGCCAGTGACACATGCAGGAGTCAGCTGAAATGACTTGGATGAATGATGATCAGCATGGGGGTCACAGATGAATGGATGAGCTGGCCATTGATGGATGGGTCCTCTCCTCAGCATAACAACTCCTAGACATCCCACTGACAGCCATAACCTGATCCAACTCCCACCTGACCCAGTAGCTCCAGAGATCTTGACATATGAAGACAGTGATGATGATGATGTTGAAGATCCTGGGCTTGATGATATGGATGGTGGTCAGGAGGGGGAGTGGACAGGTTGTGGAATGGTGGATGGATGGTGGATGGCAGTGGTGGTTGGAGGGTAGACAGCAGATCACCAGAAAACAAAAAAACTCGGCATTGAAAAGGGGAAAATTTGAAATAAAAGGTGATCTGCTCAGCCAATGAAAATGATGTAGATACCAAATGAAAGAGGAGAACAGGGGCTTTCAGATGAGTTAACAATCAAGGGAATTGGACAGGGAATGGATGAGATATGGGGGAAACAAAAAGGTGAAAACTCCGGAAATTGATGGAGTCATAGGAGGGTGACCAGGGCACCAATCAGGGACATAGGGGGCTCAAAATGACGCGTTTTTAACGCTCTTTCAAGCGCCGAAAAGAGCGCCCAAATCGGATCAAGATCGGTTATGTAAGACCTGAAAACTCCGAAAATAGAGGGAGGATGGACTTCCTGGGGTGTGCTGGAGGATCCCTGGCCAGAGAGGGTTGGTAGAGATGGTGGAGGCCTTGAGGGGAGGTCCTAGGATGTCTTGGCAGCAGGAGAGACCAAGGGAAAAGGAGGGGAAA
>Ga0307517_10009335_pt1 | contig 13911 bp, 11 predicted proteins | sample 23_EM_MG_FD_194515 | JGI IMG/M metagenome (GOLD analysis project Ga0307517, IMG submission 194515) | Populus trichocarpa ectomycorrhiza microbial communities from riparian zone in the Pacific Northwest, United States - 23_EM | ecosystem: Host-associated > Plants > Roots > Unclassified | place...
TAATTGTGGTGAAATATATATATATATATATATATATATATATATATCCATATAGATTCAAGACCATTCTAATACACATCTGTCATGGGATTGATACATTGCAGGCAGCTAACGCAACATGCTTATGCACTTTCACTATTTTCTAAGGGAACTTTAAGATTGCGGTTGAACCATACTTTTTAAATGTTTTATTTGTTTTTAAAAAAGCTTCAGATTAATATATTGTGAGTATTTTTTTATAGTCTTAATATTTTGATATAAAAATATTATTTTAATATATTTTAAATACAAAACACTTTTAAAAAATCATTTCATATTACATCTGCAGGCACTTGAAGGGAAGTACTAGCAGTAGGAAGTAGGAACAACAAAAGCAAACAGTGGATCAAGCCCCGTCCTCTCAATGTTCAAATATTATTTGATGGAGAAGTCTGTTTCCTTCCTGCAGCCATAGTATTAGAAAATTAAAGAAAGGAAAATAGTAAATTGGTAGGTTATTTTGACGGGGATAACACATCCACGCATAGATTACGCTATTCTCAAAAACACAGTTCAATAGATATGTTATCTTGTTAGAACAATGTAACCTATTGAAGTATAAATAAAAACCTTGTTTTAATCGTTTTTTATTCGTGTTTTAATCGGTTATTGGAGATTTCTAGTTATCAAAATAGATTTTTTAAAATTAGATTTAGAAGATCATGTTTTGCCGATTATCTTTGATTTTCTTGGATTTTTTGTGTTATTTTAAATTTTATAATATATTTTTTATATTTTAGGATAGTTTTTTTAGCCTATAAAAAGGCAAAATTTATTTACTTTATCTGCAGAAAAAAAAACTAGAATCGAAACTTGCTACCCTCTTCACCTTTTTATGGATGTCTTTTTATTAAAAAAAAAAAAAAAACCTTAAGAAAAAGGGGTCGAAAGGACAGAAACACACATCCAATCAAGTGTCCATCAAAAGTCTAAGGGAGAGAGTAGAATCCACGCATCCAGTCAATTAAATACACACAGTATGGCCAATCCAAGGCAGTGTAGTGCTCATGTAACAAACAGTATGGTAGCAGCTTTCAAAGGCAAAGCCTTGCTGTATACATTACACATGAACTTGGAACCCTAACCTCAACTTTTGTCACCCATGTACAGCAAGCACTCTTAAGCCAGCCAGCCAGCCCCATGTGAATATAACCCATAATATCACTAGCTAGCTAGCCAGCCACCTGTACCCTTTCGGACAACAGCCATCAGACTTTTAACAGTCTCGGCAGGGACTCCCTTTCACTTCACTGCCTCACGCTCAGCTTTAGTCACTGCTCCGGAGAATGATACAAATTGTTTTTTAAATCAAAACAATTAAAATAATATTTAATTTTTCAAAAAGACAATTAAACCGCAATGCCAAACTTGCCTCGCTAGCCTTGCCGTCCAAGCCAAAGCCAAAGCATCGGGCACCCTTTTATATATATATATATATATATATATATATATATACACAATGTATCCTCCACAGTCCACATAACTATCAGCACAATACACCTCTTTCTTCGCTCTTGTGGACGCTTGTTTTTTTGGTTGTTTGAAAGAAAGAGAGAGAGGTACTAGTTCAAAGATGGGTGTTATTGGGTTTTGTGTTGATTCAAATAGGGTGGTTTTGTGTGGTAAGAGGAAGCTAAGGAGCTTGTTTTGGAGGGTTAGAGCGGAGATAAGGAGACAAGTGAAGAGCAGCAAGTCCAAGCAAAGGCTTAGCTTCAATTACGATCCTTTCAGCTATGCTCTCAACTTTGATGATGGCAACTTTGGTTTCTTCTGCTGATCGTGAAGTTTTCAACTCTCAACAACAAAATGACAGTAGATGAGGCACAAGCGGTAGCATCTGCAGTACTTTTAGCAAGAGAAGTTACTTATCAAGCAAAAGGATATGCTTTTCTTTTGTTTTTCCTCTTGATTCTAACTCCTTGCTATTCGAAGTCTAGTTCTAGGTCAAGTTTTAATATTTAGTGGAGAGATCAGTGTATGTAATTTTGAAATTAGAACCCAACTTCCAATGGTTACTGCTCTAGCTTATATATATACACGATCTTTCAAAACATCATACGTTCAGTTCTTGATCTCTTTCTCTTAACAATTCATCAATGGATCAAGGTGGAAGCAGGAAAAGTTGATCTTTATGTCATTAATCTAATTGGGATCCCACTTCAAAAAACTGAAGAAGTAAGGAGAGAGTACAGAGTGAGGTATAGATCCTATTCTTTTCTGGTGCAGTGGTTGCTTTCAGTACTGTTAATGCCAAACCTGTTGTGCTTTCAACATCCTATATGCGCAGATCTACATGGTTAGTTTTGGTTTAAGTCAAGAACTCAATGGCTTGTCATTTTATACACTAGTTATTTGTGAATTCTCTGCTTGATTTGATTAAATTCACCATCCATTTCTTCTAAACTGTATGGCTAGTTGGACATGGTTGAATTGTCTCTATCCTCCTCCTGCACCACTTCAAGGCAAAAACAAAATGTATGCCAGCTTGGCTTGAATCATCTGTCAACATCTTCTACTTGTTTTGTTACCCAGTGCCATCCATTATCATTCTTTCTTCTTTTTTTCTTTTTTTTTATAACCCAGGATGTCTTGGTCAGTTTACACAGGCAAGTAAAACACTGCAAAAATGATAGATATGTATATTAAGGCTTGAACTCAGGATATATAGAGAAATCTGACAGGACCACTGGGCTAGAAGCCTCGGTGCCATTATCATTCTTTCTGATCTCCTTGCTTGCAGTAATTTTGTGTTGCACCATGCTGCCCAACTAACTTGTAAGGTCATTATTATTTTGTACAATCAGAATTTTGTCATTTTTATGCATAGACTACCGGTGGAAATGGGAAATTTGCTCCCGTTTCGATTTATTGGTTTTCGAGTTTGAAGAGAGTGGACCATGATGAAAACGTAGAGCCTTTTTTATGACTTGAATTCTTACATAAGTCAATGTAGCCAGTATGAAGAAAGCAAACAAAATGCATGCCAGCTTGGCTTGAATTGGGTACTGTTGGTTTTTCATATGGTATTATTATTATATTACGCAAGAGTTCGTGGAAACTGGATGGTGATGATCCACCAGTTCTACAGTAATGCTCGCTCACCCTTGTTTGCCTCATCCATCCATCCATCCATCCATGTCCTTTGAACCCACATTATCACATAAGCTATTATATGGAATTTGTCCTCCTGCTCCGCTGGAGGCCGCCCTCTGACAAAAGAGAGATTGCATGCGAAGGCTTGGACCATTTGATCATCATCATCATCATAGCAATGGCCCATTTCACCACCGAGTCTGAGCCCTACCTCTATATATGATATCAACAGAACCTTGTATCTTAGTTCCAGTGGTTTAAATAGTTCACCGTTCAATGTTCTGGTTTTTATCCTTTCTTTCTTTACCCATTTCCCCTACTATTTTACACAAAATTGAGAAACAAAGTGTTTTGAAAAAGAAAATGAAGCTGATATAGAGGATTTGTGTTCTTAAGAAATATGCATGGAGGTGATTCAATTCTAGCTGATGCTCAAACTTGCTTGAAAATTCTCTTGATGGTCGGTCGAGTAAAAACATAGGTATGAAATAATAGTTATTCAGACCATGAGGACTAACTAATTAAATGCTTAAACTACAGGGACTCGATCATAATTAATTATTTTTAACTCTCTAACTTTAGGGGTTCTAAAGACCCGCGCGCAATTTCCTCGAAGAGAGAGAGAAATCTAGACCGTCGGTATAAAAACCCGAGAAAACTCCAAGGGTGGATATATGTTGCCAAGTCATGGATCCACGTCAAAAAATCATTTCCCTCACACATCAAAAACCGAAAGCAACCAATTGGCGCCATTGTAAAACCGCCAAAGCTGGAATTTCCCTCTCTTTTATTTTCATTTTCCCCCTTAAAAAACACAGCTAAGCCCATTTCTTCTTATTCTCAAAACGAAAAAAATAAAAAGCATCACTCAAAGAGAAGAATTAGGTAAAAAAAACAAATTTCTCACGAGTTAGAAGAAGAAATGGCAAGGAAGAGAGTGGAGGCTGAGTCTACAGATGGGTCTGTTGATGCCAATACTACCACTTCACTTGTTCGTGCGAAAGATGGCAGTGCTTTTACTAAGTGGTATTTACTTGCTTTCCCATTTTCCCCACCTTTTTTATGTTAATAATCCTGAGTTTTTCTTATCTTTGTCTGGAGGTTTTAAAGAAATGTAGCTTTTTTTAGGCAAATTCTGTTTCTGGTTTTTTCTTTCTTAATCTAATTCCGTGTCATTGACTTGGTTCTGGGGTTTAAAATTATGGGTTCTTTGAATTTCCGAAGAAATGGAGAAACCCAGTCACAGAAAGTAATAAATTATTGAAATAATTGGCGGGTTCTGTTTTTTGAATTGATTTGATGAGAGGAATTGGATTGAAATGTGAAATAAATTTATGCAGTGAGGAGTGCAAGAAGGATGTGCCAGTGGCTCTTATAAGTTTCCACAGCTGTAGCCTTGATGCTAAGATCAAGATGAATTTGGGTTGGTTCGGCACCATCGTCTTTGTGTAATTAAACAATTAGTTTTATCACTTATTAGTAGGTCAATTACTAAATGGGTTTTAATTACTTTTTATGATTTAGAGGCTCAAGTTGTTGAAAAGCCAACTGAAGCTAAGCAGAAACCAGCTGAGAGGTACTACTCGTTTCTTGTACTAGCTTATTAATTGGCTAATTATTTGTTATAATTTGGTTATTATGAATTTACGATTTGGTTTGTGATTTTATTTTTCCTTTTGTAGGAAGAAAGGAAGTTCAACTGAGCCAAAATTGAAGAAAGCTAAAAAAGAAAAGAAGGGCAGGGATCCAAATGCACCGAAACGCCCTCCCACTGCATTCTTTCTCTTTATGTAATGCTCTCTGCTGCTTGTTTGTGTGATGCAGTATAATGTTGTGATAATTTGTTTAATTGGGGATGCTTGCATTGACGTGTTTCATTGTTTAATTAGGGATGACTTTAGGAAGGAATACAAGGAAGCGAACCCGGACTCTAAGGATGTTAAGAAGGTAAATTAAATGTAGTGTTGTATGTCATTTTCAGGTTTATTTTGTGGGTTGGGTTTACTAATGCTAATGCTGTGTTTAACAAAATTCAGGTTGCGAAGGAAGGTGGTGTGAGATGGAAGTCAATGACCGATGAAGTGAGTGTTGGTTTAACACATTGTTATAATCATTTGTGTACACACTTAATAGCTATTGAATGGTTTGTAATTGTTTTGTTTTAACTCGAATTTATTTCAGGAGAAGAAGCAATATGTGGATAAGGCTGCTGAGCTCAAGGCAGAGAATGACAAGGCATTGGAGAGTGACAACGCTGAAAATGAAGATGTGGGTTCGCAATCATTTCTGAATTTATTGATTTATTGACAATGTTGTTATGGATTTAATACTATAAGCTGTTTGTTTTGTTTGTTCTTATTCAGGACGAAGGGGTTTCTTCAGAGAAGGAAGTAGCCGATCTTGAACTGCGAGATAAAGAGGAGGAAATTTGAAAGTGTTTATTTTGTAGTTCTGTTTTCTGGTAGTGAGTCTGCCTAGTTGCCTTGTAAATTTTGGATCTGCTTTGGTTAACTGGTATGGAATTTGTTTAGAGCAATGCAATCTTGGTGTTTTTAAGTATGAGTTGCAGTTTATTTAGATTCTTGGATGCAGCTTCTTATCTTTTGAGCCATTAATGTGGCTGAGCTTTTAACTTCTTTCTTTAATGGTGATTGATGGTGCCCCATCATACCTTTAATATGAGATATGAATTGCTGTTGCTGAGATTTGGATGTTCAATTTGATTCTACCATGGCCTGTCAGATGAGTTGTGCCAAATAGCAGTTTTTATAACTATAATTATAACATGGTCAATGCCAATCTTGAGTTACCAATCCTGTAGACAAGTTGTATTTTCATGCATGCTTGTAGATGGTAAAAAAAGGATGGTACATTGCAAATATGGAGTGAAAATGGCTATAAATAATGGGATTTTATTTCTTCAATGACATGATATGTATCACTAAACATGGCTACAGGAATTTTAAGCAAAAGAACAAAAAATGAACTATAACTGTTGCAGAAAACATAAACTGTCTTCCTTGCCTCTCAGGTGACAATGCTCATTTGATATTGAGCTTGTATCCTTGGTGATTGAGTCAGCATCAGACTGGCCCATTTCTCCTTATTTTTCATTTCTTTGTCCTACAAAGTGGCAGAGGCTTGCCACATAAGCATAGATTGTGAGCATAAGCACCTGCAGGGAAGATATTATAAGGTCTACCTTGTGGGATCTCTCCACAAAGCCTGTTGGCCCTGAAGCTTGCATGTCTCAGATTTGTAATCCCCAACAAGCTGGCTGGGATTTTCCCTGTGAGTCTGTTGATAGAAAGGTCAAGCCATTGAAGATTCGACAAGAGCCCCAAGGTAGTTGGAATGGTGCCTGTTATCTGGTTCCTTGAAATATCCATCCTCTCCAGTTCTTTCAGGTTTGAGATTGAACCAGGGAACTGACCTGTAATCTTGTTGCTTCCTATGTTTAGAACCTTCAAGCTCAATCCTTCAATGAATTCTGGCATTGTGCCTGAAATTTGGTTCCCTGATACATCTAAAACCTCCAAAAAGCTGCTTGTCCTGTTATTTAAGATCCTTGAGAGAAACCCACTGAGCTGATTTGATTGGAGCTCGATTGAAGAAATTCCATCCGGCAATTTGATGTCGAAAAGGTCAAACTTCAATTGGTTGTTTGACAGCTTGAGCTTTTGCAAATTAGACATGTTGGTGAAGAAACCAGCAATGCCATCTACGAGGAAGTTATCAGATAGGTCTAAAGAGCTCAAAGAATCTGGTCTTGTAAATTTTGGAAGGTTTCCTTCAAGTTTACAGCCAGCTAGATGAACATCTGAAAGTTGTCTATCTTTGATCCAAGCAGGAACTGTCCCTAAACTGAGGTGGTTGTAGGACAGGTCTATTGACAATAGAGAAGGAAGACCTCTGCCTTCAATAACTGGAAAGGGATCTGAGAGCCCATTTCTGGATAAGTTAAGGTACCAAAGGTTCTGTAAGCTTGAAATGGATGAAGGGATTTGACCTGTAAGCCTATTAGAACTCAAAGAGAGATGAGTAAGAGATTTTAGGCCTGCAATTTGGTTTGGGATTCTTCCTGTCAGCTGGTTATGATCCAGGGACAAGTCCTGAAGTTTGACCAGGCTGAACAGTGAAGGTGGTAAGAGCCCAGACAATTGGTTATTGGACAGGTCAATGAAGGTGAGGTTTTGAAAGTGCCCCAGAATATCTGGAATCAACCCAGACAACAAATTGAAACTCAAATCAAGAGATTGCAAACTAAGGAAATTTTGGAAAGTGATTGGGATAGGACCTGATAACAAATTTCTTGCTAAACTCAACTGCTGGAGCTTTTTAAAATTACCTAGGCTTGGAGGAATCTGCCCTCTCAAATGGTTTCCATTCAATGAGAGGATATTGAGCAAGGGCAAACGGCCTAAACCAGGAGGAATGTTCCCTTCAAGAGAATTATCCTCTAGGACCAATTGTGTGAGATGGGTCAAACTAGAGAAGCTTTCAGGAATAGGACCTGCAATATGCTTCATACCACTTATCACCATCACCTCTAAGAATGCCAAACTGCCAAGAGAAGGTGACAAAGTGCCCCTCATGTAAATGCCACTGTCCCTCGCAGGTCCCTGCAACACCAAATCAGTAACCCTACCTGTAGCAGGGTTGCATTGAACACCCTCCCAATCCCCTCCACAACAATCCTTCCCTATCCATGAAGAGAGAATATCTGTAGCATCCTTCAAGATTCTTGCTTTGAAGCCAAGAAGAGCTACCCTGTCCGCCTCTGAGCAAACTGAGGTCTGCAGTGGGGTTATTGTTTGAGCAAGTGACAGTGGTGAAACCACAGCAAGAAAGAAGGATAGCAGTAAAAGCTTAGAAACCCATCCTAGAATCTGCATTTTGGGAAGTGGGTCTTGATCAGATCAGAGAGATGGGTCTTAGAATATATGGATTTTTGATCTGACAAGAAGAACTTTGAATGGGAAAAAGCTAAGACACTCTGAGCACAAATAAAGTAAGAAAAGGGTGTAAAGCAGACCTCTGTGGTTTATTCTATTCCATTTCTTCACGTAGACAGGAAGGTATAATGATGATAAACATGATTCTTAAGAGAGATTTCAAGAAATATAATTGTGGTTTCAACAGAGGGCTGCAAGAAACTGAACCATGTCTCTTATATTTATAGCAGTACCATAATAAAGGAGAGAAAAAAAAAAAAAACCCTAGGACATACCTTCTTAGGTTGTTTTTTACTGAATTTTTGATGAGTTTAAAGAGATTCACATGGAAAATTGTGACCGTTGATGGATGTATCACGAGGATCCTATATGTTATTTGAACGTTGGAGCGCACTTCATTCAAATTTACTGCATTTCCACCCTGTTTCAAATCAAATCAAATCAAATCATTTTTTGTTTTGTTTTTGTTTTGCTATAGTGTAGTCCATAACCTGATGCCCTCCCAATTACTATATGGACCTATGGAGTATCATCATTTTTTGTAGCTGGAATTTGCTTCATAGCTAATTAGTTCACGTGAGTGAACGTACCATACCAGAGCCTTTTTACTCTCCTCTGTTTGATAGCTCTCATGTCATAATCTCCTATTTCGATTGTCATAGAATTTGTACAGGAGTGTTTGTCTACCTCCGATACATGTGATCTGAGTTTGCTCTTCACCTGTTGTTATTACCCCCCCTGTCTTAGTTTTATTGATTTAAATTAATTTTGACCAGGTCTTATTAATATAAAATCTTAAAAATTAAAGTTTATATATCCCTTACAAATGTTCTTGTTAAATTTTTATAAAACATAAAATTAGAGAAAAATATTAGCGAAACCTCCATTGTACTGACCTTTAAAAAAGACTAAAAGCATATTGAGATTGGAATGCAGGGATTTCCGACACAACCATATTGAGATCAAAATTAAAAATAAGTTTCTTGAATGAAATTGAAGGGCATTTGTAGAGCTACCATCAATAAAAAAGCTACGGAACGGATAGCAGAGGCCCCAACTCGAGTGATTGGGCGAGGTGCAAGAGATGGATTTAGTGCTGGACCCTAAGCAGTTAGGAAGGAGATGAAGGGCCTACCATGCATGTTATCGTGGTACTGCAGGAGAGCAGAATGTGACGGAACGTTAATTGCAAGTTGTGACCGTTTGATGATAATACAAGTTGAAATTGAAAGGAAAATCTTGACAAAAAAGTAATTAATTTCTTTTGATCGAAAAGACAAAAGTAATTATGATGACAGTTAATCAAAAGGAATGGTTTAGATTCATTTTGTACTCCACCTGGTGATTTCATGTGTCAAGTTTCAACCACCACCATATAATTCCCCCTTCGGGGATAGATAAGGGAAGACGATATGCTTATGATTATTGGCTTTGCTTTTCCTAATTAATCCGAAAGGAAGCTTGCTTGCTTCCTTGCTTAGGCCTTGGATCATGTCAACAGGGTCAGTCCTTTTGCTTAGTGGGATCATGCTTGTGCCCCCCTAACTGCAGAAAGAAAAGAATACTTGCTTGGTTAAAGCCATTCTTTTCCTGTTCACTAGAGAATTTAGGTCAATATTACATGAGAGTAGTGCTATTCTATACTGTGTTGAAATAATATTTTTGTCTTTGCCTCTCTTCATCACGATTCCTAGCTTCGTTTCTGGTGGAGATTCAAGAGCACCCTTGTCATTAAAGAAAAGCTTGCATTTAATCTCTAAGGTATATAATTCACAGGAGAAGGCTTGTATAAGTCAGAAATGTTGAATTTCTTACATGGAGTTTGTCAAAACTACCGTTCTTGTCTTGCAGATTGACTTGTCTGCTTCTACAGTTTCTTTTTTTTTCCACCATAGATGTATTGTCCTTTTGTCCTCTTTTTCCCGGTTGTACACATACCATTCGTTGCTTAAATTGCCCAAGTCTAATAATAGTGTAAAAGGAAAGAAGGATATATAGAAGAGAAAAGGAAAAGAGAAACACGCATGGAGAGATTAAAAGACGGGGATTTAATTTATCTAGCTCTCCAACAAAGATGTTAGAGGAGAAAGGAAGCCCTCGTTACATTCTGCGCCTTTTGATCATCTTCACTGCTCAAATCTCCATCTGTGAAAAATAATTACCAAGTTCAGAATTAAAATGATGAGGATTGTTACTTTCGGCTACATCTTATTTTCGTCTGTCCTGTTCGTAGAACTCACAGCATTAATTTGGCTATTGAAAAAGCTCCCCAGCCAAGACATGTGGTGTCGATATTTGTCCTGGCAAGAGAAGGACAAAAGCCTGCCTTCGCTTTTCAATAATGCTGTCAAGAAATGTGTTTTTTTCTTCTTGGAGTTTTTTCTTGGCATCTGTTATCAGTAGCTACCTTTGATCGATGTTCTATGCCTGTGAGTCGGGGCTTTAACCTTTGTATCTTCAGTATGATTTATATATTTAAGACCTGATCAAGAAATGTACCCTAAAACCCCCCAAAGATCAGACGCATCAAGGAATTATACTTGCAGCAGACCCAAGATCACAAGTGGGATCCTCACCGCACAGCAGAGGGCTCATGAATAATTATCACTAATAACTGGTTAATGACAAGTTTAAAATTGTCTTATTGCCCGTCCAATCACCCTAACAATTCCTAACCTTCCACTAACGAGACACGAACCTATTTGATTTGTCGTGGGGGCCACATCCGACCGTTTATTAGCATATAGAGAGAAGAAGAGAATGTTATATCAACGGTAATGGTTCAAAAATCTTCACGAGAGCTGGAGGTTAAAACCCTAAACAGAATTAGTGAGACGATCGATGATTATGAATCTAATTCACAGGAAATCAATTATGGGTTCTTAATCATGAACTCCCAGTTGAGTTATTAAATAAACAATATCGTCTTTAAATCCCATTTCAATTGACATTATTGACATCCGATATGACTTTCCTCAAGCAAGTTTCTCGTCAAAGAAAAAAGAGGAGGAGGAGGAGGAAATAGGCTGCGATGATTGCGGTAGAACGAGGAGCAATGCCCCACCTGGAAACGACAATGTTGACTGCCTAACATCATTATAATATTTCTTTGCTCAACTCTCAGCCTGGATTGTCATCAGTTTGGAGCCCTCTTAAGTTGAAGTTCATGGAAGGCACCAACACACATTGGATAAAGGTAAGTAAGATCATTGTCCAAATTTGCTTGATGATGAGAACAACCCTAACACATGTAAAGGGTCCCCTACACTTATGATCGTGACATGGCTGTGTATACTATGTACGTACATGAATTAATTAATTAATGGCCTCCGGCCAGTTTTACTATGTAATGAATGATCTCGAGATGTTTTAAAGGGGAGATGTGAGGAGGGATCAGGAAGCTTGTAGGGTTCTTCTTGATGCTTTAACTACTTTAACAAAATGAAACGCAATCTAAATTCTAAATTCTAAACCCTAAACTCAATCTTAAATCAAAACGAAAAAGATTCCCCATGCTTTGCACAAATGTCACAATGTAATGTAGATTAAGATAAAGAAAAAGGGAAGGAAAAGGAGCATGGTGGTCCATTTCACCCTAATATCTCACCTAATCGTTGACATGTTTTGAATTCCCTTTTCATTTGATGCTTGCCCAGCGATCCTTAACAGTGTTATGGATATACAGAGCAAGTACTGTTTTTAATAATATTAATTAGCATATATATATATTTCACAGCAAAAAACGGAAAACGTACGTACGTCGCATTGGTGAATTGAGCACCCATCTCTGTTCATTTTGGGTGTAGAATTGATACTTGTATTAGCGAGTTGAACTGCGAAAACCGAAGGCATAAAGGGAGGGAGTAGCAGAGAGATTGGTAAAGTGGCGAGAAACATTTTATAAGAATCGGTGGTGGGCTACTACCCTAGCTAGCTACTACAGCTGTGTTTAACTTTTGCAATCCAGCCTTTACTACAAAAAGAAACACCAACACATGTTAGTTGCAAAAAGTCCTTGTTACATGCCCCTTTTCTTCCTCTTGTAATCTCAAAAAATAGTGCCTAAATCATTCCAGATTGTCGACCGAGCTGTAAGATTAAATCCGGTGCCTGCTTCAATTATCTCCGCGACACAATAAACTAGATCACCACAATTTTACGAGCACAAGCTGTTCTCGACTACCCCCCTCCCCCCTTCTCTCTTCGTGTGTGTATGAGTGATATTTTTTAAATCGTATTGTTGGTTCATGGATTTTAGTTATTACACTTAATTGGTTCAATAGGTTGACTGGAAACTCCAGATATATTGAATTTAACAAGATTTTAATCCCATTAAAACCTACTTTAGTTGATCCGATTGAGTTTTTAGTAATATAACTAGTCAATATAATTTTTAAAAAAAAATTCAAAGAAAAACAATTTACTGTCATTTCTTAAAACGGTTTGATATATTTACAATGATCACAAGATTGCAAACTTATAAAAATTAAAATCAACAGAGAAAGTAAATCTAAGTAACCACCACCACCACCGAATCTTCATTGGATGGGATATCTTAGCAAAGGCTTAAGAGTTCAACCAGAATGGTGGCCATGAAGCGGTTCCATTCCAGTCATTATAACATAGGACAATGATGGGTTTGATGAGATCATGAATGGACATCCTTCAATCAACAATGAAGTTGATTGGCCTTGCTATACAATATTGTAAGGATAAAATCAGTGAGTGCACACCTAACTAGTTATCCACTTTAAGGAAGGTCCATTTCCAATTATAAAGTAAGATTGATGTGTTATACAATGATGTCCCATGCTTGAAAAATAGCCTTCCCTGGAAGACGAGGGTTGTATTTAAATTAGGATTTGATAACTAAAAATTGATTTTTTAATTCTATGGTTTAGGGATATTATGATGTCTTAAAAAATCTAAATAGCCCAGGAAAAGGATTTTCGAGTTGGATAACCAGTTAATCAATTGGTCCTAGAAATCTCATTCATTTTCCCTAGTCAAGGTGATTGATAATTTATACTTGATGCTTGGTAGGTCAAGGTGGCTTGTGGTTAGTACTTGCAAAAGATCCCAATTGATGGAGATGGAGACTTTTCGATGATAAAGTCAATAACTTTGTAGAGAGAGAAAGTGTAATGATATTTTAGAGAGATAGACTTTGAAAATATATATGCTAAAAATATTGATAATTAAGAGATTGTGAATCTTTTTTTTTGAAGTTCTCACGGTGTATTTATAGCCCATGAGTCTTGTGCTTTTGTGAAGAGATAGGTCTAGAGTGTAATTTTACCCGAGCCCATTAGAGGTGAAAATGGGTCGAGACACATAATCTGGACCTAAACACGCTGGGCTTGGGCATGACAGCCCGAGCTCACGAAAGGTGAAAATAGGTCAGAAAGCATTACTTGGACCCAAACACACTAGGCTCGAGTATAACAGCCCGAGCCCACGAGGGGTAAAAGTGGGCTCGGATGCGCTATCTGGATCCAGACTTGCTGGGCTCAAACTTGACAACCCGAGCCCACGAGAGGTGAAAGTGGGTTTGAGCATCATGCATGGACCCAAACATGCTGGGTTTGAGCTTATTAAAGGTGAGAAATGGGTCTGGTGCATTGCCTGAACCTAAGTATGTTGGGCTTAGGGCGCGTTTTCAAAACTGAGCCCACAGGGGTGCTGGGCATGTCATGCCCACATTAGGTGGACGCCTAACAAGGTGTGTGCCTTGCATGGGCTCCAGCTTATTGCCCGAGCCCATGCCCTCCAGGGAGTTAAGCTTGGGCCCAAGCTTATTGGGTGCTTGTCTCGGGCTACCATG
>Ga0307517_10009336_pt1 | contig 13910 bp, 6 predicted proteins | sample 23_EM_MG_FD_194515 | JGI IMG/M metagenome (GOLD analysis project Ga0307517, IMG submission 194515) | Populus trichocarpa ectomycorrhiza microbial communities from riparian zone in the Pacific Northwest, United States - 23_EM | ecosystem: Host-associated > Plants > Roots > Unclassified | place...
TATTTCTCCATTGATTTACTTCTTTGGTTTTCAATTTGATTACTTTTTTTTTTTTTTGGTAACCATGGGTGTCCGAGATAACTTATGCGTATCTCAACTAATTATCCGAGAATGTAAAGTTAATAATCATGTAAGTCTCCAATGGCCTTGAGATTTATGATATTCAAACTAAAGTGGAAACTAAATGGTATAAGTTGGGTTATCTAAATATTGTACATTATACACATGGAGCTGATTCACATGCATGTGGAACATAAATACAATAAAATTGATAAGAAGAGATGCAGATTATAAAAGTATAAACTCAGAATAAATTAAAACATGGCCAGCTCATTTTATTTAACTCGTGCATTCTAACCTGACTAGCAGATCTTCATCATTTTCTTATCCATTTTTTTAGAAGAAAATGACTTCAAGATGTGTGTTAAAAGTGAGCCATGTCGCAGCTAGCATCCCCTAAATCTTCAGGTCAACTCCAGCTCTTCAGTGTCCTGCTGGTGGTTCACATATGATAGTCACGCATACGGAAATGAAAATATTGTTCACTAGCCAATTGTTAGTGTAGAAAGGATACCTGCATACGAAAAGTGGCCTGCATAGGAAAAATATGTATGAAAAAGTTATGATGTTAGTCCATGGGAACCGAAAAAATACATAAAAATACATGTCGAGTAGGGTTTTGGGTGAAACTTAGGCTGAAAACTCTCACTGTTTAGGCCGCCTAGCCCAAATAGTTGGAGAATATATTTTTTTGGTGGAGAGTCGTTGGAGACTTGGAGGAACTGAATTCCATGTGGCAGGGAGATTAGTTGTTGAACATTAAACCTTGTTACCTGGGCATACATAGTATTGAGTAGAGCAACTAGTCTACTAAAAGCGTCAATCACTTTGTTTAAGCTGCTCGATTCGTGCTTTAGTGAAAAAAGAGATCTCTCGTAGAAATAACACCCACTTTTCATGCCATGTAATAAAAAATTTAATAAAAAATAAATTTTAATATTAGCACATCAAAATAATTTAAAAATATAAAATATAATTTTAAATAAAATAAATAACTTTTTAAAAGAATACAATTTCAATTGTGTTTCGAAACACTACCGACAGAAACTAGCTAAGTTTAGCGAAGAAACCAAAGATGGGGAAAGTTCTACTCTTTTAATTGTCTTAAAAGAGAAAATGAAATGAGTAAACAGAATCATAGTTTAGTCCTTCTTCTTTAATTAATTTGGTCATTAATTTTTGTAATTTATTTTTTAGTGCCGTGCGAGAATTGCTACCATACTATAATGACAGGATCTCCATGCCTGAGATTAATCATTCGTAATTTTGTTTATTGGAAGACTTATTCGTCAATTTTAAGATGTATAATAGAAAGGTAATGATTTTTCGGTCCTTCAGCTTTCCATGACAAGAGAGGTTTAGTGCCTGTTTGGGAGTTATTTTTAAAAGTTTTTTTGAAAAAATTTGAAATTTATTTTTATTTTGCTTTGTTTTCAAATTATTTTGATGTGATAATCTCAAAAATAATTTTTAAAAAATAAAAAAATATTATTGGCACATTTTTCTGAATGAAAAGCACTTTGAAAAGCAACCACAACCATACTCCCAAACACCCCCTTATTACAACATGTTTAGTATTGGAGTAATAATTATTTTTTAAAATAATTTTTATTTAAAAGTATATTTATATAATATATATTTTAAAAAACTTTAATTTTTATATCAATACGTTAAATTAATACAAAATTATTAAAAAAATTAATTTAAAATAAAAAAATTAATTTTTTTTTTTAAAAAAACCGCTCAACCACGTAGCTAAGCAGCGTCTACATCTATTACAAAATTGCCAACAATGCAATAAGAAGATTGAGAATCCACTCCGTCTCCTGATTTCATTGCGCCCGACACCGACACTCCACCCACCCTTTTCTCCTTCCCCCTTCCCCCTTCCCCCTTTCCTGGTTTCCCCAAATCTCAAATTCTCAAAATCTCAAGTCTCAGCCCTAACAAATTAATATCAGCATTCAGCACATTCAGGAGCGTAGAATCTCAAGTCTCGACTCGCCACTCACCAGCAGCGCAAATATATAACCAGGTTTGCTTGTTGGATTCTCATCTTTTCTGTCATGTTTTATTATGCAGAAGAGGGCATGTCTTTTTTCTGGCTGTATACAGTGTTGTTGTTGTTAATGGTCATATGACTCCTATCATTTGTAAAACATCACGCCAGCATCTCTGGCAAATACAGTGTTGTTGTTGTTGTCAATCGTCTCTATCTGTTGTTTTATATGACAAATAATCTTTAAAAAATCCCATTAGTAACTTGCGTTCTGCTATATTACATTATCCCTTTCCATTGAATTATCTGTTTAGCACAAAGTTTGTACAAAGGAGGAAAATTAGGAATATGAAAAAGTTATGTAATTTAGCAGTGGTACTGCAGTGCTCATAAGATTTTAATCTTTCATTGCTAGACGCTTCAAGTTCTCTCAGTTCATCCAAAACCATCTGCCTATTTCTGCACTCTATGCTACAAAAGCCTTGATCATCCCTGCAATCACATATACTCAACAACAGTTTTTAGAAATCTTGCATGAAAGATTTAATTACAAAATAAAATCTCATATGAAACTAGTCCAGCTGACATGGCTATCTAATTAATTAGTATATATCTTCTTAATCAGGGTTATGTAATTTAGCAGAAAGGTAGAAAGATTCCAAAATAAGCTTTTAGCAGCTGGATGCATGGATCCCTTTTTATAGCTGACACTGATAAGATGATCACTAGGATAACTGGATAACATAGCATAGCATAGCAAAAGCAATAGCTTTTAGTTTGCGTGTTCAAGTTAAGCTCCTGCTGCTGCTGACCTAGAATCAAACCAGTGTGTGTGTGTTTTGACTAGCTAGGGTTGTCTTTTCTATAAGCATATAAGCATATTCCCCCCCCCCAGATTAGAACACCCTTCCATCTTAAGGCTTCTTAGGCAATGTTTATTAGCAACAAAACGACCCAGTTCATCACTGCATAGAAAAATCAGAAATTTGATCCAATTAGCAGTCATTCTCTCAACAGACTTGATCAGAGAAGACAACCTCATGATGAATTCTTTGAGAATTGGTGGTATTGGCTCGGCTGGGTTGGCGTGGATTGATAGCCACGGCGTGGTGGTTTAAAGCGGGTTCTTGCTAATAATTATCTGACCGGCTTGGCCAATTATTTGACAATATCGTTTCTGATTTTGATGCTTTCTTCTCAATGATTTTTTTTTAAAAATAAAAATACAAAATTTAGTCATAGGTATATTGCAAATTAAAAGTTTCTTGAAAATGGTTACAAAATGCAAACAAATAATATGGGCTCGATCCATGTTGGGCCCGATTTCAAATAGAACATGGGCCCAGCCCGATTGTTTCTCTTGCACTTCTTCAGTTCCCTTCCGTTTTATATTCCCTCTTGTCTTTAATCTCTCAGAGTTTGCTGCTGTTGTCTCCCTCGAAAAACTTCCAAGCTCTCTAACAATTGTTAGAAACCCTCTCCCTCCCTTTCTTTCTCCTATTCGATGTGCTCGAGTTTATGTCAAAACAGGAAATCTTTCCTGGGTTTCTGATTTTATGATCTGGGCTCTAGTTATTTTCTTGATTTTCTTTTTAAGCAATTTAAAAGATTGAACCTTTTGTTTCTAATATGCTGCTGCTATGTATGTGGTTTTTGCAGGAAGGATGTCAAGCTCAAACATCATCATGTTTGAAGATATTTTTGTTGTTGACAAACTAGATCCTGACGGCAAAAAATTTGACAATGGTATCTATGATTTTAATTCTCCCTTAATTCTCTTTTTATAGCTTCTTGTTCAATGCTTATGCATTAGCTAGAAGAATCAACCAAGGCTAAAAATTTTCAACTTGAGTTCATTTCCCTTTCCGATTTCTGAAAAATCTTCACCTTGCCCCAAAATTGTGATTTTTCTTGTACTGGATTGCATATTTACTTTATTATATCCATGCTCTTGTCAAGTGTGGTGTGAAACACTTTTTTTGAATGATTCTGATGAATGATCCTATTATTGTAATAGATCCATTGTCCTTAAGTTCTTCAAGTCGAATGTTCCAACTTCTGTATTTATTTTTATGCTTTCCTCGTCAAAACCAAAGAATTCAAGTGGAGATATCATGTCTGTTTTAAGTGGTAATCCCCAATTATGAGATAATCATATCTATGCTTCATCCAGTTCCCGTGTTAGAAAGACTTCCTTGTGACAACAGTATGCTTTTGCTTAGAAAATTCTGTGCTGTGTTGTGCGTAATTATTTGGTTGGGAACTTGATGTGGTTGATCTGAGTTTATTACAAAATACTGCCTGGTAGTGTGGTCTGTTGTTCTGGGACGTTGGAACGTTTTCTCTTAACTTTTATCATGCAATGAATTATGTTTTGAGTGACATGCTTTCAGTTTAAGGAGATACTCCTACACACTGCAATCTTGTTATCGAACTGATAAAAATTTGGCCATGATCTAGCTACTCTTCCATCTTTGCTCTTCTGAATGAATCTTGTTGATAGCATGTTTGGAAAATATGTTTTGACTTCTTTTGAGTTAACCGGAGGCGCAGATTTGTAACTTCTTTTATTTGGATGCAGTGACCCGCATTGAAGCACATAGTCAGAACTGTGATATGTTCATGCACCTTGATGTGAACACTGATGTATACCCCATGTTCGTGAATGACAAATTCACAATGGCTTTGGCCCATACGCTGAATCTGGATGGGACACCTGACACAGGCTATTATACTCAGGTAATCTTGTTTTGTCATTAAATTTTTCCGTTGTCTTATTTTATTGTATTACTCATTTCCTAGTTAATGAATTCATAAATGTCTTGTGTCAGGGAGGGAGAAAAACACTCGCTGACAAATATGAATATGTCATGCATGGGAAGCTATATCAGATTCAAGAGGAAGGATCAAGGAGGGCAACTCGAACGTATGTATCCATGTTTAGAATTTGCATTTCGGCAAATATGTTCATTATATTATGTTTATCTAATTTTTCTTGATATTCTATTTATGATGGCAATCTTTATTCATTTACTTGTTTATTACGGCCAACTGACATTAATTACCTCGTGTTATGTTTTTGGCCTCAGGGAGATGGTTATTACATTTGGTGGGCTTCTGATGTTGTTGAAGGGAGATCCTTCATATGTCTCTCAATTCGAGCTTGATCAGAGGCTATTTTGTCTGATCAGGAAGCTGTGAAACTCAGTAATATGTCCCTATGTTTCCTGAACATCACAATCCAATGTTCCTCAAAATGTTGGTGATTTAGTTTTCTTGTACCATACTTATTCTAACATATCTATGTAGGGTTGTCCACTAAAACTGGGGTATATTCCCTAGATTGGATCGTACTATCTGTGCTGCATGATATTGTGTTCTCTCTCGAAAACCTCTGTGTCTATTTGGTAATTGTGCTTGTGCCTCTTTGCTGGTGCTCTTGTGGATACATACATGTGCAAACACTCCCATGGTACTCTATTGTGATAGGAAAGGAAAATGAGTGTTTAATCCCAAGCCCACAGTTTTATTAGATGGCGTGGTTTGTCTACGTGCTTTGCAGACAAAAGTAGAGGCATCCGAGCGGATGCATTCCTTGTATACTATTAGAAGAGAACCGAGAATGTTTTATTGACTTGCTCATCTCCTTCACTTGGATAATTTCATGGAAATAAACCGAAATCAAGATGTTGAAACCAAATGTCAAGGATGATGAAGGATGAAATCGAAAGAAAAATACAAATTAAAAAAATAGAGTCAAACAAGTTAATAAATTATGAAATTAATTTTTGAAAAATGAAATTAAAAAAAATATAAATAAAAAAATAAATGGAAAAACAAATACAATTGTATGAACATCTCGAATGGATCGAGATAGATGAAATTTGTTTGGGTTTATTTTGTTTTTTGAAAAGTATACTAGAGCCAGAGGACACGTCTTCTGCCTGGAAATTATGGGCAATGACATTGCAACTTTATGCCTTGCTACCTACAACTTTTGACGACCATCGTCACCAGAAAAAAATGATGTGCACTATTTTTGGAATTCAGACCCAATTTATACCATTTTTCATCTAAAAATAATTTAAAATCATCTTAAAGATATGTAAAAACTCATTTTCAATCTGAAAACACGTTTTAATCTATCCTAGATACTGAAAAAACCAAAACCTCTTATCTCTCATGCCTTCTTTCTCCTACTTAATACAAATATACAACTTTTAAGGATTAAAGTGAAAAAATTCTGAATTACAAAAAAAATAACTTAAAATTATATTTTACTTTAAAAAGGCGTGAAAAAAATACTATGCATGTATTGTGGACATAGACTCATTCTACTGTGGACTACACTGTAAACAGTTTGCACTGTGGACGACACTGTAGCGTCTGGAAGGCGTTGTCCTTACTATTTTTTAGTAAAAAAATATTGTTGGGAGGCGGTCTTTTCTGTTTTCTGTGCCAAAAGCTACTGGGTCAGCCAAACCTAGATATTTCTAATTTTATTTTTTTGCCTCTGTAGATTTTTTTTTTCTCTTATTTTTTTTCATACGGTAAAAAGAAATAAATTGATGAGACTTTTTATATTGCACAAAAGTTGAGTGATGATAATTTTTTTTCATTTGAGATTGAGTTGGATTAATTTCTTTTCTCTTAGCATTGGGTCCTGCTGGCTTTTCTCTTATTTAACAAATTTAATTTTTTACCTCTGTAAATTTGTTTATCTTTTTTCTTATTTTTTTTCATATGGTAAAGAGAAAATAAATTGATTGGATTTTTTTATATTGTATAAAAGTTGGGTGATAATAATTTCTTTTCATTTGAGGTTAGATTTGGTTGAATTTCTTTTCTCTTAGCGTTGGGTTTTGCTACCACTAAAACCCAATAACGTTGGGTCCTGCTAGCTTTTCTCTTATTTAATTTTTTTATACGGTAAAGAGAAAATAAATTGATGAAACTTTTTTTATATTGTACCAAAGTTGGGTGATGAATTTTTTTTTTTTCATTTGAGGTTAGGTTGGGTTGAATTTCTTTTCTCTTAGCGTTGGGTCCTGCTACCCAACAAGACCCAATAGCGTTGGGTCCGGCTTTCAGCCAGACCCAAATATTTCCAAATTTATTCTTTTTGCCTTTGTAGATTTGTTTTTCATACGGTAAAGAGAAAATAAATTGATGAGACTTTTTTTATATTGTACAAAAGTTGGGTGATAATAATTTTTTTCATTTAAGGTTGGGTTGGGTTGAATTTTTTTTCTCTTAGCGTTGGGTCCTCCTGCCAAGCAGGACCCACTAGCATTGGGTCCGGCTGCCCAACCAAACCCAGCGACTTTTGAACTTCTTGACCATCACCCAAGACTATTGGGTCTAGCTTTACTGTCAAATCCAATGCTATTGAATCTGTCTTTATAGCAAGATTCAAGGCTATTTTGAATCTGACTTAACCACCGGAATCTAAATATTTAGACTCTAAACAATTAATATATTCTTTATATTGTTTTTATATTTAAAAAAAAAAGTTATTATTGATCTGCTTTAGAGCACGGTTTAATATGCTAGCTAGTGTTTATGGAAACTGCGTTTTCACGCCAACAAACGCCGTTTAAGCAGACAATGAGAATTCAACTATATATATCTCGTTAGCGGCTAATTAATTTATTAAATCCTAAACGACAAGTCAGGCAATCATCTCGTAAAGAGGTTTTTGTTTCCCATACACACAACGTTCTGTTAGGATTCTACGCAGTAAGTCTCTCTTTGGAACTAAACTTTGTGGGTTTCTTCTCTTCCATCTCCTTTTTCTCTTTCCGAATGTTTCCTGTTTAGTCTCTGAGAAAAAACCAGAGTAAAAAAAAAGAAAAGAAAAGAAGAAAAAACACACATCTCTCACGCATCAGAGCCTTTCCATTGAGAAACCAACCCATGATTTAATTTGTTATAGAAACACATAAATAATATTACATATTGATGTAACTTATTACTGACAACATAAAAGGGTTACGTAAACTTTGTTTGGTTGACGAGAAAAGGAAAGAAAAGGAAGGAAAATAGTTTCGAGTCATTTTTTCTTCGTTACAAGTACTCGCACTGTGCCGCTAACACTGCTTGATTCACATGATTTATTTTTCCACCCTTGTGATCGTGCATATTATGTTGAAAGCTTGTGTGGTGCTGTTGATGGATATATTGCATAAGAGCACCATGTTCTTATTTTCATTAGTTCTTCTTTTGCCTCAGGGGTTGTGTTTCTGTGAGGAGAGAATTTTACTAGAAGGATGGAGGATATCTTTATTGTTGGTTCAGTTGGTAAGAACTTTGACAAAGGTATGTTCTGAATTCTCAGTGTCTTTCACCACATTGTTAATTTCATACTATTTGTTAGTTTTTATTGGTGCTTGGTTATATATGTTTCTAGTAATTATCCCATATCAAGTCCTTAATTTGAGATTTAATTAAAAGCACTATGTTCCTCTCTAGATCATTCATTCTGCTAGTAGTTTTTGCAGAATGTGTTTATTGAACCTAGCTAGACACAGTGCTGGAAATTTCTAAACTGCGAAGCATACAGTAGGTTGTCTTTTTATGAGCTCGTGTTGGAGTGCTTAATCCTTATTCGAAATCGAGAAAGAAGTTCCGGGGGATGGATAGGAGATGCTCAGTCATGATTCAGACCATTACTTTATTGTTTCCTCAAATTTAATGATTGGCTTTAGAGAGGTTACAGTTGATCTCAGCTTGGGGTGTAGCTTCTTGCTAATAGGGTAATCTCATAGGTGTTACTGCTGCTTTCTGCTACTGCTGTGTGATTTTATAGTTGATACTATTTCTGTTTTCTAGTTTGGATTGTAGCTTCTTGCTAGCAGGCCTGATACTTTATGTGCACTGGTTCAAAAAAGATCTCAAATGTAGTTTTAATCAAACAGGGATGGACTCTTTTCTGCATGTCACCCTAGAATCTTTTTCATAATCCATTCTGAACATCATAAATAAATCCAATTTTCTTATAAAATTGCACTATTCTTACACTAGTTCTATAAGGTGATGCTGTATAACATAATTGAATCCCCCCCCGCCCTCCTCTTCTTTCAAGCTCACAGGGCCTTAAATATGTTTCTGCAGTCACACGTATAGAAGCGCGGAGCGAGAGGCTTGAGTTGTTCATGCAGCTTGATGTGAATACTGAGGTTTATCCTATTAAACAAGAAGAAAGATACGCGGTGAAATTAACTACCACACTAGATCCTGATGGAACTCCTGATACTGCTTATTACACTCCGGTAAGTTTACTCTTCTTCTTCTTCTTTCTTATGATTAGAGTATATTCATTCACTTAATATTGTTGTATCTTTGCCTTTTGCATATTTCTATTCTGCATCAGTTCTAGTAATTTGCTATGTCATCTTAGTGTGAGACCTACTGATTTTCAAAGTGGTCTTAATAGTTTAGAAATTACTGCAATTAGTTGTTGGTAAACAATGCAAAAACTAGTTAATACGCTTGGATATCAATTTTGAGTTTGTTTTAGCTTTTAGGACACAAATTACAGGGGAGTTCTGGCTACTGTTCCTTACTGTCTTCTTAGTGCATTAGAGTTCTTACCTCTGCTAAAAGGCATTTCAGGCATCCTTTCTTATTTCTTATGAACGTAGAACAAACTTGTTTGGACTCCACCATATCAAGATTCTTTCCAAAAGTGACTTGAGTTATGTCGCTGAAATCAGGATGTTAATTTGAGTGATTAGTTGGTAGGATTAGGAGATTGATAAATTGGAGGGAAATTCTCAATCTGGCAATAATTTTGGACAAGAGAACATTTGGTATCCCAATATAGAATGATCTACCACAAGCATCAGACCATGGAAAACAGATCAAGATGTGTTGAAGCAACATAAAAATTTAGTTCGAATTAGAGAGCAAATGCGGTAGAAACAGTGACAATTTGAACACATCATTTTTTTTACTGAAAAGCTTGCAAATAATATATGATTCGGAGATTTTCCTTGAGTTTTGATGAGTTTCAAGAGAGAAAAATTGCCATTTCTTCTCTATGATCTGTGGTCAAGTTGAAATGTCTTTTGAAGAAGAGTTCAGCATATGCACTCATAGTTTCCTGAAATTTTCTTAAATATCTGAAGTGAGATTGGCGACTAGTCATAATTTACTCAGAAGATTTAATGTCCCTCTAGCTATATTGCCCTCTAGAATTTATTAAAATGCTCACATATTTTCTGGTTAAAGAAAATAGGCTTTGTTCATAAGGATAAATCTTCTACTTGGAACTAATCTTTCATTTTAATCTATTATACATGATGTAAGCCTTTGTTCTGTGATATATTTAAACTGTGTCCTTAATCACCAAATCTTGATGTGTATAACACCCAATTCAGATTAAGCCAGGGTCAATTGCTGACAACTTTTACTACATCATGCACGGCAAGTTGTACAAGATCCTAGATGAAGGTTCAGGAGCGAATCATAAAGTGTATGTATCATTTTCTTACCCCTTTCTCATACTCCATAATTTTGATGCATGAAGCAAGGGAAACTTGATGCCACTGGAAAGCCAAAGTTCCATCCAGTTCCTGTCTATTAATTTATGCAGTTCGTTTTAGAGCACAATTTATTCCACTAAATAATTTTTTGCTTACAAGAAAGTTGATTTCTCATTGTTTATTTCGTTCTTGAACTTAGGGAGATGCTCATTTCTTTCGGCGGTCTTCTGATGTCATTGAAGGGAAATCCTGACTGTATTAATGACTTTCAGCTTGATCAGAAATACTTCCTTTGTATGAGAAAGTTGGTTTAATGTTCTATTATCCAACAGGAAGTGTCTTTCAACCTTCTAAGTAATCTTTATAATTCTTCTTTCCACTTCTAGTTTGGCATGTTCTTAGGCTGATTCTACTCCATGTAGGAATCTGAAACTTCTGTTTTTGATGAATTCGTGAAGCAATTGCTTATTATTTCACTTTGTTTGAAGAAAAGCATTTCTGCTGTATCTATCTCTGCTATGTTTGGACAGGCCGTATTGTAAAAAAGGTATACCAGATTTCTTAAGAATGTTCACACCATATTTCTTAGCTAAAGGCCCATGATGATACCAATAGTCAGATCGAATGGAAACTCCATTCCCAATATCATGTTCAATTTGACCCCAGATAGCCTCTCTCGTTTTGAGGATTTTGCTCCAGCTCCAAGTACAATCAGTAGGCTTCTTGAGACTCCAGAAGCTTTTACCTCTCAGCTTGCAGGCCATAATCCAAGCTACCCACAAGGACTTTCCTCCAGCTCCAAGAAGAATCAGCAGGTTTCTTGGTAGCTTTCATAACTTTAGCTGGAAGCACGAAAACATCATATCAGTAATTCTGAATACTAAAAATTACTGCCGAGACTAGTTGAAGGCATCCAGAAAAAGAAAGCATTTTGGATGCACAATGCTGCCATTTTATCTTCTTCTTGTTTTTTTTTTTTGATAAACCAGCAGATAGGGAACTTGTTTAGAACATATACTACCAGCTCAAACCTATCTTGAAAAAAAGCTAATTAAACAACCGTTGAAAGGCTCATATTCATTTTGAATTTTTTCCAACTTGGTACATTTTACAAACAAACTTGGAGAGATGATAGTCTTGCACGAGACAGTGCTCAAAAGGTGCTGACAACTTAATCGGAATTTGATATTTTCTGTGTTGTCTATGACCCTGACTTCTATGTATTTAGCTATGCATTTTTGGCAAAAAGGGTGTGTACAATAATTTGTGTTTCGAAATTATTTGAAAATAAAACATGTTTATTTAATAAACATTCAAAACTATTTATTTATATATAATTCTAAATAATATATTAGAAATAATAATTAAAAAAAACCCTGCAAAGCACTTGTCACTTAGCTACCCATTCAACTCAACTCATTATTGCACTTATTGATTGATACAGAGACTGTTTCTATGCTCACCAGGCCACTCTCCCAGGCAGGCTTGCATCGTTACAGTCATCTCCTACGAAAAACTCAAGCGGCTCCGATAACACTTTTAAAGATCAAGATCAAGTTGCGATGATATCTTTCTAATAATCCCCTAGTAAAGTCTGACTCAAGCCAGTGCCAATGTGTAAGTTTCAAAAGGATTATCACGAATAGAATGATGCAATTTATATATAATTAAATTCTTTATATTAAAAGTAGAGTTAATATGAAAGTTTCATGTTAGTTTAACAATATTTGTAATACTTCATATGATATAACATTACTTGCTTGTAATTATTGACTAGTTTCAAGAGGATATTATTTAGATTTGATATCTATCATGAAACAATTTTCAGTATTAAATGTATTATGACACTCAGTTTGAAATTTATATTGTTCATTATTTGCTTAAATTTGTTTTATAATAATGAAATCTTCATACAAAAGACTCAGCTGACTCAAACATGCCTGTGTGAGGAGACATGAAAAGAAAACGTTTAGGCATCCTAGGTTTGTGACCATGAACATCATATGACCGAGAGTGTGGAAACAAACACTGTTTGAATCCTAAGTGAATATAGATTAGACATAACCTAGTGAATCGGGGCCATTCTTATCTTTTTTATAATTATGAATAAAGGGATAAGGATTCAGGGAGCTTAGTAAATTGCTCAAAATTTATTATATGTTGGATGTCAAGCATAAAGGGCAAGGCATCGGAAACGTAGGAGGTTGCTCAAAATCTATGACATATACGACAAGTGGTGAAGAATCAAGGAGCTTAGAGGAACAACTAACTTGAAACTCTTCCAACACCACACTTATCTCTTCATACAATTCTATTAGAGAGTCTACGTAAACCTCTTCCACAACTAGAGAAGACTCAATATACTATTCATTAACCTCATTTTCAAACTCTTTTTGAATTATTATGTTAACAACATTTACCTTCTCTGATGGTTCCACTAGAGGAATTTCTTAAGATTTTCTTTTCAATTAAACCAGACATAATAGACTCTTATTTAACCTTATTTTCAAACTCATCTGGACTCATTGTACTTGGTCCTTGTTCTTTCATGTTCGTCTTTTTTTTTTCTTGTTTTTATTGATAGGTCTTGATGGTAACTCAATAAGGTAGATCCTTCTATCTATAAAAGTGAAAGAACACGTGAATTTGATCGACAAGAAATGATGCGTCAAATTAAATCATATATTCATGATCTATCTAAAATGATATGTCCTACATCCATTAGAATTAATTACATCATATCAAATCTCATCATGATAGTCAAGGAACTTAATAGGGAACAAACATCTTTCATTGGCTGCTATGGAAGTATTATTAACCCATGACACATTATATGGCTTAGAATAGAGAATAAGTTTTAAGCTTAGATGAGCTACAATATTTGAAGATACTGTATTTATATACAACTCTCATTATCAATAATTATCTCACAATTTTTATCCCCACACTTAATATAAATATAAAAAATAGCAGTCAATCTTCAATCTTCAGTTCTCTTTGACTGTGTCAATGCACATTTAACTATACCCAACCTAGTTATACCAACTTTACAGTGTGTTACTCATGAATTGTTCTAAAAACATCACTCAAGGTCAAGTCCATGATAGTGGTAAAGTAAAAACATAATATAAAAAATAAAAATAAAAGTAAAAGTAAAACTTATTCTATAATTTTATTGTGGATATTAATCAAGACCAAAATATACTATTATAAATTGTAAGCATGCTCTGCTAGATATTTATGTGCAAAGAGTTGATAAAAAAAAATCATAATTTTTCACATTTTTATAAGCTCTACAATTAATACAAAGTAATAAAAATTAAATTTAAATAGAAAAAATATAAGGTCAACAAAAATATAGAGTG
>Ga0307517_10009337_pt1 | contig 13908 bp, 15 predicted proteins | sample 23_EM_MG_FD_194515 | JGI IMG/M metagenome (GOLD analysis project Ga0307517, IMG submission 194515) | Populus trichocarpa ectomycorrhiza microbial communities from riparian zone in the Pacific Northwest, United States - 23_EM | ecosystem: Host-associated > Plants > Roots > Unclassified | place...
TTACATAACGTACAACATAAAAATCTGACTTGAAACTTCCTCGTGGGATCGACCCCTTGCTTGCTCTATACTATCTTGTGTGTTTTAAGCTAGGGTAATTAATTTGTGCGACCGCGACATCGCAACAGGACCTTAACACAACTTTTGTGTGGTGTCATTCAAAATAACTTAAAAATTGGGAAGATTGTTTGCCATTTATAGAGTTTGCATATAATCGTAGTGTGCATTTTACCATTGAATTTTCACCATTTGAAATTGTGTATATCCTTAACCCTTTAACTCCCATGGATTTGATCTCTTTGCATGTTGATGAAAGGGTTAGTTTGGATAGTAATCGTAAAGCGCAGGTGGTGAAGACACTCTATGAGAGTGTGCGACAACAAATTGAAAAGAGAAACCGTGTGTATGCAACCAAAGCTAATAAAAGGTGGGTGCATATGCACAAGGAGAGATTTCTAGCCCATAGGAAATCAAAGCTACAACCATGAGGAGATGAGCCATTTCAGATCCTTGAGAGGATCAATGACAATGCTTATAAAGTTGATCTTCCAGGTGAGTATGGTGTTAGTGCTACCTTTAATGTTTCTGATTTTACTATGTTTGATGTAGGTGATGATTCGAGTTCGAATCCTTTTGAAGAGAGAAGGGATGATGAGGATCAGCCCAACACTAAGCGTAATCATGCCAACGATCCATTAGAGGTTCCAATTGGGACAATTACAAGAGCTAGGGCAAAGAAGCTTAAAGAAGCATTGAATGGGCTTGTTTATAACATATGGAGCAAAATAGACCTATAGGGGCTTGAGACATTTAAGGAGCATGAAGGACAACCTTTAATTCATCTAATTTAGGTCCAAGAAGAGCTCAATTCATGTCGAACAAAAAGGTTGATGTGTCCTACCCAATACCAGCCTTGTTAGGCTTGTTTTTCCTCAATGCTACAAGGATAGAAAGTCAGCAATTTATTTTTCTAATTAAGGAAGTTGGCCAGATCTTATTCCTAAAGAGGGGAGAATGCTTTTCCTAACTTAGAAAGGAAAGTAATAAATCAACAAATGAGGGAATTTCTTTTCTTATTTGTCCAAGTTAAATAAGGAAATCCAAGCTAATGAAGGACGTTAAAGAGGGCAGCAACCTAAACAAATAAGATTTCTCCTAACTTATTTAGGACTTTTTAAGGGTGACAAATCTGATTCTAGCATATTTAAGATGGTAATTTTTGGATTTTAAAATTTCAGGTCAATCAGAGTTCGAGAAGGCACCACAACACTGGTCAAAAGAGGATGTATGAATTTTGTTATTTACTTCCTTTTGACTTGTGGACTTCCTAGTTGGCTAGGATTCTTTTCCTAAAAGGATGTGGCAGCTTGTTTTGGGAATCTCCTAGTTCTATAACGATCTTTAAAGGGGTGCAACATAGTTTTCAAGTGTGGCAAGGATTCATAAATGTTTCAGAATCATTTTCTTACAAGAATTCCTTATTCATCCTACCTACAACAAGGAAGGAAGATTTTAGAATTAATTCTACATTCATATTTGATTCTCTTGGCTTATATGGGACTTCTAAAGGGCAACAAACCTGATCCTATCATATTTAGAATATAAAATTCGGATTTATTATTGTTATTATTATTTTCTTCAAAGTTTAGTGTTTCTTTATATTATTTGGGTTTAATTGTAAGTGGGCATTATATAAGTCCACATAAGGGGTCCATTAGGGTTTATTTTAGTTTGGAGTCACTATAAATAAGGGCATAACCAGACATGTAAGGTTAGACAATTCAGATTAATAAAACTTCTTGTTTGCCGCACTTTGTGTGTGTTGGTGAGATAATCTCCCTTCCATGGATCTTTAAAGAAACTTATCGAATAACAACTGTCTTCGTGGGGTCATCCATAAACTTCTCGTTTGCGAATCAATATTCGTTGGGCAGGGGTTTCCGTTTCCAATAGTGCTGGTGCCTAGGCACAAGTTATCTTTGTATCACACTCCTATCAAACCTGATGCACTTGGCTTTCCGGGAATTGATATCTTTACTTGTAGGTTGCATGACCACGTGATTGCGAGGTTCACATCACGACTTATCGTAGAAAAACTGGCTTCGTGGCGTCATCCTTATACTTCTCGTTCGCGAATCAATATTCGTTGGGTGGTAGTTTTTCGTTTCCAATAGTGCTAGTGCCTAGGCACAAGTTATCTTTGTGTCACACTCCTATCAAACCTGATTTACTTGGCTTTCCGGGAATTGATGTCTTTGCTTGTGGGTTGCGTGATCGCGAGGTTCACATCACTTTAAAGTATTTTTACCTTGAAAGTTAGGAATTTTAAGTTTAATGGAGTTTATGTCCCCATCCACATCTTCATAATTCCCCATACCACGGAAATTCACATTCCTCCTAGCCATATTCGGTCCTAATCTGATTCTTTGGCCAGCAAATGCAAAATCATGGTCTTCTTCACTCGTATCTACGTTTTTATCAACAAACTCAAAATCAAATCTGACATTTTAAACGACCCCACGAAGTGTATTTCCTCGGCGATCAGGCCCACTATTCTGTTACCTTATCAAATTCATCTTATCTTTTAGATCCTTGTATGTCCTAGACAAGAGCTTAAGTTGCTGGCCAATAGCTCGTAAATTGAAAAGCGACGTCAGTGTTTTGTGTCGTTGATTCGTTGTTTTCAGACAATCTTTGATTTTGCAAAATTTGGTTAGTAGCACAAAATATATCCTCACACCTCTCATGTTTCACACAAAAATCAAGGTTTTTCACTCGAATAAGCTCACTACGTCTTTTCCCTCACAACTTGTTTCTTTTGGTTCTTTAGAAATTGAAATTAACAAATCAAAGTTAATTGCCTTTGCAGTGCGATCCAATTATAATTTTCAGACTAAAGAATCAATAAATATACTCAAAATAAAACAAAACTAAGATTACAATTTCGCGAGTAGCAATGCAAATTCGTACGAATTGTGGATGAAACAAATACACGAAATAAAACAGAAACGAATATTCGAAAAAAATTACTTGACTCCTAAATAACCCAATTATAATAAAAAAAAATTTGGATAAAAACAAACAGTACTAATCACGTTTTAGAACTTGACGCAAATATGACCAATTAAACAATTTTTTTAAGTAACAGAATTGAAATCTAGACCAAACGATATCGAAATGACCTCAAATTCAATATTTTGTATTCTGATATCAAACAAATAACAAATCTCGGTATATAGGTTGTTCTCCTATGTCGAGGTACCCAAACCCCTTATATGATCAGTTTGCAATAGAATTGAGCCTCGAATTAAAATCTCAAGCAAATGATATTATAATAAGCCTAAATTTAATATATGTTGCGATCTCACCCCTACTAGACAGGATATGAAGCGTCAATTGATTCTGAGGTGGTATGCTTATAACCATTAAGAGTTGTGTTTCTAAGGCACAATTGAACCTGAAATTAAAACCTCATGCAAACGACATGAAATAAGCCTATATTTAATATATGTAGCGATCTCACCCTGAGTAGACAGGAAATGAAATTTTAATTGATTTTGAGGTGGTTTTCTTATGGAGCGATCTCACCCAGAAATGTCATATTCAGACTTTTGCAACATAGTTTCCAAGTGTGGTAAGGATTCATTAATGTTTCAGAATTCTTTTCTTACAAGAATTCCTTATTCATACTAGCTACACAAGGAAAGAAGGGCTAATGCTATTTAATGACATACTGGTTTCTAGGAAGGAAACTAAATTGGCAGGTATAAAAGAGGAAGATTTTCTTCATTAATTGTCCATGCAAAATAAGGAAACCAAGGCGAAGTTAATTCCACATTCATATCAGATTTCCTAGTTTATTTGGGACTTCTTAGGGGTGGCAAATCTGATTCTAGCATCTATAGGATATTAATTATTTTTTTTCTTAGTCTTTTGTTTATTATTACTTATTTGGGTCAATTGTAAGTGATCTCAAATAAGTCCCATATAGGGGTGGAAACCAAGCACATTAGCGTTTAGAGTCAGTATAAATAAAGCCATAACCAAACATATGGGAGGCTACGAAATTTTCAGATTAATAAACATCTTTTGCCTTAGTTTAGAGTGGTGAGATATTCTCCCTCGGTTTTCTATAGAATTGAAACGACTTATTGAAGAACAACTATTTCGTGGCATCATTCTTATACTTCTCGTTCGCGAATTAATATTCGTTGGGTGGGGTTTTCCAAAAGACAGTTCTTTGCTTCTGCCTAAATAAAGGGAAATTGGTTCAAATCAACTTGGAATTTGTTAAACTTTTATAATCTGATTTCTGGGGTCCCAATTTTAGGGTAAATTGGATATTTTTTTCTTAGGTTTTCAAATTCGGGTGTAATCAGGTCTGATTCTTAATATTTTTCCGTCAGCATATCAAACCTTATTTTAAATTGCTCAAATTTCATATTCTATCTACTTGGGTTTAAATTGCACTATATCTCAAATTTTACTCAATCAGACATCGTTGACCTTAGGTTCTAGATTCAGACTTTAACTTATCGTAAACGGGTCTGTTTTTATGACAACTCTTCTTGTTTCTGTTGTTTTCATTTCTTATAGTATATTTACAACATATCTAACATGTTGGGGTGCTGTTTCATCATATTGCATACTTCATTCGATTCTTCAGTTTCGCTCATATTTTGGATAGTTTGTTTGCTACTCGCGAGACTATCATCGTAGTTTTTTGCTTGATTTTTAGTTCCGCAAGAAGGTGAGACGAGAGGTGTGAGTGTGTGAGGATATTAAGAGTATTTGAGCGAAACACAAGCAATGTGAGGATTTTTTTGTTTTTACCACTAACCAATTTTTGCAGGTACTATCATGTCAGAATCAAAACAGCACACCACCCCCTCCCAATGTAGAACTTAAATTCCAAATGCAAGCCATGACGAAGATGATGGAAAGAATGAATTTGGTGATGGGGAACGTGTGTGACAGACTTGAGAAGGTGGGAAAATATGGTAACATGGCTAGAACATGTAATCAAGACGTGAGAAAAGTTGGGGATGAACCGAAATCAAACAATGGCAGTGGGGCCGAAAACCAAGGTGGGCTTATTATATGGATTTTGAGGAGGACATTGCTGATATTGGTGATGGTGGTTTTAAGGATGAGACCATAGGCCATTGGAAAGGTTTTCGGCAGCCTATAATCAGAATCCTTTTCTTACAAGGATTTCTTTTTCATCCTAGCTATAACAAGAAGACTTCAGAATTAATCATACCTTCATATCAGATTTTCTAGTCTATTTGGGACTTCTTAATGGTGACAAATTTGATTCTAGCATATTTAGGATAGTAATTTTCAGATTTTTATTATTTTCCTCTTAGTCTTTGGGTTATTATTACTTATTTGGGTCAATTATAAGTGGCCTCATATAAGTTTACCTCAGAGGGGTCTATTAGGGTTTATTTAAGTCTAGAGTCAGTATAAATAAAGGTATAACCAGACATGTAAGTTACGCAAAATTCAAATTAATAAAAGTTCTTATTTGCCGCACTTTGTGTGTACAGTGTTGGTATGACTTTATGTATACTGACTCTAGACTTAAAGAAACCCTAATGGACCCCTCTTAGGTGGAATGAAGCCCACTTACAATTGACCCAAATAATAATAATAACTCAAACACTAAGAAGAAAATAATAAAAATCCAAAAATTATCATGCTAAATATGCTAGAATCAGATTTGTCACCCTTATGAAGTTCCAAATAAACTAGGAGAAATTTGATTTGAAAAATTTGTGTTGTTGCCCCCTTTAATGTCCTTGATTAGCTTGGATATCCTTGTTTAACTTGGACAAATAAGAAAACAAATTTCCTCCTTTGTTGCTGATTTAATTACTTTCCATCCTAAGTTAGGAAAAGCATTAAATAATCCTCCCCTCTTTAGGAATAAGATGTGGCCAACTTCCTTACTTAATTAGGAGAATAAATTGCTGACTTTCTATCCTTATAGCATTAGGGAAAAAACAAGCCTAACAAGGCTGGTATTGGGCCAGACACATCAGCCCCTTGTTCCACACGAATTGGGCTCTTCTTAGACCTGAATTAGATGACTTAAAGGCTGTCCTTCGTTCTCCTTAAATGTCTCAAGCCCCTCTATATCTATTTTGCTCCATATGTTCTGAACAAGCCCATTCAATGCTTCTTTAAGTTTCTTTACCCTAGCTCTTGTAATTGACCCAATTGGCACCTCTAATGGGTTGTTGGCATTATTACGCTTGGTGTTTGGCTGATCCTCATCGAAAAGTATAAGGATAAGGCCATGAAGCTAGTTGTTCTTCGATAAGTCATTTTCAGTTCTTTAGAGAACCATTGAAGGAAGATTATATCACCAACACAAACACATAAAGTGCGGCAAATAAAAAGTTTTATTAATCTGAATTGTCTAACTTACATGTATGGTTATGCCTTTATTTATACAAACTGTAGACTTAAATAAACCCTAATGGACCCCCTTAGGTGGAGTTATATGAGGCCCACTTATAATTGACCAAAATAAGTAATAATAACCCAAAGGCTAAGAAGAAAATAATAAAAATTCAAAAATTATTATCCTAAATATGCTAGAATCATATTTGTCACCATTTAGAAGTCCTAAATAGACTAGGAAATATGATCTGAAGGTAGAATTAATTCTGAAGTCTTCTTTCCTTGTTGTAGCTAGGATGAATAAGGAATCCTTGTAAGGAAAGGATTCTGAAAACATTTATGAATTCTTGCCACAATTGAAAACTATGGTGCAACCCATTAAAGATCTTTGTAGAACTAGGAGATTTCCAAAACAAGCTACCACATCCTTTTAGGAAAAGAATTCTAGCTAACTAGGAAGTCCACAAGTCAAAAGGAAGTAAATAATAAAATTCATACAGCCTTTGTTGACCAGTATTGTGGTGCCTTCCTGAACTCCAATTGACCTGAAATTTGAATCTAAGGTAGGAAACCATGTCAGGAGACTTCTCGTAAAATATCATCCCGATCCAACGGTTGGATAGAGAATTATGATTGTTGCCGTAAAACTGGATAGTTGCACATTTTACATCAAAATCCAAATTTGACCTTACCTGGATCGTATCAAAGAAGGTGATGAGTGGAAAACTGTATTTCAGACTAAGCATGGTTTGTATGAATAGGTAGTAATGCCATTTCAACTGACAAATATGCCTGATACGTTTATGTTTTCAATGAATCATGTATTGCGTGCGTTTATAGGTAAGTTTGTTGTTGTGTTTTTTTTATGATATTTTGATCTTTAGCAAGAACTTAAATGAGCATCTTGATCATTTGCGTAACGTACTTAGTGTATTGTGTAGTGAGCAATAATAAGCTAATCTTAAGAATTGTACCTTTTGCATGGAGAAAATTGTGCTTCTTGGCTAAGTCGTAACTGCGCAGAGTATCGAGATGGATAGGGAGAAAGTTAAGGCCATCCGGGATTGGCCTACACCAAAATCAGTAAGTGAGGTATGAAGGTTTCATGAACTTGCTAGTTTTTATAGAAGGTTTGTGAAGGATTTTAGTACTATTGCAGCACCTTTAACTGAAATTGTGAAAAAGTCTATTGGACTTAAATAGAATGATGAACATGATAAAACTTTTAATTTGTTGAAAGATAAACTTTGTATGACACCTGTTTTAGCTTTGCCAGACTTTATGAGAGCTTTTGAAGTTGAATGTGATGCTTCAGGTATAGGTATAGAAGTTGTTTAATGTAGGATAGGAGGCCCATTACGTATTTCAGCGGAAAACTTAATGGGGCAGCCTTGAATTACCCTACATATGACAAATAGCTTTATGCCTTGGTAAGCACTTTAGAGACGTGGTAGCATTACATATGGCCCAAGGAGTTTGTGATGCATTCTGATCATGAATCATTAAAGCACTTGAAAGGGCAAGGTAAGTTTAGTAGGAGACATGCCAAATGGATTGAATTTATTGAAACCTTTCCGTGTGTGATCAAGTATAAGTAAGGAAAAAAAAACATTGTGGCAAATAGATTTTCGTGCAGGTATGTTCTTTTATCTACTTTGGGTGCTAGACTTCTAGGATTTGAACACATAAAAGAATTGTACAAGGATGATAGTGATTTTGCTAATGTTTACAATGCTTGTAAAACTTTGGCTTCTGGGAAGTTCTATAGACTTGATGGATATTTGTTTAAAGAGAGTCGTTTGTGTGTTCCATCAAGTTTTATGCGTGAATTGCTTGTACGTGAAGCACATGAGGGCTGGTTAATGGGGCATTTTGGTGTTGTTAAGACTTTGGTTGTGTTGCATGAACATTTTTATTAGCATAAAATGAAAAAAGATATGCAACGTATATGTGATAAATGCATAACTTGTAGGAAAACAAAGTCTAGGACTCAACCACATGACTTGTATACACCCCTTTGCTTGTGCCAAAGGAACCATGGGTAGACATTTCGATGGACTTCATCTTAGGTTCACCTAGGTCAAAACATGGTAGGGATTCAATCTTTATAGTTGTTGATAGGATTTCAAAGATGGCACACTTCATTCTATGTCATAAAACTGATGATGCAACTAGCATTGCTGATTTGTTTTTTAGGGAGAACCTCGTGATCACGTGGTCACGCAACCCACACGCAAAGACACCAATTCCCGGAAAGCCAAGGAAATCAGGTTTGATAGGAGTGTAACACAAAGATAACTTGTACTTAGGCACCAGCACTATTCAAAACAAAAACCCCCACCTAACGAATATTGATTCCCAAACGAGAAGTATAAGGATGATGTCATGAACCTAGTTGTTCTTTGATAAGTCATTTTTCAATTCATTAGAGAACCATGGAAAGGAGATTATCTCACCAACAAACACACACAAAGTGCGGCAAACAAGAAGTTTTATTAATCTGAATTGTCTCCCTTACATGTCTGGTAAGCCTTTATTTATACTAACTCTAGACTTAAATAAAACCTAATGGACCCCCCTTAGGTTGACTTATATGAAGCCCACTTACAATTGACCCAAATAAGTAATAATAACTCAAAGACTATGAAGAAAATAATAAAAATCCAAAAATTACCATCCTAAATATGCTAGAATCAGATTTGTCACCATTAAGAAGTCCCAAATAGACTAGGAAATCTGATTTGAAGGTAGAATGATGTGAACCTCCTGATCACGTGGTCATGCAACCCACAATAAAGATTGAGATCTGATCCCGGAAAGCCGAAATAGGTCTGATAGGAGTGTGACACAATGGAAACCTGCCCCAAGGCACCAACACTATTGGATTGAGTAGAATGATGCCACGAAGCCAGTAAATCTTTGATAAGTCAGATTCAGTTCGTTCAAGAACTGAAGAATGCAAGAATCCCTCTCACACGTTAAAACTGAAAAATTTAGAAGTAATTATCATCAAAGCTACCGAAATTTAGGTTACATGTGGTTAAATAATTCTTAAAAGTAACCCTAATCGATCTACCCTTGTGAGCTGAACTGACCCACATACAAAACTGACCTAAAAACCCTAAACTAAAAAGCCCATAACCTGATCCAAACAAGCCTTGGATCCTAGCTCAAAACAAAGTTTTAATTAAGCCCAAATATGAAAGAAAATAATAAAAATAGCTAATTTGTCATTAAATACCACTAGTTTTTCTTTCCTTGTGTAGCTAGGATAAATAAGGAATCCTTATAAAAAAAGGATTCTGACACATTAATGAATCCTTGCCACACTTGGAGATTATACTGCAGCTCATTAAAGATCCTAGTGGAACTAGGAAATTCCCAAAACCAGCTGTCACATCCTTGTAGAAAAAGAATCCTAATCAAATAGGAAGTCCACAAGTCAAATGGAAGAGTAAATAACAAAATTCATAAAGCCTCTATTGACCAGTATTTCGGTGCCTTCCCGAAATCCGATTGACCTAAAATTTTAACCCATAGTAGGAGAACATATCTGGAGAGTCCACGTAACATTTAGCTGATCCAACGGTCGGATTGAGAATTATAATGATTGCCGTAAACCTGGACTGTTGTGCTTTTTACGCCAAAATACGAATCTGACCTTACTTGGGTCGTATCACAAGGTTGAACCATATCATAGAATTTATTCTGAAGTCTTTTTTACTTTTTTTGTAGCTAGGATGAATAAAGAATCCTTGTAAGAAAAGGATTCCTAAACAATTATGAATCCTTGCAACACTTGGAAACTATATTGCAGGCCATTAAAGATCTTCGTAGAATTAGAAGATTTCCAAAATAAGCTGCCGCATCCTTTTAGGAAAAGAATCCTAGCCAAATAGGAAGTCCACAAGTCAAAAGGAAGTAAATAACAAAATTCGTACAGCCTCTGTTGACCCGTATTTCGATGCCTTACCGAACTTCGATTGATATGAGATTTTAACCCAAGGTAGGACAGCATAACAAGAGACTCCATGTAACATTGCAGCCCGATCCAACGGTCAGATTGAGAATTATGATTGTTTCCCTATAACTAGATAGTTGCACATTTTACATCAAAATCTGAATTTGACCTTACCTGGATCGTATCATTCCCTCTCTCTTCAAGATGATTCATCCTTTAATCACCAACAAGTTGAATGGACAATTCCTTAGCCTCTTTTTGAAGCCTTTAGAGTTCTTTTCTGGCCAACAATCATCGCCAACAACTTTGGATGAAAGTAGTAGCCGTTCTATTTTGTATATCATCATTGCAGCATTTTTTCTCCTCTCTATCAGAAGCTTGCTGGGCATTGACTGCTGCTGTTAACACATCAAGTTCTTGCTTCATCTCCCCTAGAATACAGGATAGACTATTGGATTTTTTTTTACAACACTAATCTCGTTATTTCTTTCCGTTTGATACCACCTCTCCTTTTGAATCCGCCTTTTCTTTTGTCATAACACCTCATCAAAATACCTGAAATCCCTTCGGTTTCTAGGCTGCCGAAAACCTTCCTGATGGCCTATGGTCTCATCCTTAAAACTACCATCACCAATATCATCAACGTCCTCCTCATAATCAGCCCACCTTGGCCTTTCAGCCCCACTGTCATTGTTTGATTTCGGTTCATCCCCAACTTTTCTCACGTCTTGATTACATGTTCGAGCCACGTTACCATGTTTTCCCCACCTTCTCAAGTCTGTCACACACATTCCCCATCATGAAATTCATTCTTTCCATCATTTTCGTCATGGCTTGCATTTGGAATTGAAGTTGTACATCGAGAGGGGGTGGTGTGTTGTTTTGATCTGACATGATAGTACCAAGACCAAATAGAACCAACTTGGCAGCGCAATTGAAATATGTATATATGACTCAAAAAGAAATAAAAACCAGAAAACAAGCAAAACAAAACTGCGATGATAGTCTCGCGAGTAGTAAGCGAATCTATCCGAAATTTGAACGAAACTGAAGACTTGAATAAAAATAGAAATGAAATATGCAAAAATGATGAAACAACACCCAAATATGTTGGATATGTTGAAAATAAACTACAAGAAAAGAGAACAACAGAAAGAAAGTGAATTTCAAAAGTTGACGCAAAATAGACTCGTTTACGACGAGTTAAGTCCGAATCTTGAACCTAAAGTAAATGATGTCCAATTGAGCTAATATTTTAGATATAGTGCGATATCAACCCAAATAGCCAGAATATAAAGTTTGAGTAATTTACAATAAGGTTTGATATACTAACACAAAAACGTTATGTATCAGACTTGAAATTGAAAACCAAAGCAAACGATCTCCCTTCCTTGGTTATCTAAAGAACTGAAAACAACTTATCAAAGAACAACTGGCTTCGTGGCGTCATCCTTATACTTCTCGTTCGTGAATCAATATTCGTTGGGTGGGAGTTTCCTTTTTCAATAGTGCTGGTGTCTAGGTACAAGTTATCTTTCTGTAACACTTCTATCAAACCTGATTTAATTGGCTTTTTAGGAATTGGTGTCTTTGCGTGTGGGTTGCGTGACCACAAGGTTCACATTGGTAGCAGCCGTTCTATTTTGTATATCAACATTGCAACATTTTTTCTCCTCTCTTTCTGAAGCTTGCTGGGTATTGAATGCTGGATAGACACTTGGATTCTTTTTTTCTCTCTCCCTTTGATACCACCTGTCCTTTTGAATCCTTCTCTTCTTTTGTCATAATACCTCATCAGAATACATGAAATCCTGAGCTAATGACAGTAAAGTAAGAAGACACTAAGGATTGAAAACTGACCACAAATCACATAGACTTTCAATTGACGAATGTAACAAACCCCTTTAGACCCCAAATAGGACCCTAAACCAAACGACTTTCAAATGGTCTAAAATTTGATATATAGAGGGAATTCATGCCAAAAAACCAAATTTATGTCAAGTTTGATTCAATTCCGAATTGATTTGATATATGGACGCGAAACTGACGCGAATCAGACCATTTAAAACCTGAATTTGGAACCTAAACTAAATGATGTTCAAATGAGTTGAAAATTGATATATTGAATGCATTGGTTTAAAAGGTTTCGACCAAGTCAGATTTGAAGGGTCCATTGGAGTATAAAGAGGAGGCTAGAGTACATCTTATCCATGTGCAAGAGGAGCCCAATCCAACCTTATTTGGGCCATAAGGTTAGGACAACAAAGAAAACAAAAGAATCCTACTACAACTAGGAAACAACATTGGTGGCTACATTTTTCTTATGTTTGTAGGATTAATGGGCTGCATGGAAGGCTCTAAATAAGTCTTGAATTAGTTTTGTAACATTGTATTTCCTTCTCTTCTTCTTATGGAAGAATATGAATTTAATATTATAGGTTTTATTTTATTTTGTTAACTACTACAACCCAAGGCTTGTTTGAGCTTAATTAAAACTTTGTTTCCAGCTTGGATCCGAGGCTTGTTTGGATCGGTTTATGGGTTTTTTTGCTTAAGGTTTTTGGGTTAGTTTTATAAGTCGGTCAAATCAGTCTACTAAGGTAGATCCATTAGGGTTAATTTTTCAAGAACTATTTAAATTCATGTAACCTAAATTTCAGAGCCATTGATGAATATTACTTTTAAAATTTTCAGTTTTAACATGTGAGAGTGATTCTTGTATTTTTCAGTTCTTGAAGGAACTAAATCTGAGTTATTGAAGATTAATTGGCTTTGTGGCATCATTCTATTTCATTCCAATAGTGTTGGTGCCTTGGGACATGTTTTCATTGTGTCACACTCTTCTCAAACCTATTTGGCTTTCCGGGACCAGATCTCAATCATGAGGTTTACATCATTTACTTTCCTTCCTTATTTAGAAGCATAAATTGCTGACTTTTTATCTTTGTAACATTAGGAAAAACAAGGCTAACAAGGCTGTTATAGGGTCGGATATCAACCCTTTGTTCCATACGAATTGGGCTCTTCTTAGACTTTGATTAGATGAATTAGAGGTTGTCCTTCATGCTCCCTAGGTGTCCCAATCTCCTCTAGGTCCATCTTGCTCCATATATTCTGAACAAGCCCTTTCAATGCCTCTTTAAGCTTTTTTGCCCTAGCTTTTATAATTGACCCACTTGGCACATTAAATAGAGTAAGATCAGAAACATTAAAGGTGGCATTAACACCATACTCACTTGGCAAATCAACTTTATAAGCATTGTCATTGATCTTCTCAAGGATCTAAAATGGCTCATCTCCTCATGGTTGTAGCTTGGATTTTCTATGGGGCTAAAAATCTCTCCTTATACATACGCACCTTAGCCTAATCTTCGGGCTGAAAGACAACATGTTTACGCCCTTTATTGGCTTTAGTTGCATACATACACACGGTTCCTCTTTTCTTTTTTTTTTTGGTAAGTTGACGTATGTATTAAAAGAAGAAGATACAAACATTATAAGGGGCATACCCCAGATTTACAATGATAACAGAAACA
>Ga0307517_10009338_pt1 | contig 13907 bp, 18 predicted proteins | sample 23_EM_MG_FD_194515 | JGI IMG/M metagenome (GOLD analysis project Ga0307517, IMG submission 194515) | Populus trichocarpa ectomycorrhiza microbial communities from riparian zone in the Pacific Northwest, United States - 23_EM | ecosystem: Host-associated > Plants > Roots > Unclassified | place...
ACTAATATTATGGCCATTCATCATTTTTGCTCATCATCCCAATTGCACGAAGGGGTTGCGAAGGGGTCCGGGCGAGTCATTGATATATTCAACGGTCAACCACCCGCAGTCCATAGTATGTGCTCACGTATCATCTACTGTATATTTTTGAGGACACGGGTTTACCAATTTCAAGAGATGGCATGCCAGATTTATTTCCCTTTCGAAATGGTCTCGCGAGTCCGGCACGCCAGGCCTATGACTATTTTGAGTCGAATTTCATGAAATAAATCATTTATATTACGTTAGCCACTGTATCATAAATTGTGAAAAGGCGGATGTATCTTCGTGTTGGGCGGTATGCTCAACGCCAAGGTGATGCGACGCGACGCGCCGGCGTGGTCACGTTGATGTTCACGTGTACCGTGCTCAAACTCATGATCAGCACAACGCTCGCCTACACACACCACAAACCAATCCACCGATGATATGATCGACCGTCTTCAATCGCCAACTTAACCCTGACTCAATCTTCTACTATGATGGCCAAAGGGCATTCTCTCCCACCCTCAAGTAACTACAATGTTGCCAAACTCCTACTCATCGGCCTGGTCTTCCATGTTATTTACATTGCGTCTGTCTTCGATTGCTATTTCACCAGCCCTGTCGTCCATGGGATGCAAAGGCATGGTGCTCAAACGGGTGGTTCTGTTTCTGCGAAGAGACTTGTCCTAATTGTTGGTGCGCGTTCTATTTAGTTCTTTGAGTATTGGTATTTATCGTCGATATGAATAGGTGACGGCCTTCGTGCAGATCTCCTTTTCAATGTGAACCCGTTTTCGGATATTCCTGGCTCGCCAGAAATTGTTGCACCATACCTGAGGTCTATTGTGGAGGAGCGCGGGGCGTTTGGGATTTCTCATACTCGAGTGCCGACTGAGAGTCGACCAGGACATGTTGCAATAATTGGTAAGTTTTCCAGAAACTGGACGAGACGGTCTGATGTTTATTTATTTATTTAGGTGGGATGTACGAGGACGTTTCTGCCGTTACGAAGGTATTAGGTGTTCCATGGACGTTTCTGACTTGAGTACGCGTTGGCTGATTTTGGATGGAATTTTTGAAAGGGATGGAAAACAAATCCGGTTAGTTGTAACCCTCTTTCACTTACTTGTTAGTGACGAAAAATACAGGTTGAATTCGACACCGTATTCAATCAGTCTAGAGTTACCTTCTCATTTGGGTCACCCGATATTCTGCCCATGTTTTCAAGAGGAGCCATTCCTGGAAGGGTTAAAACTTGGAGTTATGACAAGGACGAGGAAGATTTCACGAAGGGTTCGTGCTACGGCTCACATAATAGTGTGCTTTTGACCTTTTGATCTCCTAGACGCCACGGCATTAGACGTGTGGGTTTTGGATCAAATGAAGACTCTGTTCAAAAACGCAACGACAGATACTTCATTAGAATCTGAACTTCGCTGGGACAAAGTTATATTTTTCTTGCATTTGCTGGGGTTGGATACCACTGGACACTCGTATAGACCGCACTCGAAGGTAAGATCATGTTCTATCTAATTTTACGATGCCCTTCTTCAATCTTCCAGTCCAGGAATATATGAAAAACATCCAAGTTGTTGACAAAATTGTTCACGAGATCGAGCAGCTTCTCTTAGATTTTTACCAGGATGACCGTACAAGCTTCATCTTCACCGCTGACCACGGGATGTCAACCATCGGGAATCACGGCGATGGACGTGAGTGTTATCGTTCGCAACCTCCAAAAAATCCGATATTCAATCGTTCATAGACCCAGATAATACAAGAACTCCTCTCATTGCTTGGGGTAGCGGGGTGCGAGGACCACTACCTGACTCCCAGCCTTCGTCTCACGATGAATATTCAAAACCATGGAAACTCAAGCACCTCTTTCGACGAGATGTCGAGCAGGCAGATATTGCGTCTTTGATGGCGGCTCTCATTGGGATTGATTGGCCTGCCAACTCTGTTGGTGTCCTGCCTGATGTGGACCCGACAAGACCTGGTTATTTGGATACAACAACTGGCGAAGAAGCAGCGGCGAGGGCCGCGTTCGTAAATGCAAAGGTCATCTTGGAGCAATACAGAGTTAAACATGGTTCGTTTCAATTTTGGCCTTTTTTTTGTCTACATTGTCTCATTTTATTCTACACCAGAGCTTCAAGGAAAACACACGCTTTTCTATGTTCCATTTGCTCCATTGGCCGAAGTCTCTGCAATTAACACTGCCCCACAACTTGTTGTGATTGAAACTCTTCTGCAAGAACAGAAATGGGGGTTGTCCCGTCAGGCATGCTCCGACCTTATCCACGAAAGTCTTCAAGGCCTCCACTACCTTCAAACGTACGATCGCTTCTTGATCAAAGCATTCGTTGCCACTGCTTACCTCGGTTGGGCGGCGTATGCATCGTTGTATATCCTTCGCCCATCCGACAATCTCTCAGACTCTTTTATCCAAGCAACCGCGACTGCTCGTATCATCAAAATCGCGAGCTGGACCATCTTGATTGGGTTTTGGGCTTCATTTACTCTGCAGAAAAGGCCTTGGACTTTTTATGTCTATATCGCCTTCCCTTGCTACTTTTGGCAACAGTTTTCCCTTCAAGCGAGTGCCCTCGCGAGGTCTCGTCCTGGCGCAGGATCTGCGGCCCAGTTTGGCTCAACCTTCATTAGATGCCTCGTCGTTGTTTTCGCATTACTGTGCATGGTGGTACGCTTTGGTGTTGTTTACGCGCTCTTGTTAGGTGCTAACGATTTTCGTCCGTAGTTTGGCTATACTCATAGATCTATCTGGAGTGTCGGATTTGCTTTCATCGGCGTCTTCTGGCCCATGTTCTGGCCAAAAGGTCTCCTTTTCCGAAACATGAAAATCTTCACACTTTGGAGCCTGTCGTGTTTGGCAACAGCCATATTTCCGCTTCTCTCGGTCGATAAGAGCGAGAGTCTGGCTACTATGTGAGATGCCCTGCCTTGCGTCGTGGGCGAAAGTAAACTGAATTTATTTAGTGTTACAGGCGGATTCGTTATCTTATTCGTTGGGATGACGTCGACATTCTATATTTTGCGGAACATAGAAGGTGAAGCTCGCGGGAAGAAATTGGCTACCCTGTTTGTTGTCCAGGTAGGCAACCCTTCCAATTTCGATGAAATAAATTTGATCCCAATTTGCCACCCCCTTCATAGAATTTTTTAATCGCACTTACAATCTTGATAACGGCCTCGTCTGTGAAGAGTTTACAAGCGAAACAGGGGCTTCCAACATCAAACCAATGGGCTGGTTGGATCGTCCTTGGTTAGTCGTGTTTGGAAATGTTCTGCAAAAAATCGCTTATGATATCGGCTAGTCTTATCCTCAGGCCTACCTTTCTTCAGCCGGGTCGAAGGGCATACCAAGTACTCCAAGATTTTGATGTATTTCCTCGGATTTGGGCCTTGTTTTGTTATACTCTCTATCAGCGTTGAAGGTCTCTTCTTTGTCGCATACTCATTCACTTTAATCGTCTGGATTAGAGTTGAGCAGATTAACCGTCAGGGCACACAACATCTTAGGGTGCATAACGGAGGGACTGAACGTTCGCTGTCACAGACACCGCCTGCAGCCTACCAGTTCCACCTGGATGACCTCCGGATCGCTCTCTTTTTCCTGTTTTTTGTTCAAGTTGGCTTTTTCGGGACTGGAAAGTAAGCTTAACAATCTCTTTTGTTGTTGTTTCCCACTTGATAGCAGATCGTTGTTCAGTGTTGCATCTATATCGTAAGTTTCTCAACAAACTCAGCATCATGTTAGGTTAACGCCGTCATTAGCTCCTTCTATCTTGCCCCTGTGTACCGCCTTATACCCACATTCAACCCGTTCTACATGTCCACATTATTAGTAAGTTATCTGCCATCGATCTTTGCAGGTGTGCTAACGCAATACACAAAGGTATTCAAACAAGTCGCCCCATACGTTATGCTCTCAGTCACGTTCGCGGTCCTAAACGATGCCCTTCACCTTCCGCCTTTTTCGTTGCTCCTTGTGGCCCTTACAATCACTGATGGTAGCTCACTTTTTTCTGTGTTCTAAACCGCCGCTGAGACCTGCTTCGTAGGAATGACTCTCACTTTCTTCTACCAGGTTCAAGACACAGGTTCGTGGTTGGAGATCGGCCAATCCATCACCTTTTTCTGTATAGCCTCTCTCCTCCTCCTTTGGTCTGCTGGAATATGTGCCGGCGGGGAATACCTCATGGCAGATGTCATCTCAGCTCGTGCTACTTCAAGATTACTAAAGACGAAATAATCTATTCCAGTCCAGAGGCATCAGTTGCCGGCGAACCTGAAACCAGCAGCTTTAAAGCTCGCCAATCCATCCAAGTAGCCGGAAGTTAAGTATCAATGGTCGGAGCACCCCAAACAGATGAAGAAGATTTTATGGGTATCCAGTAGTACTACCTCCACCTTTTGAGTTTGGAAGTTGTATCCTGTATATAGATATCTTATCCAGAACGCTTGGTGCCATCCGACATATTTTTAGAGTTCAAAAGTTTAGAGCACCTTAACAATAATACATGTGATCACTCAACTTGAAACACTGCTCCCTGATTCTCGTCTAGTACTGTACATCTTCCTGCTTGTTTCGATCCAAACGAAACACGCTTTTAACGTTTGAGCAAGTAAACCTCTTGGCAATGGTGGGTACATCTTTCTTATTGTCCTGACGAGTGACGCCTGTCTTGTCAAGTGAACTAAATCTGCTCGTATAATCACCGCAAATTCCCAGTTCCCCATTCCAAAGAACAATAACGAGCGCACTTCTTTGCCCTCTGGTCCTTCCTGATAGAGGGTCCTTCGAGGTTGGAAGCAGGTACCCATGCATCTGACCGCTGACCATTTTGGCAGTGGGTCCTGGGCTTTGAAACAAGTTACTCCCTCCTTTCGCGTAAAAGCAGTTCCTTCCTTCTAGTGACCCCACCCTGCCGAATCACTGACAATGAGGGGCCATCTTCACTTAGGCGATCGTGCCCACAGAGATTCTGCATTCCCACCTGTCTACTCCGAGTCTTCTCCTCCCACAAATGCAACTGCGCCCCAATTCGCGGACCTGCCCACATACTTCGACATATTTGGAGATCCTGAGGAACAAGTACCCGCTGGTGCACCCCCGACCCAACATGACCATGTGTTACAGAGTGGAGTGCTGAAAAATAATAAGCCCTGGGTAATCCTGCATATTAATACCCGACCCTCGAGCATTCCACACAAGGTCCCTAGATTTTATGGAAATGACAATGTTGCTGGCATTATCGATCTCAAACTCGAGCAGCCACACGTCATCCTTTCCATCACCTTGTTGGTGAGTGCTCGCCTTTTGTGTCAGTCGGATTCAACCGATCGTCATTCTTTGCAGCTGAAGGGAAGGATCATCACCAGCTTTACTGAAGGAGGTTCCTATCTCTTCCTCGAACATTCACACAATGTTTGGAATAAATCGGATGGAGATCCTCGAGGGTCTTCAATCGGGAGAAATTTTGATGGGAGGCTGTCTGGCGACATTCAATTTCCTTTCTCTTTCCCATTTCCGACTGAAATAAACCTTGAATCCCGCGCCGCGACCAAGGGGAAGCGTGCCTCGAGACCTCCAATCGTCACCCCCACCCCACAAACCTTTTTGGAACGAGATCTGAAGGCAAATATCGAATATGAGTTGGTCCTTGCCATATCTCACGGAATTTTGCGCACCAATAGCAAGTATGTTGCCAAATTTTCCTCTTCGCTGTCTTACTTATTTCCACCCCTTTAGAATCAAAGCACCTGTAGTCTTCATACCACACATAACTCCTGAACCACCTTCGGAAATGCGTCAGAATGCATATCTTGGAGATTCCTTCTTACCACTGCCGCCTCGCGACCCAGAGGGCTGGGTAGCCTTGCCAAAGGTCTCTTTCGATGGCGTCCTCCAAAAGCAACGTGATGTGTCTCTAGAACTCACTGTAAGCTCTTGTTGCCTCTACAGTGTTACGCCAACTCTAATGTATTTTCATTCCCTTGTCACCATTTCTGGCAGCTTTATCTGGCGAATCCTGTCAGTCAGACCTTGCGTTATTCGTTTACTAAATTAAATTGCCCCTGTAGCTCTGTTACACAAGGGGAAGTGTCATTCCTTGTTATCTTGTGCTCTCCAGCATGGACTCTAAAGCTCTCGAGCTTCTTTTTAATCCGAAAATGCAATACGTACGGCTTGCTCGAAGAATCCGATTCTTTGAAGATCCAACCAAGGGAATTGAACTAAAGTTACAAGGGAAAGAGCCTAGCGTCTTTGAGGAAGTTGATGAAGTTGCACTGGCCGTGTGGTGGGTTCCTCCGAAAGACATTCCTCAAGAAGACTACAGGAAGCGGTTGGAGGGCGAGATACATTTAGCCAAGGACTTGCCACCGTCGTCCGATTTCATACCTTTCGTTGTTGAGGTGAGCTAGATTTGACTACCGTGCACAATTTCATAAACCGAACTTTGTGTAGTATGCTGTTGAGATTCTACCATTCGACACGCACATATTCGAGTGCTCTGATTTTAAACGCTCCGAAAATGATGTGGGTCCTTCGTCGAAGGTCCTACTCTCACATCAAGTCACCATCGCCACCTTGAAGGGCAGCGGGCCCTCGCCAGTTCCTTTCACCAAGCATCAGAGAGCCAATTTATCGAGGAAGAGGCCCAACCGGGATCACGAGGATGAATTGGGTGCTCTCCGCCGCTATGGTGCGTTTCAGACTTTGTGACACTTAAATCAAGTGTTAGAATTAAATCGTCCTCGGCGTTGTAGGAACCCTTGGGGTGGCCAACCTGTTTGGGTGAAATTCAGAGCGCTGGGGTACCTTCGAATAAGACTCTATCGTCTATATACATGGCTTAAGTGCATACTGTATTTAAATAATGCGAATACTTCGTTTATGATGTTTTTTTTTTGCTGAATCCCGAATCCTGAGAAGTTGAGCACCGTCCTAAGGCTATTTTATTCAATGCGGCCGGCTCTCCCAGACCTTTCCTCTCTCCGTATCAAAAGTAATGTGACACGCCGCACGATGCGGTCAGTGACCGGCCAGAATTTTCGAAAATTATCTAGGACAGCGCCATCGCATGGTCGAAGGTGGTTTCGCCGGCCACTCTCTCTGTGAAGCGGGACAAGCACCCAGTTCGGCCATGGCCACGCTTCAGCAATATAATAATATGTCAAGATGAGAATTCACATTACAACTACTGAAATACTGCCTTTCAGAATCGGCTCCCTTGACAATGGAACAACCACATACCTTCAACGGGAGATAAATGAGATAATTACACCCCTAAGGTGTAAACCTTGAAATCGAATGAGACTGAGTTGCTCGTTGAAAGTCGCGGAAATTGGGTCTCGGGCAAATTTCGAACCGCAACTTCCAGCTCATTAATATCAGTAGTCCGACTCTCTATAGCCAGCGAAACCTGCTTCAGCGCAAACCACCCCGGAGTTGTGAGTACCTCGTCAAGCCTACCCCAGGCTTCACCGTCTCCTGGGTTGCAACTTGCAACTGTTGGAACCATGATAGTGATAGTGACACTCTCGATGATATTTTTAGTGCGCATGTCCTCGAGCTCGGAAGGAATACCACACAGGGGATCGTCATGGACGTCGTAAACATGGATATTGACGACAATGTGCTTCAGAGTTTGCATCGACGGCCGTAGCATGTCCGCAAGGCTGGACCTGACATTCTGGGGGTCCCAGACTAAAATGGAGGGAGCAATTAGAAATCTTGATGATCGTGGTGAAAATATATCACTTACAAGATATTTGGACATCGGTAAGGAGTTGACAACGTCTGAACAACTCCTGTGAAGCCTCGACTTCATCACGCGTTTCGAGAGCGAATTTTATCTTGGACAGAGACCCGAAATCGATGACTGGTTGTCCATCGGGACGTCGAGCTGTACAAAGCTTCATGATAGTATCGGCGGTTCTGAGCTCTGCTACAAATTCATTCAGTTGGATTGATTGCTCAGGCAAAGCTGCAGGAAAAGCGGCCTCAGTTGCCCCAGTCGTATGAACGCCGATTTCCAAATACTTGAGGTTGACACAGGGTATAAGATCCGATATGGCGAAGTTGTTGATATTATTCACCCCGAAGTGAGTGAGGGTAGGAAGATGTAAGAGGTGAAGCAGTGCTGGGCGAATTGGGTTGTTGCACCAGTCGAGTTGAGGGCTATCATAATTCCAGATTGTAAGGAATTCCAGTCTAGAAATCCGTTTCAATGTTTCTTGAATCAATGGATCAGTTGAGGCCGTGCCCCCAATGGTGTAATCCAATTTGCGGATGTAATCTGCGATTTCAGGTCTTTCATAAAGAAGGCGTGCAAGGGCATGAGAGATAGGAGTATATGTTGCCAAGTAGTCATCAAGTACGATGCTTCCAAAGATATGTTTCCTGCATATAGGGAGAAATGCATGGCAGACAAGAGAGCAGACTTTCAGTGCTGAATGGTTGTCGTCGTCGTCTTCAGCGAGAAGATCGAGGATTGTTTCTTTAATTTCAAGGGGAAGTATGGAACTTGAAGGCATGAGAATTGCTGCTTGCGTTAGGAATGGCGGATGAATGTACTGTAGCGGGAGTAAGGGTGACCAAATGAGGATCACGGTCACGTGTTCGCATAGACGTCAATGAAATTACGCGACGCATCAACTTCCCACCACTTTTCCTAACATGTCTTGGTATGACAGCGAACTGGATGAGTGGAATACTCCCGCCATCACCCGCAATGGCTTCTCCTTCAAAGACGACAAGTTCTACGTCGCGACCGGCTACCACACACACACCCGCAAAGACGCTGTGGAGCTCTACGCCTTCCTCACTTATACCCCTCCGCCACTTGCTCTCACCAAAGCCGGAAAGGCGGCCAAACGGCAGCCGAATGACACCCACAAAGACGAAGAAGCGCATTTTTGTGCAGCGCAGCTCGTTCATTGTGGATTGAAGTCACTTAAGACCCGTGAGCCGGCAAAGAAGCGCCTTTTGGCTGCATTTGGTGGGGATGATGGGAAGACTTTGGAAGTTCCAAAGGCGGTGTTGGAGCTTTGAAGTGGCGCTGAGGAAGGAATGGAAGGAACTTGATGCGAAGATGGAGGAAAGGAGGGAGTTGATCAGAGCTGAGGAAAAGGAACAGATGGCGAGGTATAGAAAGGCCGCAGGGAAAGAGGAAGCCGCTAGACAACAGGCACAGAAGGAGAATCCGAAGAAGGCTGAAGTCGCACCACAGGCGAACGCGCCAATTGCCAAACCGGCTGGGAGCGGGTTCAAGAAGGCACCCGGCCCCAAGAAGGCCGTCACTCAAAAGGTCTGCGAGTCTAATGGCCTTGGGTGATTCCGACGACGAACCTGAGATCGTTGTTGTCAATACAAACTCGAAGATGACCAGGGCGCAGATGCTCCAAAAAATCACCACCTCATCTGAAAGTTAAGCACACGGACCGCTCAAGATAATATTTGACAATGTCCCTGCGGCCGAGAGGTCATTCCAAGCCGAGTTTTATCGTTAATGCGAAGGGAAAAGGTTCAGGTACAAAATCAAACACCAATGGAAAGAAACACGAAGTTTTATATATAAAAATATAATCTTTTGAGTATTAATTCTGTTTCATTAAAATTCATAATAGGGAGCTGAGATCGTTTTGAATGGATTGGAGAACACCACGCCACAGTTCCAAAGCTTGCCGAAAATTGGGACGATGCTGGAGGGATTAAATTCCTCGAAATCTACCCCCTCCGCGCATTTCTGGACTTTGGAATTATTTCTGGGGTCATGCGGTCTCCTCCGCTATACACTCTCAACCAAGACATTCCATTCGAGTGGCGCGGACGCGAAGCAGGAGAAGGACGTCATGACGAATCCCGAATCCTGAGAATTCGGGCATCGTCTTAAGGCGACTCTATTCAATTTGGCCGGCTCCCCAAGACCTTTCTTCTCTCCGTATCAACAATAATGTACCACGCCGCATGATGCAGTCTGTGACCGGCCAGCAATTTCGGAAATTATCTAGGACAGCGCCATCACATGGTCGAAGGTAGTTTTGCCGACCACCCTCTCTGTGAAGCAGGACAAGCACCCAGTTCGGCCATGGCCACGCTTCAGCAATATAATAATATGTCAAGATGAGAATTCACATTACAACTACTGAAATGCTGCCCTTCAGAATAGGCTCTCTTGACAATGGAACGACTACATCATACCTCCAACGAAAAATAATTACCACCATACGGGGTTAACCTTGAAATCGAATGAAACGGAATTGCTCGTTGAAAGCCGTGGAAATTGCGTCCAAGGAAATTGTAGTAATGCCACTTCCAGCCTGTCATCGCTATCATAAGTAGCAATCTCTATGGCTAGCGAAACCCGCTTCAGCGCAAACCACTCTGGAGTTGTGAGTACCTCGTCAAGCCTACCCCAGGCTTCTCCGCTGCAACTTGTATCCGTCTGCTCAACCCTGATTTCGATGGTGACACTCTCGATGATATTTTTAGTGCGCATGTCCTCGAGCTCGGAAGGAATACCACACAGGGGATCGCCACGGGCATTGTCAACACAAATATTTAGGAAAATGTGCTTCAGAGTTTGCATCGATGGCCGTAGCATGTCCGCAACGCTGGGCCTGACATTCCGGGCATCCCAGACTATAATGGAGCAAGCAGTAATAAATCCTGATGTATCATGGTGAAGATATCACTTACAGGATATCTGTACATCGGTAAGGCGTCGACAACGCCTGAACAACTCCTGTGAAGTCTTGCCTTCATTGGGATTTCGGAGAACCACTGTTATTTTGGACAGAGACCCGAAATCGATGACTGGTTGTCCATCAGGACGTCGAGCTGTACAAAGCTTCATAACAGCATCGGCGGTTCCGATCGCTGCTACGAATTCATTCAGTTGGATGGATTGAGTAGGCAAAGCTGCAGGAAAAGCAGTCTCAGTTGCCCCGGTCGTGTGAGTGCCGATATTCAAATACTTGAGGTTGGCACAGGGTATAAGATCCGATGCGACGAAGTTGTTTACATTGGTCACCTCGAAGTGAGTGAGGGTAGGAAGATGTAGGAAGTGAAGCAGTGCCGAGCGAATTGGGTTGTTGCTCCAGTCGAGTTGAGGGTATTTATAATTCGATATTGTAAGGGATTCCAGTCTAGAAATTCGTTTCAATGGTTCGTGAATCGATGGGCTAGTCAAGTCCGCAACTTGAACGTTGTAATGCAATTTGCGAATGTAATCTGCGATTTCAGGTCTTTCATAAAGAAGGCGTGCAAGCGAATGAGTGGTAGAAGACATCACATATCCATTAAGCATGATGCTTCCAAAGATATGTTTCCTGCATATAGGAAGAAATGCCTGGCAGACAAGAGAGCACGTTTTCAGTGCTGAATGGTCGTAGTCGCCTTCGGCGAGAAGATCGAGGATTCTTTCTTCAATTTCTAGGGGGAGCATGGAAGTGAAAGGTATGAAAATTGCAGGTTGCGTTCAAGTTGGGAATGGCGGAGATCGATATGAAGAACACAGTCACGTGCTGTGTAGACGCGTCAATTCAATGAAATTACGCGACGCGCCAACATCCCACCATCTCTCTAGCACCATCACCCACCCACATTTTCACCAATTTCCTAGCATGTCTTGGTCGGATAGCGAACCGGATGAGTGGAATACTCCCGCAATCACCCGCAACGGCTTCTCCTTCCAAGACGACAAGTTCTACGTCGCGATCGGCTACCACACACACACCCGCAAAGACGCTGCGGAGCTCTACGCCCTCCTCACTTACACCCCTCCGCCACCCGCTCTGACCAAAGCCGGAAAGGTGGCCAAACGGCAGCCAAAGGACACCCACAAAGACGAAGAAGCGCATTTTTACGCCGCACAGCTCGTTCATTATGGATTGAAGCCACTTAAGACTCGTGAGCCGGCAAAGAAGCGTCTTTTAGCTGCGTTCGGTGGGGCGGAGGGGAAGACTTTGGAAGTTCCCAAGGCGGTGTTGGAACTTGAAGTGGCACTGAGGAAGGAGTGGAAGGAGTTGGATGCGAAGATGGAGGAGAGGAGGGAGTTGATCAGAGCTGAGGAAAAAGAACGGATGGCGAGGTATAGAGAGGCCGCAGAGAAAGAGGAAGCCGCTAGACAACAGGCACAGAAGGAGAAGGCTGAAGTCGCACCACAGGCGAACACGCCAGTTGCCAAACCGACTGGAGGAGAGGTTAAGAAGGCAGTCGGGCCCGGCGTCAAGAGGGCCATAACTCAAAAGGCCTCTGCGATGCCAATAACTTTGGATGATTCCGACGACGAGCCCAAGATCGTTGCTGTCAATAAAAACTCGAAAATGACCAGGGCGCAGATGCTCCAAAAAATCACGACTTTGTCTGAAAGTCAAGCACACGGGCTGCTCAAGAAAATATTCGAGAATGTCCCTGCGACTGAGAAGTTATTCCAGGCCGAGTTCACCATTACTGCGAAGGGAAAAGGTTCAGGTACAAAATCTAACACCAATGGAAAGAAACACGAAGTAAGTTTTATTGAAAAAAATATAATCATTCGGGCGCTAATTACTAAAACCCACAATAGGGAGCCGTAGATCCTTCTGAATGGATTGGAGAATACCACGTCACAGTTCCAAAGCTTGCCGAACATTGGGACGACGCTGAAGGGATTAAATGCCTCGAAGTCTACCTTTCCTCTACCTCCGCTCATCTCTGGGCTTCGTTTGACTTTGGAATTATTTCTGGCGTAATGCGGTCCGTAGGCCCTCCGCCACTCTCTCTCAACCAAGATATTCCATTCGAGTGGCGTGGACACGAAGCAGGAGAAGGCGTCATGACGTTCATGGAATGCAACCGCGGCATCCTCACCTTCCTCGACGGAGGGAAGATCACCGCACAGATGAGCGGCGACTTATGTGGTGTATTCTCATTCTCGGGTGCTCTACAACAGCGTGCGGGCAAGCCAATCCCGCGAAAAAGTGCCATGCAACAACGTAAAGAGGTGAGGGCGTGGAAGAAGGAGTGGAGGGGGATTAACTCCACCAACTTCGCAGTCGCCAATAGGGCTAGATGGGGAGGCTGGGGCGGAGAAAAAGAGGACGAGAGCGCGTTCGAGAGCGATACGACAGCAGGTCATCATAAGCGGGAGCACGAGATCAACCTCGAAAAATTTTTAGAGGGCCCCGACTCCTACGAATATGAAGACCTGGACAATTTCGGTCCAAACTCGGGGGCGTTTACTCTCCAGTAGGCAGCCCTATAACGATGGAGGACGAATCGTTCTACAGAGGGATTTGGGTAGGACATCGCCCTTATAACCATATGATATTATCTTCAGGCTTTCTCGCCATTTGTTTGAGCATCTCGCACCAATGACAATATTACTCGCTGAGCCGTTTGGCGACCATGTATAAAAAGTATTCAGGCTTGAATTTGAAAACTGCCGATTCCGGCTAGGAAGTGGTTACGATGGAAGGCTTTTCAAGGGTACGAAATTCCAACCGTTGAGGGCAGGACAAATACTATCTTTATCTTAGCCATTTATATGATGTTAAGTTGTAGTACAAACCCATCTCTATTTTCAATTCGGCCCAATAAATTGGTAGAGAATCCTCCTAACCAAGCCGGAAAGATGCTGTGGGTCATTCTGATACGTACTCTGCACCGGAGAAAAAAAAAATGAGTCAACGACAAGAAAAAGGAAGGGAAAAGCGCACCATAACCATCCCCATCGCCAACGCTGTCAACAAAGTCTCGCCCCACTTGCCCGTTCTAAACACCCATCCTTTACCTCTCGCCATAACCCACGCGCTCTCCAGCCCCTTCGGCAGAACGTACATCGCCAACTCTCCGCGTCGCCTCTTCTCCT
>Ga0307517_10009339_pt1 | contig 13905 bp, 11 predicted proteins | sample 23_EM_MG_FD_194515 | JGI IMG/M metagenome (GOLD analysis project Ga0307517, IMG submission 194515) | Populus trichocarpa ectomycorrhiza microbial communities from riparian zone in the Pacific Northwest, United States - 23_EM | ecosystem: Host-associated > Plants > Roots > Unclassified | place...
TTTTCATATATCCATGTTTCATGTCCTTTAAAAAATAAAATATATATTATTTTGATGTATTTCTGAATAAAAAATACTTTAAAAAATAATTATTTCTGAATAAAAAATATTTTACATTAAATATAAAATTTGGATGTAGTTTGATAATTATTTAAGATAATTTGACTTTTAGAATCCAAATTCAATATTTTTCAAGCAAATATAAACATGATGTTATCCTTTTCGTTTAATTACAATTGCAATATTAAAAAGACTATATGTTATTATTGGTGTATTGATAATTTAAGTGCCATTTTTTTTTAAAAAAAACTTTTATGTTGTATATAAAATATTTTTAAAAGTAATCTATTCCTCGTGTATTGCATTTTGATGTTCAAGAATGGTCTTATTATCATGTATCGGTATATCATCTCGTGTTATTTTAGGTACGAGTTCATGATCCTGTATAAATTAATTTATACGAATAACAAGTTGCTCAAAATTCTTGTTATAATCACACAGACTATTAGTTATTATATAAATTATCTTATTATAGTATCATAATCTAGTTTCCTTCTCAGTCCATAATTATATACATGAAAGAATAGTTTTATTATTGTTTTTGGATTGATTACTGTATCCTTATATTTTCAATGAACGTAAATCATATCATATAACTTCAGTAAATTAAATAATCTTAATTATATATAATCATAATAAGCGTCTTAAGAAGATTAATCATAACTAGATTCTTTATTTATTTATTTTTGATAACATGAGAAAAAATCTGGTCATCAATTTTCAAAACAGTAAGATTATATGTTTTGTATTTTTAACTATCAATACTGGTCATCAATTCATGTAAGCAATTACCTTGTATTTTGAAAAGGTTATTTTCAAATCACATGACATATATTTTTTTAGTTCTTTAAATAAAATACCTTAACAAATTTAATTTAAATCTATATAATAAAATATTTTATTAATACATGGATATACACATGAGCTGGCATGTACTATTCGGCTCTAAGAAATTTAAAACCGAAATTAAAAAGAAAAAAACTAGAAAATGAAGTGTTTTTATAGGGTTGAAGTCTACTAAGACACCTTTTGATACTGAGGTACAAGTATTTCTAAAAAAAAATTAAATTAATAATTTTTAAACAATTTTGATGTGAAAAATAAAATTTAAAAAATAAAAAAATATTATTTTAATATATATTCTTTTAAAAAAATCTATCTCGGTCCAAATTCTAATAAGCAATAAGTGGTAACAGTGATTCCAATAAATCCTGCCTAATTTCATACGCTCTATTGCTTCTCTTTTCTATTCCCGACCCTAACCTTTTTTCCTAAACTCAATTCACCAGAAGAAAAAGAAAAGAAAAGAAAATTACAGAATCGAAGATCATATGATGATACCAAGCTTGGAAAGGGAAACCCTAAAGGTAAATACTAGTCCAGTTAACAAAGACGAAGAAACAGAGATGACAATGGATTGTAAAACCCCAACCGGGCTGAGACATAAAATACCAGAGACGACATGGGATTGCAAGACCCCGACTGGGGAGGAACACAAAATACCTATCCTGAACACTTGCCCTCCAGCTCCAGGTCCAAGGTGGCTTCTGGATTCTCTCTCGGAGAAAAAGAAGGCGTCGAAGATGAACTCTGATGCCGAGCCAAAGGTAATAATGTTACAACCTTTTAAGGCATCCAATTCCTAAGAGAAATAGCGGGTATCCGATGCGCGCTGAGGGTTATGTTAGAACTTTGATTAGTCCAGTTAGAGAAATTAGAATATTGCAACATTCTTTTCAGAAAGATAGATACAGGGTATGATTTTTCTCGGGTTGCAAGTAGAAGGTCATGAAACTTATGCTGATTAAAAGGACAAGATTGATAGGTTTTGGAATTTCACAACGAGGTAGTAATTATGCTTTGAGACATGGTCAACAGCGTAATTAGAAAACTGGATTATAATCTTAATTTGGATCTTTTCTTTTATTTTTTTTAACGTAATGTTGTTGTTTTAATCAGCATCTTTATTGAATTGTTTTTATAACCATAAGAAATTAAGAAGATTGGTAGAAGTTCTGGGCATACAAAACTTTGCTTGCTATGCTGTGTACATGCGTGTGTAAACGTAGAATCCAATTATCACTGGTATTTCTTTTTATTATTATAATCTTCTGGGAAAGTTTGTTTTTATTTTATGAAAAACTTTTGGGGAAGCTGTTGCGTGGCATTTTCCATTTTCTTTCCGAGAATCACCATCATCCAGCCCTCTTCCCTTCAAGTCATGCCTAGTTTGGCTTGTATTAGATGTCTGGAAATTATTTGTTAATTTTCTCATCTTCTCGGAGGAGCACTGACAAGTGACAACCCAGTTTCTTAAATTGCTGGTTTGGCCGCTGACAAAATAACCGTCGATGTTTTATACTTTATGGCACTTGCAAACATTAGAAGTTTACTGAGGAGGCATGAAGATGCAGCTGGTAATCTTCTGCCTGTGGATTTTGTCTCCTTGCGGTTATATTTAATGACCAGGTTGATTCTTACTCCTTTTGATTTTTGTGGTGATTATGGAGGATCATAAAATGACGTTAAATCGGAATTTCAGTGATTTTTGTTAATATTTTCTGTAGAAAATGATTACTTAGTCCAACATCGTTTCATTTGTGCGTACTATGAAGTTCAATTGAATCGAGGTGTGCGGAGTATGACAAGTCGAGGTACTGTTTTATTTTCACGAGAATCAAGAGATCTAGTGTTATAAAGTTAGATTGTATTTGCCTTATGTTTTAAAATTGTGTTTAATATAAAAAAATATGAAATTAATATTTTTTTTATGTTTTTTTAAATATTTTAATGCAAAAAAATAAAAATAAAATCTGAAAAAAATATTTTTATAAATTTTCATATAAAAAATATTAACGACTATAAATAAATGACAAGCAAATGAATAAAAAGGCAAACTTGTCAACTTCAAGCTTCATACATGTTGGGTTTTATTTTAAATGGAGGTTGATCTGGTGGAAGATATGATCAAATAAAATCCAATGACTATTTGTTTTTATTTTTATCTAAAATGATATCCTTTTATTTTAAAAGAACCAAAATAGCTTTGTTTTATTTTAAATTGACCGGATAAACTCACAACCAAACCGAGTCTAATAACAGATTGAGTCTAATAACAAGGAGCAACAGTGTTGCAGCGAAGACCTATAGAATGCAGAAAGCATCACCAGGCATGAAGAACAAACGGTGGCAGACAGGATACAGAGTTGTTTTCAGATTACATCCATGCTATCAGATGACTGACACGGTTGACTTCTTGTTTGTCAGGGGTTCTGCACAGTGATTTGAACCTCTTCTTGTGTGGGTGAATTTAAATCATTGAAGAGCTGCTTCAGCTTTGCTCTTGAATTTAGAATACCTCTGCATTTCCAAGGAGCAGCGGCTAGAGTTTTTAGCCACTTGATTGTGTTTCATGAATCTGATGAGCTAGTTGTGTTTTTATTGGTGGAGCTTATTTCTAAAGCTTCAGTAATCCTGTGTAGCTCCACCTCCTTTGAGTTAATTTTTCCAGTGGGGCTTGGAAAAATACAGATGAATTTTCCAGCACCATTGTGAATAACTCTCGTGAAGTCCGCAGCATAAGGCTTTCCGATAGATGATCCGTCCACGTTCTACTTCAGGCTGTTGGCACTTGGAAGTGACCAAACCAAACTCCATACAATCAGAACAAGGGAATCTTGTTTTCTTGCTTTGATATATTAATCTGGTTTCTCATGGAACCATCGAAACAAGGGAGCTTGAAACTTATTATGCAAGCTGGACAGGTGCGATAATTCATGGAACAACTCCGTGCAATTAATCTTTTCAGTGCTTCAACTTTTCAACGCTCGATCTCGCATGTAGAAGCAGCAGGAATCATTTCCATATCTCCCATCACACACGCACACAGTAGTGTTAGACATGGCTGTAAAACTTGATCTTGGATGTAGATGCACGAATGTCTCAACCGATTAAGTTTTGAATTTAATATTTAATGATCATGAGTTCGAGTCCTCCCATAATTACTAAAGATTTATATTATAATTAATTTCAGAATTCATAAGATTAGTTGAGGTGCGCGTAAGCTGATTTGAACACCTACATTAATAAAAAAAACTTGATTATAAATAAAATCCTGGTCACAAATTAACCCTAATCTTTTTTAAAAAATTAAAATAATAATAATATATATTTTTTAAAAAATTAACAAGAGTCGAGCTTTGACCGGATTAATTAATTTTATTTAATTTTTTTTTAATCTAAACCGTTCGAAGCTCTGGATTAACAAGGTTCTAAATATTCAAATTAATTTTATTTTATATTTAAAACAAAAGAGAAATGTATTCTAATTAAAAAAGAATATATAGCACCAGTAAAATAACAAATCATTATTCTATGGAGATAATTGGGATATTAATTTATCAAAACAACATTTTCGTTCGCTTTTTTGACCCCTCCCCTGCCTGCCTTTCTGAAGCATGAAAACAAACACAGCAACAAAAAGCAAGGAAAAACAAATCAGCTTTGAATTCTGTTTGAAAGAGTGGTGGTATTGTGTTTTAAAGTGTTTATTTTATTTAGAATTATATTAAAACTATATATATATATATATATATATATATTTTATTTTTTAAATTTTATTTTTTAAATTTTATTTTAAATATCAATAAAAAAATTAATTTAATAACCTCGCATCCTAATTCCCCAATCTACCCCTACCCACCATCACGATTGCCTCTGAGAACACCGCCAGGGGCAAAAGCGTAACTATATTAAATACAAAAATAATTTCATTGTAGTTTTCGTTGATGAACAGTCTGTTTTCTTGTCTTTCCCTCTTTGTTTCTCATCAAAAGCTCGATCTACCGAACCAAAATCTTCGAAATTAAGACCCAAATCCTGTTTCTGGAAATCGTCTCTGCGTTCCGCTCCTTCTCATTCAATCACTAACAAGGTAATCTTTTTACCATTTCTAATTCATGATCTGTAAACTGCACGCGCTTTGGTTTTCATTGAATTTTCTCAGATTTAATGGAGGAGTGTTACAGTGATCTTGTGATAGTTTTGATCGATTGAGTATTTTTTAATGTATTTATCTGTGATTAATTGCTGGATAGGAAGCCGGATTAGTTTTTCCTTTTTGTTTGGTTGATGAGAAAATTGAAGAAAACGAGAGATAAATTTGGATTAAATTCTGTACTTTTTTTGTTATTTAGGTTTATCTGAAATGAAATTTCCAGCTTAGAACTTGCTCAAAACAAAAATCAGCTCACTTAAGATAAATCTTTTTGGCACACTTACTATTTTGCTCCTCATTTGATGATTATGAAGTTTTGGTTAGGTTTCTGAAAAATCGACACCATAATTATCAATTTTCTTGAAATTTTAACTTATGGTGATGATTAACGATGATATGGATAATGAGAAGCAGATGAAACAGAGCAGAGATGGAATCTGGAGTGATAGAAATTCAAAATCTTCATCAGTTGCCTCCGTTCCCCTCATTCTCGATATAGATGATTTTAAGGTAAGGAATAGATAGTGGAGTTTTTACGAGGAAAACTTGGTATCATACCTCATTTAGGATCTATTTTCTTTTTACTTAATTAATGTTAAAATTTATATTCCAAATTCATTTTGTAGGGTGATTTTTCATTTGATGCGTTATTTGGCAACCTGGTAAATGATCTGCTCCCATCTTTCCAAGATGAAGAAGCAGATTCAGCTGAAGGTAATATAGGTGGGAGTGATATGTTAGCAAATGGGGATGTAAGAGCCCCATCTGACGCAGCAAAATTGGCGCAAGGGTTGTCTTCTCCCTTATTTCCTGAAGTGGATAGTCTTTTGTCTTTGTTTAGGGATTCTTGTACGGAGTTGATAGACCTCCGAAAACAGGTAGATTGTTGGGAGTATGTGATGAAATTTCTGAGGTCATAATTTTTTTTTCTGCTGACATTTTGTTTTTGGATTGAAGATTGATGGAAGGCTCTACAATCTCAAGAAGGAGGTTTCTGTCCAAGATTCTAAGCACCGTAAAACACTTGCTGAGGTGAGTTTTTGGGTATTTGGGTGCATGTGTTTTGAATCATTGTAAAAACTATACTGGAGAAGACGAATCAATAAATAAATGAAAAACTGATTTTTATTTTGAAGTAAACTGCAAAAGCTTCTTTATTTTTAATCCTAGATTAGATCTCTACAGCAGACACGCGTGCACACGCGTCCATGTGTGTGTAAGTTAATTCCATTTCCTTTAGTTGGGTGATATTATATAGTAATTACTTGCCATTTGATTTTTAGTGGTTAATGTTATATATTGATTAGATTAAAAGTAAAGCAGAATAGAAGTTGGACAATCAAAAGAATGTATTCTTTTTGAAATAAAAAGAAATAGAAAGAAAAGTAAAGTTGAGAGGTTTATGCAATATGTAGAATCCAGAAATTTGAGAATGAAAGGTGTGTGGTTTCTTTCATTTTTGGCAAGAGGTTTTTAGGTCTCAAGGGGAATTTGGTTGGTTTGGCTCCTCTAAGATACAATCATTTTGTTTCTCTTTGTTCTGTTTCCGAGATCCATCTAACATAGTTACCATTTGCTATGTATTTTATCTTTTCAGCTGGAACAGGGTGTAGATGGCTTGTTTGATAGTTTCGCTAGGCTTGACTCACGTATTTCAAGTGTTGGACAGACTGCTGCCAAAATAGGAGACCATTTGCAGGTAAAATTTTTCCCATGCTCGATTATAATTTGCTAAGCATTCAGTCTATAGTTATTTCACGCTTTTTATTATGATCTTATCAGAGTGCAGATGCTCAAAGGGAAACTGCTAGTCTAACAATAGAACTCATAAAGGTACTGTCTGTCAACTTATTTTTATGCTTTCCTTAGCTCAAAATGCATTAACACCTTGTTTACATAATTTTTGCAGTATTTGATGGAATTCAATGGCAGCCCAGGTGACCTAATGGAACTTTCACCTCTGTTTTCAGATGACAGCCGTGTTGCTGAGGCTGCTTCAATTGCACAGAAATTACGTAAGATGACATTATGTTCTTACAAGCTTTGAAATTGCATAATTCTGCAACCTCAAGTTCTTGTTATGCTGCACGAGCCTTTTGGACTAACTTAATTGTTTTTCTATATCAGTCATGCATTCTTCTTCTTTTTGTTTTTTCTTTGAGACAGTAGCGAGTACCCTTGCAGCTTAGCTGTAGCTTTCCATCTCCTTTAATTAGTCTGCTTTACTTCAGTCCTAATCCTAACTTTATACATTGAATCATTTAAATCCACTGCCGCTCCCTCCCTCCCCTCTTTTCTGTGATAATATCTTCTTGTTTTAGTACATGCTTCTAAACTCATCCAATACTATTGTCACACCAGATTAAGTGATATCCTTTCATCCGACTTGATTGCTAGAAGTTTTATTCATCTATATTGTCATTTGGATTTTCATTGAAATCTTCTCTTAAAGTGTTCCTGGTATTTTGGTTGGATCTATTCTGATGAAATACAAAATTTTTAGTAGATTTGGAATGTTGTAGCTTTTCCATAAATTAAGGAAAATCAATTTGACCCATTCCTTTGGATAATAGTAAGGCATTAGAGTGCTGAATTCACAGTGAAATTTGTTTTAAACTATGTGATTTATTTAAATAAGCACAAGTAGAAAAAACAAACAAATAATTTGTGAATTGTGAAATTCTTCAATAACAAAGAATCCTTTTAAAGATTTTTGCAATAGCTCTTGTTTGCTTTTCACAGCCATGTGAGTTTTTTGGTACTTTTGTGTTTTTTAGGGTCATTTGCTGAGGAAGATCTTGGAAGACAAGGCTTATCCGTACCATCTGTTATGGGAAATGCAACCGCAAGCAGAGGATTAGAAGTTGCAGTTGCTAATCTTCAGGATTACTGCAACGGTATGGGTTCAGCATATTGTTCTTTTTGATTATTGATATTACTGCCACAGGAAGTTCATATATGGTGCATCAAACAATACAATGATTTAGTGGGTACTGAAAAATAGTAACAAACTAGGTCCAAATAACAGACAGTATGGTTTAATAATTATTAATAGTTATACCATATATGCTCAAACATCATCAGGTTTGAAGAAAAGGACTAGCTTGTGGTATCATGAGAAAGAATTTACAAATACCCATTTCCATATGGCCTAATCTCCTATTATTTGTGTTATTTTCCATCATAATGAAGAATCTTGGAGTGATTTCTTTCTGCATAGCCTTGTAGCTTGGGATATGTTTCAAAGATTGTTTGCAATTTAGTAGTGAGTCTTGGGTGATCCTGAGGACAGTAGAAGAAGCAGTGTTGGATTCTTCTGGGGGTTTTTATGGAGGAATGTTTTAGTTCTTTATGGAGAAATGCTGTATGTGCATTTTGATGGAGAGGAGTGAAGGGTTTTTCTCTCATCACTTCACAGAGAGTCGGTTGTTGTGGAATATAGGATAGTCTTCTGGGCTTTGAATTCTCACATCAGCAGGATTCTTTAGGGGCACTTCCCAATAAATGGATTGGAGCGCTATGTTATTTTCATTTAGATGGTTGTCTACTTGCCTTTTCAAAAGATGTTTCTTTCTACAATTTTTACCATGCAATTCCTTTATTCTAATAATACTTTCTCCTTTTACCCTAAAAAAACTCATTTCCATATTGGCAAAGCAGGAAGAAAAGCTATGCAGATCATGATGCTTCGAAGAAAAATCATTACTGGCTTTTACGCATCTCCTTTGAATCCAAATTTTGAATGTTGGGTTTCAAAGGATATTTTGATAAAAGCAATTATCACCATGAATTCATTGCCTGGAGATTTCCTTGTTCAGAATTCTGAGAATTTTGTGATCCTGTTGTATTTTTTAGTCTGTTGATTACCAGTAGGCATTAAAGCCATGTGGTCATGGAAGGTCGTAGCCCATCCCTCATGTCCATTCCCCTCCCAAAATAAAATAAAATAAAAATAAACATAAGTGAATTGTAAAGGTGTTCATGATTGGTGGATTTGTTTCTTTTGTTTATCATAACGTTGCAGAGATGATTTTTTCCTCTTAATATTTTTCATGCAGAACTGGAGAATAGATTGTTGGCTCGGTTTGATGCAGCATCACAGAAAAGAGAATTATCGACCATGGCAGAATGTGCTAAAATTTTATCTCAGGTGAATTTTTTATAACATGTGACCGGAAAGGATACTTTTGTTGCCAAACACCTTGACTGGGGATCACCTGAACATGTCTACATTATACTGGGTGTGGGGGAGTCCTATTGTTTACCATATGGGGTTGAACTGACTGATTCGACATAATCTTTCCTACTTTCCTCTTTGAACTGAAGTCTTCAAGTCCAAATTGCATCAGAATAAGTGATGATTGGAAAATAAGCAGAAAAGTCCTCCAGACTTGCAGGAATTGGTCCAGAATGCCAACAAATTTGCTATTCCTTTCTGCCCTTTTTGGTGAAAAAACGGGAGGGAGATTGTTTAAGCCATAAATTTTAGTTATTTTTGTTTCCTTTTGATTCTTTTTCATCCTTGTTTGAAATAAGATGGATCTTCCATTTATAAGGGGATCTTGCAAATCTGTTGAAATGTTTTCTTTTTCCTGTTTAACTCTTGGGTTTCCTTTTGCATTACAGTTCAACAGGGGCACAAGTGCCATGCAACATTACGTGGCAACACGTCCAATGTTCATTGATGTGGAAGTCATGAATGCAGACACTAGATTGGTTCTTGGTGATCACGGTTCTCATGCTAGTCCAAGCAATGTTGCTCGTGGACTTTCTTCCTTGTTCAAAGAAATCACAGGTTTGGAAAATAGCCATTTATCTCAAGCAAAGATCACATTCTTCCAAGGATTGTTAAAAATCTTCAATTCTCTCCTGCAGACACTGTCCGTAAAGAAGCTGCTACTATTATGGCAGTATTCCCTTCTCCTAATGATGTCATGTCAATTTTAGTTCAGGTATCTGGGCAGGATTTGTTTTTTACCATACCTCATGTTTTACGCCGTCTTATTCAAATTGCACAAGGCATATGATATTTTTTTGTTGTGAATTCATATTTTTGATGTTTTCCATACACGTGCAGAGAGTTTTAGAGCAGCGAGTTACAGCTCTTTTGGATAAATTGTTAGTGAAACCATCTCTTGTGAATTTACCTCCCATGGAAGAAGGTGGACTTTTATTGGTATGTAGAATTGCTTGGTCCAAACTGTTTATAGTTCCTTAGTTTCAGTCTGAAGCAACAATCAGATCTTAACTTTTTTTGTGTTTGACTTGAGGCTTCAGTATCTTAGAATGCTAGCAGTGGCATATGAGAAGACTCAGGAACTGGCTAGAGATCTACGAGCCATGGGATGTGGTGACTTAGATGTTGAGGGTAATTAATTAACTTTCTTGATTCTTGGTAATTTTGTGAATATTAGATGTGTAATCATCAGCAATATGGAAGTGTAGAACATCATCAATTGATGAAGAAAGATGAACTGGGCCTGTCTTTCTCTATATTTGAATATTGTGGAAAGCTAATGATGTCATGTTGCAAGGGGTAGTCTTTTCTCTATGTGATCCCAGGTAATACCAGGGCTGCAGGGTAGTGGGATCATTCCTACCACCCCATCCTCCACACTCCTGCTCAACCAAAATGAAAAAAGAAATAGAAAAACAGAGATAATCATGTTGGATGATTCCTGGTGACTTATTCCCAGTTGTTTGGGAGCTAAGTTGTTGATTCTGTCTCTGATGACTTCAAATATATGGATATTCTATAATAACTTCAACTAGCATTACCTTCTACAATCATAGTATTAGCTCTTCCAAGTAGTGTATGACAAATTCTGGAAATTTTAGTCTTTTTTGCCTTTTATTGTAGAATACGAGTTTGAATGGTGTAGAAATGAATTAAAATAAATTTTCGAGCTTCTATGAAAAGTTTGGGCATATTTTAATGAACTTGTGGATTTCTTCAATTCAGAAAATTTCTCTTTTCTTGGTAGCAGAGATTGCCACTGAGATTTGATGTATTTAAATATGTTACTGCAAATCATAGTTGACAATGTGACTGATTTCCCGAATAAAAGTGTTAACATGACTTGATGAATGTGTATATCAACCAATACTTGTAACATTTGTCCAACATCTTGCAGAATTTTTCCTCTTTTATTTCTGTGTCTTAGTGACTTTCTTTGTTGATACAGGCCTCACAGAGTCTCTGTTCTCTTCCCACAAGGATGAATATCCTGAACATGAGCAGGCCTCTCTTAGACAGCTATATCAAGCAAAGGTTCATGTGATTTTTTTTAATATATATCAAATTTCCAGAACACATTTTTCTTTGGTGACAATAGACTGTACCATGATATGCAGATGGAAGAACTGCGTGCTGAGAGCCAGCATCTTTCTGAATCAACTGGGACTATTGGGCGCTCAAAAGGGGCTTCTGTAGCATCTTCCCACCAGCAGATATCTGTAACAGTTGTGACAGAATTTGTGCGGTGGAATGAGGAAGCAATATCAAGATGTGCTTTGTTTTCATCTCTGGTAATATTCGATTCTGCGATCAAATATACCTTGTCTAATACTGAGAGCTCTTGTATAGCTGTTCTATATATCATGGGATTTAATGTAAAATGCTTGAGTACTCTTTTTCAGTTATCTAAAGGGTAATTAAGCAGTAGCTATCTCTATTTTTGAATGATTAAATGTTCCTTTTTGGTCAAGTCATCTGGGAATCCTGTGCCCTTGTCTGAAATTCTTTTTCTTATAGATAACCTTTTTCTTTCTTTCCTCCAGTAAAGTAAGGTTAACAAACATTCATGAAATTGTAGCTATATTGGAAGATGCATAGATTTACATGAGGCTACTTTGATTATTTGTCCTGGTACATGGATAAGATTGTCAAATTGTCCTTTGTTTTATCTTCTAATGGACATGTGATTAAAATGTATATTTGCAGATGACATTTGAAATAGTCTCTTTTGGATGCTTGGAATTGTCTTTACCACCTTCAGTTGTGGATTGTCTTGGCCTTCTTGTGGGTGTTAAGGCTTCCATCCACTTATAGTTTGATATGGTTTATGTTATCCGGCCCTATGTCTAAGACAATGAATCAAATGGTATCAAATAACACATAATCAAAAGAATGGATGGTTAGAATTTAGAAGAATTATACATGTTTTAAGCAGAATGTTGAGTTAGAAAAAATGAAATGAAATGAGGATTAGCCATTTTGGGTCTGATGGAACTTTTATTTCTATTCTTCTCTCTGAAAAAGAAAATATGAATGTGTTATTTTTCTTTATTTATAAAAGCTACAAATATTTCACTGGTATTTTATTGATTGATTCCAAACATGCTTTTCTGCAGCCTGCTACGCTTGCAGCCAATGTGAAAGCAGTGTTCACTTGCTTGCTAGATCAAGTAAGTTGCTTACTAAATCCAGTTCTTTGTTAATTTATGCCATGGTTATCTCAGATTTTAATTTTCAACAATAAAATGTAGGTAGGGCAATATATAACAGAAGGTCTTGAACGGGCTAGAGATGGCCTCACTGAAGCTGCAGCTCTAAGGGAACGATTTGTGCTGGGAACGAGTGTTAGTAGAAGGGTTGCTGCTGCAGCTGCCTCTGCTGTAAGTACCTGATCATATACCTTTGCTTGCTCTATCATTACCCCTTCTTTATGAGATATACCTATCATGTAGTTTCATATAAAGGCGATGTACATGTACTCAGAATAGTGTGCTTAAGTGAGATTGATGTTGAGATGCAGGCAGAAGCTGCTGCTGCTGCTGGTGAGAGCAGTTTCAGATCTTTCATGGTTGCTGTACAACGTTGTGGAAGTAGTGTGGCTATAGTGCAGCAGGTATGTTGGATTGCATTGACACTAAACTTTTTGTTAAATTGGCTAAAAGGAGAATCCTGTGATATATAGAGAACTTAAAATGGCTTTAACTTTCATCTTCAGTATTTTGCAAATTCCATATCTCGCCTCTTACTACCTGTGGATGGTGCACATGCTGCTTCATGTGAAGAAATGGCAACAGCCATGTCCAGTGCAGAGGCTGCAGCTTATAAGGGGCTTCAACAATGCATTGAAACTGTTATGGCTGAGGTTTGTTCTTGACCCCTAGTCTTTTACTTTAGCAATGCATGGATTCTGATGGAAACTTGCAGGTCTTTAATTCTTCGCCATTTGTATTTGTTGCATTAATGCTTCATTCTATTTTCTCTAGTCATATTTTCATATCCAGAGGGAAATGCACTCGATCTATTCATGGATATGCTTTCATTGTCCCATGTCTTGCTAATCTGTTCCCTGCTCATTTTTTAAGTTCTCATTTGTATAATTTTCTTTGGGAAACTCCTACACAGGTAGAGCGATTGCTATCAGCTGAACAAAAGGCAACAGATTATCGGTCACCTGATGATGGAATGGCTCCTGATCATCGTCCAACAAATGCCTGCACAAGGTAAATTCAGCTCGATATACTTGGGACTTGCGTTTTGAACTAAAAGCATGTTTGTTGGGTTTCTGAGAAATAAGTGATACGAAGTCAATCCATTTTATTTTTTGGATTCTTAGAAATTTATTCATTTGTGTTTTCTTGTCGCACTTGGTGAGTGGGGGTTTCTCTTTGACAACACAAAGTGCCTACTAGTTTAATTCCCCAAGGTCCCAAGCCTCAAACCAAGTTCAGTCATACACCTACTAATAGTATGAATCTATGAGTGTTTGTTTTTGAGGTAGTTTTTGTAGTTTTGGTTTTAAAAAAATAAGTTTTAAAAAAATGTGGTTAGTTGGATTTAGATACGTGTTTGGTAAAAATTATGGTTGAGGTTTATGTGTAGCAAAAAACATATA
>Ga0307517_10009340_pt1 | contig 13905 bp, 7 predicted proteins | sample 23_EM_MG_FD_194515 | JGI IMG/M metagenome (GOLD analysis project Ga0307517, IMG submission 194515) | Populus trichocarpa ectomycorrhiza microbial communities from riparian zone in the Pacific Northwest, United States - 23_EM | ecosystem: Host-associated > Plants > Roots > Unclassified | place...
AAATTTTACTTCCGATTTTACGATTCGAGTTTACGAGTCGAGTTTAAATTGTATGTTCCATGTCGTGTCAAAAAAGCGTTTTTGACAACCTTGGTCTCAATGTTAAAAAAAAAAAAAGATGTCATCTTGAAATGTTTTTAGTCAAACCAGAGTTTTAAAACCCGGCCCGGCCCGACGGGTCGACCCGGTCGACCCGGGCCTGGGACCGGTCCGGGTTGAGGCAAAAACCCGCTCGGGAATTGGCCCGGGGAAACCCAGTCGACCCGGGACCCGGTCCACCTGGCTAAACCCGAGTGAGACCAGTCAATTTTTTATATATTTTCACTATCATTAAACGACGTTATTTTTTGCCATCTAAAATGCCAAAACGTTGAAGACTGAAGACAGAAGAAGAACGAAACAATAAACCTAATTAATGTTACTCTTTGTCTTTGAAACTCAGCTGAGGAGCTGATGAGCAACAAACGTCTGACCATTGATCTCTGCGAAAAAGGTTTGAATATCCTTCTTTCACTCTCTGTTTTCTTTATTCTTGGCCGTTTTCTCATTTCTGGCATCAATTTCAATTTCAGCCCAGCACCTCAATTTCTGCGATAATCCTTCTTTCACTCGCTGCCATTGATTTCAATTTCGCCACCGTAACCATTTCTTATATATATATATATATGACAATAGGCCTTTCGTTTGCTGTTCCTTATGATCCACAATCCATGTTTGTTATTATTATTACAATTATTATTAAGAATTGAAAGCGGGGGAAAGAGAAAAAAAGACTTACCTAGAGCTGCTACTTAAAGACGAAGGCGATGGTGATGGAGGGTTGGCTAACCAATGTTACTTTCTTCCCCTCTACTTCTGTTTTTCGTTCACTTCACCTTTGTTCTTGCTTTTCTCTGCTTGTCTTCTCTTTATTTATTTTTTTATTTCTCTTGTTCCCTCTGTCTCTCTCTGTTCTTGTTCCTCTTGGTCTCTCTCTGTATTATCTGTGTTAGTTCATTTTTCGTCTGTGTTTTTTTGTATTATCTGTTTATGGTTCTCCCCTTCTTTGTGGCTTTTGTCTGTTTGTCCTGGTTTCTCTGGGTTTGTATTTGTTGGTTGGATCAACAACCTACGGTAAGGGGAAGTTGAAGTTCCCTTTTGCTGGAGGAAGGTCACAAGTCTCCTTGTCTTCTCTATGTCTCTGTTTTTTTTTTTTGGGTTGACCCGGGTCAACCCATCTAACCCGTGACCCGATCACTTGACCAGGTCGGGTTTCAAAACTATGAGTCAAACTATGTTTTTACCAGTAGTGCAAGTTGTTTTTAGACCCGCCAATAAATCATGTCATATCAAGTTAATCTTCAAATGATTGTTTTCTACTAGAAAAATCTCATCAACGCATGGATGTTTCTTTTAACATTTTTTTTTCCAATAGAAAAATGTTAGGAATGTCTGAGTTTATTCTTATTCCTTTAGGAGACATGTGTGGTTCACATCGACCACCGTTGGTAGCCTTTATAAATTCATATCGTTGAGCTTTTTTCAATGGTTATAAAAGTGTCGTCATTGGAGTTTAGATTTGACTCTAATATCTTTTTTTCCATGCAAATCCCATCTCTTCTTCCCGTTTACGTGTACTTGGGGATGACAATTAATACCTATAAGTTGAGTTTTGTATTATTCATATCCGAATTCAAACCCAAAATAACTATTCAAGCCCAAACTAAACAAATATGAAATGTTGATATCCAATTAGGTTTTGATAACTCATTTAATATTCATGATCTCAACTCGATCTAAACCTAAATATTATAATTTATAACTATTAGTGTGTGTGTGTGAGTGTGTGTGTATATATATATATATATATATATATATATATATAATTTTTTAAAACTTTAAATTTATTTATTTATCTTAGATGGGTAGCGTTTGGGATCAGGTAAAGTAAACTAATATTCACACCCAGTTCAAAACCAAATTTTTTACCTTTAAATTTTACTCGAAACCTGTGTCCTGATCGGGTCTAAAATTTTGATATCCATTTGGGTTGATTCCACCTGTATTCAGTGATTTTGAGTGAAATTGCCATCTCTGTACTTTCGCTCTTCTTCTTCTTTTTTTCTTTCCTCGTTGTCCTACAGTTTCATTGTGCTATGTGCAGTGGGGGAGCCCTCCTTAATTAATCTACCTTGACCTGCCTCTGTCATTTTCCTTATATAAAACAAAATGATGCCATTTCCAAGGCTTGGATGAGTTTATTAAGAAACAGTGGCATTTAATTATTTAAATTAGAGCTCAGCTTACAATGATTCCTTCCCCTTCTCAGTAGCCGTTGAATAAAAGCATTGACGCCTTCCATAAGATTAAACAATGAAGGCAAAAAAATAAAAAATAATATAAAAACAAATCTACAATAAAAGCACTAAGATTCAACAACTATCCATATTCATTTTGATAGTAATTTAATTACTAATAATTTCAGAAGTGAAAAATGGTGGAGTACAATTACTAACACCACCCTATTATTTTAAAGAGAAAAACAAATCATTTCATAAAAAAAAACCATTTTAAGTAACTATGAAGTATTAATTTCTTTTTTGAGAAAATTATGAAGTGTAATTATATTGTCATATTGTATCTTTATTACTTGTTTTAACTAGTTACTTTGAAATTTTACTGTGGATAACTCGGACTAAATGAATTATGAACTTTATCTCATGATTTTATAAAATTTAAAAATACTATAATTGTAGTTTTATTGTTATCATACAATTATAGTATATTTAAGTAGCCATAAATAATTTTATATGTCAAAGATACTTCTCAATTTAACATGGAGCCTCAAGTGAAAATTTTTTAAATTTAAAATTTTTATAGATTCACACTATCATGTGTTATTAAGTGCAATTATATTGTTTTATTGTATCGTTATTACTTGTTGTAACTAACTAATTACTTTGAAATTTTACTAATTATGAATATTGGATAGCTCATTGTAGTTTTGTTTTTATTGTACAAAGTATATTTAACATGTCAAAATACTGCTTAATCTAAAAATTTAAATTATTATATAAGATTTTAATATATAATTTTATATTACTCTTTAGCATGGATCTTAAAGTAAAAGTTACTTGAATTTAAAATTTTTATAGGTCCACACTGCCTTGTGTTATTAATTAGATTTAATTAAAAAATAGAATGAAAATAATGAGATTTAAATTCGTGACTATTTAATCATTAAATCTTTGGTACCATATTAAAAAATCATCTCAATATAAAACTTAAGTTATTAGAAAATATTCAAAATATAATTTTATATTACTTTATAATAAAGTGTAAGTAGTTTTATTATAAAAAATATCTTTAATACTCTATTTTTATATTTCATCTTTATGATTTCATTAAGGATTGTTTTCTTTTTTTTTAATTCTATTAGTTTGAGTGTTATATATCAATTAATCATTAGTTGAATCATAAAAAACACACTAGAATAGAAAATAAATGTATTCTCTTAAATTATCATAACCTAACAGAATAAAAATCATTAAAAAAAAAAAAGAGAAAGAATACGATGGCTGTCCAGTGCCATTTACCACCGACAGCGCAACGGGACACATGATAAGCTTCTGTACGCACTCAAGCGTCCGATCTTATTCTGCTACAAAAATAGTAGCAGAGAGGAGGACTTCTATCTATAAGTCACCTCGTACATTATGACTGCCCACTCCCCAAATCACACGTGCTAAGCAGCACGCGCAATCCGTTTTTCGTCAAAAGTTGAGTCCAGACACCCCCTCCACCTCCCTCTCAGATCAGTCAGCTGTCCTTCTCGCTAACTCAACTACTGCCGGCTAATCATTAGCTCTCCCTTCCCTTCTCTCTGAAAAAACACACACTCTCTCTCTCTCTAAAAACTCTGTATCAGCGACGTAGAGGATCTTCAAGCTCTCTCTCTAAAAGATCGAAAGTAATTCCTTCTCTCTGTCTCTGGATTAATTTATATACTTCAATGCATGATAAGTTGCAGATGATGTGTTTTGGTTACTTTAAGTTGTGTTTGGTTGCTGAGAAAATAAATGAAAACTTATTTACTTGTACCTATACCAGTATAATTCTGTTTTAGAAGATTTTGATTGCTGCTGTGCTGAAGTGTGCTGCTTTATGTTCATGGTTCTCAATTCGTAGCTTTCTGTTGTGTTTTATGCTTGGTTGCTGAGTAAGTATGTAAAATTAATGGAAAGAAAATAAAACGTGCAATTGTTGTCATATCAATCTAGCTTGTAGCTGCACAAGTAAGGAATTTAAGTTTGCTTTTACTTGTGGAAAGAAAAAAAAAACTGAAAACTCTTGGAATCTTAATTAGCTTTTAATTTTATTTAGAACACTGCTTGGTTGTTGAATAAAAATCCTCTATTTTTTTCTTTAATTTATTTATGAAAGAGAAATTATTATTATTAATAAAAATAAAATCCTCCGTTTCCTCAGAAAGCAACGAGCAACTCTTCTCTTTTGGTTTCAAGAGAAGTTTGAGAGCTATATTAATTAGACCAGTTCGAACGTCCATACATGTACTGATTTTTTGGGCAATGGATGTAACTGAAGAAACGTGGATTAAGATTTTTGCTGTTGTAATATAGTTGAAGAAGAAACTAATGGAGGAAGGCAAGAGTAGAGGAGATTTACATGTTAATGTACTTAAACAAACACCTTCAAGACAAGGTGGAAGTTTCAAGTCCACCACATTGTCAGGGAGGTCAACACCTCGGAACTCTCCTACTCATCGGTTACTACATTCCAGTCGAACTCCACGAAGAGAGGGTAGAGGTAGTGGAGGGATACAGTGGTTTCGAAGCAATCGATTAATATACTGGTTACTTCTCATTACTCTATGGACTTACCTTGGGTTTTACGTCCAGTCCAGATGGGCTCATGGTGATAACAAGGATGAATTTCTGGGGTTTGGAGGTAAATCCAGCAATGGACTTTTAGATGCTGAACAGCATACACGACGAGATTTGCTTGCCAATGATAGTTTGGTAGTTGTAAATAATGGGACCAATAAAATTCAGGTGAGAAATGCTAAAAAGATAGATGTTGTTTTGGCCAAGAAGGGGAATGGAGTTTCATCTAATCGAAGAGCAACTCCTAAGAAGAAGAAGAGCAAGAGAGGAGGACGCAGGTCACGTGCCAAAGCACATGATAAACAAAAGGCAACAGTAGTGGTTGAAAGCGATGATGTAGAGGTTGCAGAACCTGATGTTCCTAAAAATAATGCTTCTTATGGTTTACTTGTTGGCCCATTTGGGCCAATAGAGGATAGAATTTTGGAATGGAGCCCTGAGAAACGATCAGGAACATGTGATAGGAAGGGGGCCTTTGCACGTCTTGTATGGTCTAGGAAATTTGTGTTAATATTCCATGAACTCTCGATGACTGGAGCTCCACTTTCAATGTTGGAGTTGGCAACAGAGTTTTTGAGCTGTGGAGCCACAGTTTCTGCTGTAGTTCTCAGCAAGAAGGGTGGCTTGATGCCAGAGCTTGCTAGGAGAAGGATCAAAGTGCTTGAAGACAGAGCAGATCTCAGCTTCAAAACAGCCATGAAAGCAGATCTTGTCATTGCAGGATCAGCTGTCTGTACCTCATGGATAGGTACGAACCATGTGACAACCATTTATCCGTGTTTGTTTATATAAGAAACTAACTATGCTGATACAAAGTTTTCTTCTTGTTCTGGCTTTTGATTTGTAAATCTTCAATTTATGACCTAAGGCACTTTTAATAGCTCGAAAACTTGATGCTAAAAAGATTTCAGGGCATGAAACAAAATGCACAAACATCATTATGAATTAAATGAATGCATTATCTTCTTTAGTATTCTTGTTTATAAATGTATTGCTACTAGCAATCAGATGCATGATACAGAATATTTCCTCTTCATGTGCACATGCCCTTTTCAGCAGTGTCTTGTTGCAATTGGAGTTCAGATTGTCTATTCCAAACATATATGCCTATAGTGGGGCAATCACAATGTCTGCTAACTTTTAAGAGACTTTCATAATCGATGTGCATACACATGTATCATCTATGATGATGATCAAAATTAATTTCAGTTGACTGCTCTTTTGTGGCTTATATTGGAGTTAAATAGATATAAGGCTCTTTTGTGGCTTTGATTGGATCATTGACTGCTCTGTTATTAGATATGAAACATTGAGTGGACGCTGTATAACATGAAAGTATGTTAATCAGTTGACACAATCTTTGAGCGATGGCTTGTGTCAAACCTCTTCTGCTACTCAGAGTTAATGACAAGTGTTCAAACTTTTCTTTGAACTTCCTTTGGAAAATGTGAGGGCAGCTTGGAATCTCATGTTATGAGCTCATGCATCTTATGTTGAATGTGATTTGTTTTCATGCGTTTGCCTTCTACATTGTTATTTGGTGTGCAATTTGTAGGAAGTCTATCTTTAAAAGGCCAAGATTGTAAAAGTTCTATCTTCTCTGTTCACAATTTATATTTAGCACATGAACTGATAGGAAAGAGAATACAATTGCTTTTACCATATGTTTAGCAAGCTTTGAAACTAAGCTATTATTGTTATTTCTAGTTGGCAACAAAATAGTTTGAAAAGATGAAAAATTCTATACCATTGAATTCTTTATTTTGGTTTCAGATCAATACATTGCCCGTTTTCCAGCTGGAGGTAGTCAAGTTGTTTGGTGGATTATGGAAAATCGACGAGAATACTTTGATAGGTCAAAAATTATCCTTAATCGAGTGAAAATGCTGGTCTTTCTCTCTGAAAGTCAGATGAAACAATGGCAAACTTGGTGTGAGGAAGAAAATATTAGGCTGAGATCTCCACCAGCAGTGGTTCAACTTTCTGTTAATGATGAGCTAGCTTTTGTAGCCGGCATTGCTTGTTCACTAAATACTCCAACTTCTAGCTCTGAAAAGATGTTGGAGAAAAGACAGTTGCTACGGGAATCTGTTAGAAAAGAGATGGGATTGACAGATAATGATATGCTTGTGATGTCTCTCAGCAGCATAAATGCTGGTAAGGGTCAGCTCTTGCTTCTTGAATCAGCAAACCTGGTGATTGAACCAGATCCTTCGCCTAAAATAACAAATTCAGTGGATAAGGGTAACCAATCTACCTTGGCTGCGAAGCATCATTTAAGAGCTCTGTTGGCGAAGCCAGAAAATCTTGTCAGATTTTCAAATGAATTTAGCCGCTACAGTGAGTCTTCTACCAGATTGGCTGAACCTAATAAGACGAATTCACAAGTTACCAGTGTCTCTAACTCCATTGATTACAACGTTGCCGGGAACCTTGACAGAAGTCACAGAAAAAGGAAGTTGTTGGCTGACAGTGAAGGAACACATGAACAGGCTCTTAAAGTTCTTATTGGTTCTGTTGGATCTAAAAGCAATAAGGTGCCTTATGTCAAAGAGATTCTGAGGTTCATATCCCAACATTCAAATTTGTCGAAGTCAGTGTTATGGACTTCAGCAACTACACGTGTTGCCTCGCTTTACTCTGCGGCAGATGTTTATATTACAAACTCCCAGGTAATCCTCATCTTCACGGTTTACTGATTTATCTGTATGTGTGCTTTTTTTTGGTAGGCTCTAAGTTAAATTTTTGGATTTACATCACAAATTTGAAGTTTCAGGTTATGGTATTAAATTATCATATCTGCATCTCATGATAGAAGTGAAATTTTGTTGACAAAAATAGGCCATCCTTTCCCTTTTATTATCTGAAGAGTCTTTTTCTAAACTTGCAGATTGAATTAGTAATCCTCCATTATGTTATTTGGCAACAGTTTCTGTGTACATGTTTGACCTTCAGTCATGTCAAATTTCCTTCACCTCTTCCTCTAATTTGAAGTGTCCAAGGGTCATAGACCCTTATTTAAGTGTCCAGTATCTGAAACTTGTACTGCAGGGTAAAATGAAGAGTAAAAGGATCACATTCAGAAATTTGATTACGGTTATGCTTATCCATCTGCTTTACTTATACATTAGAACACAGAAGTAGTTTGCTGTATGGAATTACATTTCAAAATTCACAAAAACTCTTTCAACTATGCAATCTATGTACATAGTGAAATTTGCTGCAGAAATATGGTAGTGTATAAAATGGGATGTGGGCAATGTGGCATTGAGGTGCCCTAACCAGCCCATTGTATTAGTGATGCAGAAATTTAAGTCTTGATTCTAAGGAACGTGCTCCCTGCCAAATGTGCAATGCCTTACACCATTTTCCATTGAGTTATGTGGCTATGTTCCAAGATCTTGATCATTCAGTTGTTCTGTTACAACAGAAACTCATTTAGTAGAGCTCAAGCAGTGTAACTTACCAACCTACATACAAACTGAATGATTGACAAGAACTAGTCCCATTCTCATGCTGAGCTCATTTATTACTGGAATAATTTAAATGTTGCCTGTTATTGTGGGTTCCTCAGCCATTCACCCACGAGCTATAGAGGGTGAACATGTGGTCTGGTGTAGAGTCGATAACCAAGGAAGAGTTTAGTAAGAATGTCTGCCAGCGTTTCTAAAGTTGATTGCATGATAATGGGATACTGCATCAAGTGTAATCGGTTTGTAACTATGTATCTGATGTTGACAACAATGTAATATCCATCATCATAAACTAGCATTTGTGTTTCAATTGAACTCCTTTTTTACTGGTGTAGTTTACTCATTGTGAAAAACAAATGTGAACTCTTACTTATGAGACCTATTCTGTATTAATAAGAAAGCGTATGGAAATTTCTGGATTGGTTTTCAGGGCCTGGGAGAGACATTTGGAAGAGTTACCATAGAAGCCATGGCGTTTGGTCTTCCGGTAAGGCAACCAATACCTTCCTGTTTTTGTAAGGCTGGCATGAATAGTATATGTTGATTGCTCATCCTGCTAACTTATCATTCGCGGAACTTGAATTAGTAAATAGCTGGCCTGTCATGGTCTCGAGTCAACTTCTTCTGGGGAAAAAAATATGATATCATGCTCTTCTTGAGCCAATAGGACCACCATTATCAAACCTTAGTTTTTGAATATGACTGGTTAAATATATTTTTATTTTTCCTTACAGGAATAAACTGCAAAGCATGTCACCATCAGTATTCAGTGTTCTTCATTAACTTTGTTTAACTATTTTCTCTTAGTCTGCCTTATTAACTAGGAAACCCTCATTCTTAATTCAAAATATTCTTTTACCAATTCCATTCTATGCAGTCGATGAACTTTCTGCAAATCACTTTCAGAAAGATAGATCTTTAGCCAGCTGTAAAAGATCACACATTTTGTTTGAATTTGCTAGGTGCATCTCATTTGACTTATTTCATGCTTTCACCCAGTCTGTTTTGGTAGAGCATGTAGAAAGCACAACTCTTACTCCATGCATGAGCATACGAAAACTGTCAGTTAAATGTCTTTAGTAGGAGCTGGCAACAAAATAAATACCATGACCCTTGGATGAGGTGTTTAGGTGTTTCTTGAGAAAAGAAAGGGAGTTTAGGTGTTTGATCCATTTACATCCAATAGCACCTAGCACAAATATTAGTGTGAATATTTAGTGTTTTTTCAAGGCATGAATTCAAGTAAGCCCGCTAGAAATTATGTGGAAAAAACGATACTGTTTTCTTTAGGGGATACACGTTCATTTTCTTCGAAGACCCCCGCTGTTCCATAAGTTAATATCCTAGAAAAGTTTTGCATTTGAATGTCCATGGTTGCTGTAAAATATGTTAGGAAGAGTATAGCATGAAGACATCATGTATTTCTTTGTGTGTGATTTTAAGTTTCAGTTTTAATGCGGACAAACTGGTGGTTGCTTAGCTGTGTGCACGCAAACTTTGCGAGGCATTCTCCAGAGGATTCTGGAGCTTGGTCTATTCTTAATGGACACACATTTAGCATTTCTGAAGCTAAACAGCTTGAAATGCAATGAGCTCGTAGCTCAACTAGAACCCCGATCCCGCTCCCACCAAGAGGTCTTGTTTGTAGAAAACAAAAAAGAAGAAAAAAAGGAAAAGGAAAACAAACACAGCCATCTTAAATTTACCCTTTGCTCCAATGGTGTATATGAACACTACTTGTGCTTCGAGGTAAACCTATCTTCATATCACTACAGCTGGACTTATGTCCGTCACTTAAGACATCTATCCAGGAGTTTCTTTTCTTTTCTTTTCTTTGTTTACTTCTGCTGCATGGATTCAAGATTGCAACGAACAAGCCTTCCAGATTTATTTTCTTTACCATTTTATCAGGTCCTTGGAACAGATGCAGGAGGCACACAAGAAATTGTTGAGCACAACATAACAGGGCTTCTTCATCCCGTGGGACGTCCAGGATCTCGTGTTCTTGCTCAAAATATCGAACTCTTACTTAAAAATCCATCTGTGAGGAAGCAAATGGGGATCAAAGGGAGGAAAAAAGTGGAGAAAATGTACTTGAAGCGGCACATGTATAAAAAAATCTGGGAGGTTCTTTACAAGTGCATGAGAGTCAAATGACATCTGCCAATGCACAGACTGATTCTTTGATTGGTTTTGAATTTGAAAGAAATTGGTGAGCATCGATGCAGATTGTGTTACCCAACACAACTGATTTGTAAGGTTTCAAATTTAGCAAATTGTATCTGGATTATTTGGAAGCTGTAGCTGTTTGATTGATTTCGAGCTTGAAAGTTCTTTCTCCACCAGCATGTTCTCTTCGTTGCATTACATGAGTCAAAAGGCATGCGAAAAAAAACTTCGATGCTGGCAAAAAAAAGGTCCTTACAGAGTGGGTTTTTACTTTTTAGTCCTCACTGATAGCTCCAAAAAGGGTCCTCACGGAGAGCAGCATTAAGTACAGTTATCGTCATTATTACTAGGATCCACAATTAATTGGAGCTATTAAACAGAATTGTTTCCGTTGTATGTTTTCAGGAAACACGCTTTTAATGAGAACTAAAGTTAGCTTTCATGTTTGGAAATTTAGCACACGTTTTGTAATATAATTGAACATTTGAACTGGGTTTTTATTAAATTTTAAAATGTTTTTTTATTAAATTAATTTTTTTAGTGTTTTTTTATATTGATTTGATGTGCTAATATTAAAAATAAAATTTTAAAAATAAAATAAAAAATTATTTTAATATATTACAAGCAAAAATCACAAATTTAAAAAATAAACTCTTCATCTTTCTCGTTGTATATTTTACCAATTCTCTTCTCTCAATCTATTATTACAAATTTAATTCATCTCAATTTATAAGAAATGTGTATTTAACATCCGATTTTGTATTGTTTTCCTACATTAAAAATTTTAAAACAAAATTGATATGAAAAAAAATAAAGGAAAAATAGAAAGATACTTGTGTATAATATTATTAATGGGATCTATTATTTTTGTTTTTAATAAAAATAGTTTAAATATATCACTTGTACACGGTTAAGAAAAATTATTCGTTCACACACAATGGTTCACAACATTGAAATTTTTTAATTAAGTGGGTAAAAGTAGAACGTCCATAGTAGGAATATAAATTATCCAAAAAACAGGTTGGTATTTAATAATCATAAAGGTAAAAAAGGAAAAGATATACTTTAATGTCTCACTATGTCAAATAAAAAACTTGGAGCAAGTTATTATTTAATCCCCGTGTTTTTTATAAGATAATTAGTTAATTCCTTTTTAGTTTTTTTTTGTGTTTTTTTTTAAGTTCTAATATTTTCATATTTGATTCCATCTTGGTCTTTACATTGTTTTTTATCACAATTAAATAGTCTTTTAGCCTCATTTGTAATCAAAATCCCCAATTTTATTTACTACAGATAAAATTAAAAAGGACTTACTTACAAAATCATAAAAAATAAAATAAAAGAGACTAAATTATAATTTGCTCAAAAACTTAATTGTGAGTGTTTATCATGAGAAATTTTGCTCAATCTTGTGAGGACTTTAGTGCAATTTCTTCTCATGCTTTGTGAATTAACAAGACATTTTTTTTCTCATTCTTTCATTATTTTTTTTTGTGAACAAAGGCGAAAGAGGAGAGATGAAAGAACAAAATAGACCAGAGAAGAAGTTGAGAAGGAAGATCTACAGAGAGAAGGCCTTGCTTTTGCGTCCCTGGCTTGGAAAAAGGATTTGGATTGAACGCCGCCAGTTCTAGGTCCTTTCCTGCTATTTGGCAACATAAATGGATTAGCTCATGTAACCCCACCCAAAACCACTATCAATAACTGTAACGACCTCATTGTTTTTTATTTTTTTTTAAAAAAAATTCAACAATTTTTTTATATTTATTTATACTAAATTATGGACTCAATAATTTAGAGATTCTTGAGTCCCTATAATTTAGAGTTTTTTAGATGAATTATACCTTGGACATATTATATTAGAGATTCTCACTCCTTTTCCAATCCCCCTCCCACACCAAACCCTAACCACCAGCTATTATCATAACAACTAGCATAGTCACTACCATCACCTTCCTCTTCGCAACCACCATCACCCAAATCAATTGCACCTGAAACCCACAACTCTCCCTAACACTCCGTAGCCATTCAAACCTCAGTCGTCGTCAATGTCAACTCATCACCTCCCTCCTCCACCAAACATAGCAACCCTTCAACTCCTCCTCCACCAAACAACCCAGCTCCCCCCACAAAATTATCCCCTTCCTTCACCCTCTACGTCATAGACAACCCACCATTAAACACGGGAGATTTTAATGCCGAATAATGGAGGAGCTAAAGGGAAGAGGTTGGCGGAGTAAGCACAACTACTCAATCCGTATCTGGTTGCTGGAAAGCTTGACATGGACTCTTTCCTGGCAAGCTCTCTCTTGTGAAGCCAGCCACCTAAGTCAACAATGGTGGGAGAAGGTGAAGCCATCCTTTACACCTTAGTCAAAAATTATAGGCACTAAATTGGTGCCACTTGCCTTGCCCCTTGTCTTTTGCATGGATGCTTACCTATAAATAGGCAATGCATCCAAGCATTATAGACACACCACAAGAGAGAAACAAGAGAGCAAGAAGAGACAGTAATCCCACGAAGTTGTGAGGTATTTGTGAAATAGTAAATGAGGTGTTTTCTCCTAGTAATAGAGAAATTTCAGTTATTCTCCTATTAGAAGAGAAACATTATAATTCTCACATTACTTTTGTAAAATCCTTTTATACTTGCCCGTGGACGTAGCCAAATTGGGTGAACCACGTAAATTATTGTGTGTCTAATTTCTCATTTTATCCTATCATTTGCCTTTTATCTTGTCGGGTTTGCATGCTAGTATCCTAACAGTGGTATCAGAGCCTTCTAGTTGGTGTTGTTAATACACAAAAGTTGTTCGTGTATACAGTTACTATTCAGTCTACAGCACTATTCACCTATACGGCATTATTCACCTATACGGCACTATTCATACATACGATAATGTTCACATATGTTATTGTTGGCGTATAAAGAAAGTCAGTGCGGTGATTAAATACAGTCTAGGAAGTTCTGTCTAAGTAGATTGGGTTTTAAGCGGGACCGTTTGTGACCCCTCCAATCTTTCCTGGGAACTTTCTTAGTGAAGTATTATTCACACGATACTATTTCTGTATACGTTGCAAATCAGTGAAGCAGTGATAGCTGAATAGATCACGGTGAATAAAATGGCAGCAAAGTACGAGATTGAGAGGTTCAAGGGGAGCAATTTCTCATTGTGGAAAATGAGAATCAAGGCAATCTTAAGGAAAGACAATTGCTTGGCAGCAATTGGGGATCGGCCCGTAGAGATCACTAATAATGCAAAATGGAATGAGATGGATGGCAATGCTATTGCTAACATACATTTAGCATTAGCCGATGAAGTATTATCAAGTGTGGCGGAGAAGAAAACAACTAAGGAGATATGAGAGACTCTAACAAA
>Ga0307517_10009341_pt1 | contig 13904 bp, 12 predicted proteins | sample 23_EM_MG_FD_194515 | JGI IMG/M metagenome (GOLD analysis project Ga0307517, IMG submission 194515) | Populus trichocarpa ectomycorrhiza microbial communities from riparian zone in the Pacific Northwest, United States - 23_EM | ecosystem: Host-associated > Plants > Roots > Unclassified | place...
ATAACTATAAGTATATGAATGATACCACGAAGCCAATTAATCTTTGATAAGTCAATGTATGATTTTTGTCAATGTAAAGAAAGATTATTTTGCCAAAAACAAATAAAATAAAAGCTCACTTTTATTCTTTAACTTGTTGTTGAAATTTACAGCTAAAAAAAACATAATATTACCTAGAGGTAAGCATGTACTTAAGAACAATAAGTATTGAAAAAAGTATTAGACCCAGAGACAACCTTGTATATAATAACTCTAAGTATGTGAATGATACCGCGAAACCAGTTAATCTTCGATAAGTCAATGAATGATTTTTGTCCATGCAAAGAAAGATTATTGTGCCAAAAACAAACAAAATAAAAACTCACGTTTATTCTTTAACTTACTGCTGAAATTTGCAGCTAAAAAAAACATAATATAATTTCTTTTAACTAACCTTAATGAATCTCTTTTGAGTTGCAAGGTAATGAACCCAAACTAACAATCAACTAACATAAGTCCAATAATAAAATAAACTCTTAAACAATATCTAATGAGTTTGAATAAACTCAAATTAAAAATAATTATTCAACATTAAATAAATAAATTAAATAGAATAATAAAAATAAAGTTTTCATGCTAAAATTCCTCCACATAGCCTAAATCTCCAATTCCACTTATTATTGACAGATTGCAGTCCTAACTTCAAATACATTATTCTTTCTTTTCTTGATGAATTAATAGGCCTACCATATATTTTTTAAAAGTATGAGAAGTCTAGTTTTTAGCCCAACTTGAATTGCAGTAAAATCAACTCTAACTCTAGATATGTCTCAAACAGTACATAAAAGTCTAATTTGACAGATTTAACCAGATTTGTTTAATAACTTTGATTATTTAAAATAATATGTTCCTGAACTCTATTTAACATGAAAATTTATCAAAATATAATTTTATGTGTCTAATGTGTTCCTATAAAATTTCAGTTTAATCTAATATATTATTTAAAATATATGTTTGTTCTCAAAAAAAATAAATAAAAAAATAAGTAAATATTTTAAAATGAAATTCGGGCACGACTTGTTATGGATAATTAGCTGTTGAGGACACACCATCATAGTAATTAACCCTTTTACAAGTTCTTTTCGCCTAAATATGTTCTCATTTTTGTACTTTATCTGGTTTATCAAAATATGTTATAAAAATCCAATAAACCATCCATTTATCACTTCATTATTCCTTACAGACAACAGAACCGTCAGCAAGGGCATTTCAGTCAATTCCTACTCAGCCCTCCATCTCTTCCCTTCCCAGACCCGCCCTCCTCCTCCTCCTCCTCCTCTACTGTTGTCACCCTCTCTCATATATGGAAAACGAAATTTCCAATTCTACCGCTAACACCCTCCCCAGCGATCGTATCAAGCTCAACGTTGGAGGCAAGCTTTTTGAAACCACAATATCCACACTCCAATCGGGTGGTCCGGATTCACTCTTATCCACTCTCTCGACCCGACCTGGCCATGACCCGATTTTCATTGACCGAGACCCGGAGATTTTCTCCGTCCTCCTTTCTCTACTCCGCTCCAACCGTCTCCCCTCCACTGCACGCCGTTTCTCTAAGCAAGAACTCGCCGACGAGGCTCTCTACTACGGCATTGATTCGCACATCCGCGACGCCATCTCTCCTCCTCCTCTCTCTGGAATTGATGCTTCAATCGTCTCCACCATCTGCCCCGCCTCTGACGGCCTCGTATCCTCATTCACCGCGGCCGCAGACGACGGCTCTGTCTGCACTGCTCACGGCGGCCAAATCTCCTTCTACGATCACAACCTAACCCACCTCTCCACAGTCCGTACGCACCTCGAAGATATCACCTCTATCCGCCACGTATGGCCCGATGTCGCCGCCGTCGGTTCAGAATCCGCCGCGGGGATCCATTTCTACAATTTCTCCACCGCGCGTTACATCGAGTCAATTCACTGGACTGACTCGACCGATCCGAGAATCTACAAAGCGCGAGTCAGCTCAATCGCTGACTCATCAAGTCAAATCTTTGCCTCCTTTGACTGTCCACACAGAGAGAACTGCATACTATCAATAGACAAATCAACGCTTCAGATCTCATCAGAGATCACGAGACAATCGGGGGGCGCTTCCAAGAACACGGTCCCCGGGAAGCTGACGTGGCTTCCGGAGACCGGCGCATTAATCGGATCGGCGGTTACATGTGGGGCGTTTGGTTATTCAGGATATATTAGAATGTGGGACCCACGGAATGGGGAGGTGATTTGGGAGACGAGTGAGCCAGGTTCGGGACGAAGCAGCAGGTTCGGAGATTCGTTTGCGGACGTGGACGTTGACGTGGGTGGGTTGACGTTGTTTAAAGTCTGCTCGAAGTCTGGTGATTTAGCAGTGGCAGATTTGCGCAAGTTAGGGGATGATCCGTGGGTCTATATTAACGAGAAGAACCCTAGCATGAGATTTATTGGTGGTGCAAGTAGTAGTGTGCTACATTGTTACAAGAGCCAGGTTTTTGTAGGAAGAGATGGGAGTTTAGAGGTTTGGTCAAAAGAGAATAACGGAGTTGGAGAGGGGTTGTATAGGAGAAATTTTGTGGATAAAGTGGAGGATTCAAACAGAGGGGTGGTAAGGAAAATTGAAGGTGGCGGAGATAGGTTGTTTGTTAGTAGGGAAAATGTTGAGGGTATTGAAGTGTGGGAAAGTTCTTATTTTTCTGGTGCAATTTTGGTTTAGTATGTGCTAGTTTAGTATTATTAAAGTTAAAATGGCACCGGGTTTTCTCAGATACTAAAGAATCCGATGATCTGCAGCTGCTGTAATTGGTGGCTTTCAGGATATCTCACTGGTATGTGTTGGCCTTTGTGTTCATTTTTTGCCCTTGAATTTTACAATGATACGTATTTCTTAGGACTGGCAGCAATAGAATGGAGAAAGAATTGTCTTTTGCAATAATATCTGATTACGGCACATGGAATATGTATTTGGTCTGTTCATGCTCATAGGAAAATAGTGTAATGGAAACCTTTTTGTTGGCGACTTGAAATGGGCAATTGCTGACATTTTCTTGTTGCTCTATTTAACTCATCTTTTCATGTACTAGCAATTTGAACTTTTGATCTCAGATTGTGGGACTGTATATATAATAATTATAGAATTTAAAGACACCATTTTTGTTCCCAAGAACTCAAATTTCCCCTCTCTCGGCTCCCATGCTCTCGACCCAGTAGAAGATGTTAGTGGTAAGAAAGATCTTTTCTTGAAAGCCAATTGAGAATGTATTCAATGAAAAGTTAAACAAATCTCGATTTGTAGTTGCTAATATGTGATTATCGTTTGGTTGGTTGTCTGTTGAGTATGATAATTTGAACTTTTGATCTCAGATTGTGGGACTGTATATATAATAATTATAGAATTTAAAGACACCATTTTTGTTCCCAAGAACTCAAATTTCCCCTCTCTCGGCTCCCATGCTCTCGACCCAGTAGAAGATGTTAGTAGTAAGAAAGATCTTTTCTTGAAAGCCAATTGAGAATGTATTCAATGAAAAGTTAAATAAATCTCGATTTGTAGTTGCTAATATGTGATTATCGTTTGGTTGGTTGTCTGTTGAGTATGATAATTTGGTTAAGAACTGATCCTATTCACCCCGAGATATCTCTGACTATGTAACTATCCCGAACTAAAAATTTGCATCCGATTTTAGTCTTTCTGAAGTTCTCCGCAAGAAACACTGGCATGAGACAAGATACAAAACATGCAAAGAGTTGTTGAAGATGCCTGACCTTTGTGAGCAACATGAGTAGGACAGCTTGTTTTTGAGATCATGGTGTTTGACGACTTGAAACCTCGGCATTTTTCTCCTGATCGTGTTATGGAGAGAATCAGACTTTGACTGTGAACTTGATGCGTATATGCACAAACCTGATGATATATAATAGTTGAGAAAATGTAGGCGTGAAATTGAATACAACAGTGATGATAAAGTTGGAGATGTTGGCGTTACCTGCGACATTTTTCTTAATAAATAATGCAATTTGTGAGTCTTCTTTCAATGCCTCTGAGAGATGATATTTTAGGCAAATTCAGGGGGGAAATAGCGTCCTTCTTGGCTGTGAAACCAAGCCCTTCATTAGTTATTGCTAGTTTGCTGGTCTCGATTTGCTGATCGATGTTTCTATGTGCAAATAAATTTTAAAAAAGAGATTAATATTAACAAAAGACTAGATCAAGACAACTGACCATGTTCTACAGTGAGCTTTTAAAGTTTTGTTTATTTATTTATATAGCGACATTTTTTATATATAAAAAGAGTAATAATTTGGATTTTCTTGAAAAAAAAAAATTGCTAGTATACCTTTTATTTTATTTTTTAATATTTGTTACGTCTATTTTTTTTATTCTTCTATGTCATTTATTTAATAAAAAAAAACAATAAGAACAAACATTAAAAAAAAATTGTGCTATATAAAACCTCTTTATCTATTAACGTGATCAATTGTTTTTGGTAATTTTGTATTAGAAATTTTGTTTTTTTGGACAACATCTTACCATAATATAAAAGCAAATCTTGATTTAAAAAAAAAATAATAATTTCAATGCAAATATATTAAAAAATATAAGAATATTGCTAGTGCGTTGTTATAAGAAACTCTTTGGCAACATTATTAATCTCAGAGATTAACACAGAGATCTCTTGACCTAGCTCCTTGAACACCATGGAGATAGTTGAAAAATCAGAGTCCAAGTTTTTGGATGTTGAAAACTATTTTCCAACTCCTTTCACCTGAAAATACCCTAACAACTTTGATAAACCCATTTTCAAATCTAAAACACTCAAAAATCACTTAAAATAGTAAAAACAACCAAATTTAAAAACTTTATAAGAGCTCAATCTACTTTTCAAGCATGTTTACCAAGAAACGTTGTCACTGAACTCCTCTAAAAAAGATGAAGTTATTGACTCCAAGAATGATTTTTTTATTATTGGATTGTGGTCAACAAAATTGTTTATTTGTCCTAAGTTGTTTTCTCATGGATTGATATGTAAAGAAAATTAAGTTTTGGACTAAGATGCATAATTATCAAAACTAACTATTTGATTTGTGTTTCGGCATAAGTTGAGTAATTTTTTTTTCAGTAAAAAAATAAATATACAAACTTTTCTAACGTGTTTTTTGATATAAAAAAATTTCAATTATAAATCAAAATACCTATACACACATTTAATTAAATAAATCGATATTTGATCAAAACATAATTAAGATTAAAATATTTGATCTTGTAACATCACCTATGTACTTGCGTTTAATAATTTTGTTTTTTAGAATAAAATTTTTATTTAATCAAACAATTATCTTTGCCAATAAAGATAAAACAAATCATTAAAAAAAACAAATTGAATAAAACTAAGAAACTTAACTATCAAACAACTCAATGTTGAATGATGAAACTAAAAAAAACAAAAGCAATGAAAAAAAGATATTGGTCAACCCGCTAACCCCGCGACCATGAAAACAAGACTAGGATAGCTCTATATAAAGGAAAATAAAAACAAAAGCATGAAAATCAATTCTAAAAAATCAAATGTTGAAGGATGAAATTGAAAAAAAAACCTAGAAAAAAACCAAAGTTAACTCGTGTTAACATTCAAAACTTGTAACCGTGATCATGAGGCTGAGATTGACTGTATAGAAGGCATACCTAAAAAACAATGAAGAAAAATTCTCAATAAAAATATATTGAGTGATGAAATTGAAAAAAAAATAATTTAGAAAAAAAAGAAAAAATAGATATGAGTTAACCCGCTAACTCTGCGATCATGAGTATAGGATTGAGATAACCCCACAAAAAAGAAATTGAAAAAAGAAGAAGCATGAAGACCAATTCTAAAAAATCAAATGTTGAAGGATGAAACTGAAAAATAAATCAATTTTACAAAGGAACCAATAAAAATCAATGATGATGGGGAAAATTGAAAAACAAAATTAATAAAAAAAAGATAAAAAAATGAGGACCAAATTAAATATAAAAAAATAAATGATATGACACCTTCATACTTTGACAAAAAAAGAGAGATAAAAAAGGGAGAAGAAGAAAAAAGTCCACCAGAGCCAAACATTGTGCCACGTTACATACGCACCATATCACTAGGAAGATGGTGTCAACATGCTTTCAACACCACCGAAGAAGGCAGTGTTTGACTATTAAACGATGCAACATGCATTGTCCATATGATGCGACCAACATCCACTCATTGGCGTGTGAGTGACACACTAGCCACATTTTCTTTTTATTAATATTTCATATTTTAAAAAGATCAAATTATCTTGAGCATAACAAAAAAAACCAAGTGTAAAAGACAAATAGCCCTTGCAAAAAAGCTTTACATTTTTTGATCTCGATGATAGTTAAGTCATTTTATTATGTATAAAAACCAACTTTTTTTATTAATATTTTATATTTATATAAAGACAAAATAATATATAAAAAAAAACAAGAGTAAAAGACAAAAAAAACATGTGCATTATTTTTTGCTTGAAATGTTATTTTAGTCGTGCAATTGCACGGTTCTCAAATAATGTAAAAAAAATCAATTTGACCCAATTGAATTTGACAATGCAAATGTATCCTTATAAAAAATACTATTTTACCCCAAAATAACTAGTCAATTTGATGGTTTTTAAAAGGATAAAATGAGATTTTCAATGTAAATTACTATAGTGAAAACCCATACTTTTTAGAGTTTCTTTATAATAAAGGAATAAAAAGAAATTGTAAGGAATCCAAGGAAATTTGTTTTTAATAAAAGGTGCTGACAACACAGTATCAGGGTTGCATGTTTGTTCAATTGTCTTATTTGATCCCTAGTCTCTCACGTTGAAAGGACTTGGTTTGAACGCTACCTGTCACCTCTTTGGCATGAAAACTTGCATTACGACAATTTTTTGGAAGGTAATTTTTGTTTACTAAGTTTGCTTTGACATTAACTTTCTTGGTTCAAGTCTTTTGTGAGAGAAATCTCTTGGAAAAGTACCATTCCGAGCTGTATAAATGGATAGCATGTTAAATGTGCAACTTGTTCGTGATGCTAAGGTAATCTTGTTAAAAACAAATTAAATAAAATTATTGAGTTTAATTACTAAATAACTTAATATTAAAGGGCAAAACTAAAAAAAAATTAATTTAAAAAAGCAACAAAAAAAATCCAAATTAACCCGGGTTAACTCACTAATCCAACAACCATGATATAGGATTGGGATAAACTAAGAAAAATAAAAGTGAAAAAAAGAAGCATGAAGGAAAATTTCTAATAAATCAAATATTAAAGGATGAAAATAAAAAATAAATAAAAAGGACCTAAAAAAGACTAAAATCAACTCGTGTTAACTTTCAAAACTCGCGATTTAGAACATGAGTATAAAAAAAAAAAGGAAGCAAAATCCTCAATTAACAAAATATTGAGTAATGAAATTGAGAACAAAATCTAATTAGAAAAAGGCTAAAAGAAAATAATCAAAAAAATAAGGAATAAGTTTAATTTATAAACTATATGAAATCAAATGACCATGGATAAAATTGAAAAATAAAATAAAAAAACCAAATAAAAAATAAAACAAATACAAATAAAAAAATAAGAATCAAATTGGATATAAGAAAACAAATTATCAAACACCTTTGTATTTTGACAAGGATATTAGAGATAAAAGAGAGAGGAGAATAAAAAAATTCAACGAAGCCCAACGCCATGACCACCATGAAGACCACGTCGGGACGCTTCCAACGCTGCTGTGGAAGGCGGTGTATAACCACCGAATAATACTACACGTGCTGATCGAAAGGCGTGGGAGTCATCCATGCTTCTTTTAATAATATTTATTTTAAATAAATTACCAATTCACCTCTAAGTGAACTTGATTATAACAAAAATAATACCAAACTGAAAAAACAAAAACACCTAAAAAGAGAAAAAAGAAATACTAAAAAGCCTCTAAAAATTAGTTTAGGTGTTTCTTTTTTGCTTTGAAGAGCATTTAAATCATTTTAATATACTAAAAAAATTTAAATTTTTTTTATTTAAATCAATATAATAATAATCAAGGAGTTACGAGAAAAAAACCGTGTTACCACCATAAGCAAGGTAATTGGTTTTTTGTTGAGAAGTGCAAAAACCTTTTTACACAGTACTCATCTCATTTAGGTTTTTGGATTTTTGTTAATGTGACATGGAAGGAAGGAGAGGCTTGCCATTTTCACGTAATCAAAACAGGCAAGACATACATATATAGACTCCATAACAGCCTCTGGCAATATTTATAGGTGATTTTTGGCGAAGGTTCTTCCTATCACAGTCCTGAGAAACAGCCTCTGGCAATATTTATAGGTGCAAAAGATTAATCCGTCAACTTATAAGTAAGGATTGCAGATGAAATGAAGATAATATGGGCAAGAAGTAAAGCAAATATCAAGAAATAGTGAGAAAGCAAAATTCTCACGAAGCATCTTCGAATGGAACTCTGACAAGAAAAAAAGCCCAATTTATTATGCAAAATCCACATCTTTAGCTCTACATCCTTTTATGCTTAGACATGACATCTATTTTTTCACCCGCCTTGAATAAATACAAATAAAACAGGAAAGACTTTGACAGCCACAGTTATTGTTACAAGACTGCACCGCTGTTTCAGAAAAAGGGAGGAGAAAAATAAAACGAATTGAGTCAAAGGCCTTAATCTTTCAAGAATGTCTGCTAAAAACTGTTGGAGGCACCATTTCCCTACTAAACCATTCCATACCTCTTCCTATCCAGCCAGGCAATGCTAAAAACCAATTTAACTCATTTATAGTTTCCTAAACTTCTAATCACTCATTTACTTGTCCCCACCTCCAAACATGCCCATCATGTCCTTGGCAGAACCCATTTGCTTCATCAAATTTTGCAAGCCACCCATACCACCAATCTGCTTCAACATCTGTGGTGGGAGAACTTTGCTCATGTGTTGTGCATTCATGTTTCTAGAAAGGGCACTCATTTCACCCTTCTTTGGAATCTTAAGTCCCTTCATTTTGCTCCAGATCTTAGCAAGTCGTTTGTACTCTTCCAACATTTCCATTACATCTCTAACTGAACGGCCTGAACCCCGTGCTATCCTCATAATACGTGACTCATTCATAAGCTTTGGATTTGAACTATCCAACTCTGTAAAAGATCAGCAGCAATAGATATTAGATAAGAAACCCCATAGCTTCAATCAACAATTATGTTTTCAATGTCCAAGAGACAACATCCTTGACATAAATATATCAATTGCATTACTTGCCTTCATTAGTCATTGAATCCATCATGGTCATATAGCGCTTAATCTTTGCCTGGCTTTCCTTTTCACGACCTTTTGGCATTAATTCAGAACTAAATCCAGGAAGCATTGAAAACACCTACACAAGGAGACCAAAGGAATAATAAGCTGAAAGTCGCAACTCAAATAAATGGAAGAAGGGGAGAAAGGGTTGAGGGAGAGAGAAGCATTTCAGTCAGCATGGACAGTAACATCACTATACTCAAGCCTTTATTACCTTGAATGGTACTATTGTTTATTGCTCAGCCCAACTAATTTAATTGGATGGTTCAACTTAGTGTGTCATGAATTGTTCATGCAAAAAAATGGAGTTCATGCAACTGTATAAAACTAATTCGGGACAGATTAAAAGCTCTCTCTCTCTCTCTCTGTTTTCTTCAGTTTTTTCTGCACCATTTGCCTCCCTCTCACTAGCTTCTCTCATTTTCATTCTTTGAGGTATAGTAGTCAAACAAGTTAAAGTGTGGATAGCAACAAATCAAATCAGACCTGTATCTAAAGCAGCAATCAAATTGGATAAGAAATGCATAAGAGATATCACTTCCCTTTTTTTTTTGTTAAAAGTTTTCCCATGTGAGAAAAAATAGGGAAGGCCTAAATGTATTGCTATCGAAGCTACCTCCAGTTTCCAGTGTCAGATTCTTGTATCTAACTTGGGTATAACTTGTATCATTTTAAGAACATGATGCAAGAGCATTTTCTTGTAGAAAAAAGCTCATCCATTAATTGCATATTGGGTTAATCTTATTGATTTCCTGTGAATATCAGAGATTAGAAGATAAAAAGTCCAGGACATATCTCTACACAAGTATATTTCTGCCAAAACAAAGTTCAGAGGCTCTGCTAAAGTTCACAGGAACTGGTGACTTGTGAGAGATTGGACTACAGCACTGAGAGAAGTGACAGGAAGAAAAAGTTGGGAGTTTAATCTGATAGTAGTTAACAAGTTATCTAATAAAGAATTTCTGATCCACAAAAGTTTAATTGTGGAACTAAATGAATTGGACAATATCCTAGGCAATAAATACCTAATGCTTTCAAACATTTCAGTCTACTACTTGACAAAAGAGCAGGCAATTACAAACTGTAATTCATATTAGAATCAAGCCAGAATGAGAAATAACAAAATAGAAACTCTCCTAAGATGGTAGATTTTTTCTGAACATGTGAAGGGGAAAATGTTATTCAACTATCCACAAACTAGCACTTACATTAGATATGATGGCAGTCACAAAGAAGTTATTGATAAGAAAACATTTTTTTCCCTTACCATAGACACAACTGATAAAAATAATCAAAATAGAACACCACGTAACAAAGATTAACAGGGGAGTTCAATGAGAACCTGCCCAATGGGACCCATTTTTAGTAGATTCTGGAATTGTTCATACATAATCCTCAAGGTAAAGTTCCCTTCAGAAAGTTTTTGCAGAAGCTCTGGTTGTTGATCCATAGGAACAACCTCATGGATTTTGTCCATGAAACCAGACCAATCACCCATACCTGGTAGGAAAAGCATTTTTATGGAAGGACTTTAAGCATCATGAGCACCCAAACAAATTTCAAATGCAGAATAACATCATCAGAGCAAAGGTGTCAAACTGAAAGAAGGGAGGTGCATACCTAAAAGCCGACTAACAAAAGGTTTAACATCGAAGACTTCAAACTCATCCATATGCTCTCCTGTGCCAATAAAAATGACAGGACTCTTTGTTGCTGCAACACTGCACACATTGTACTAAAACAATTAGTATAAATATTTAAACAAAAGGAAGCTTAGTATGAATCAAGAAATATATGTTGGTGATCCAAAAGCAAAGTCTTTTTTTGTGCTTCTGTTAAATACAGCCAAACATGAAGGAAAGATAATTTAGACCAACATTGACATGATTATTTTATCGGGAAATGGCTATATTGTAAGCATTCCATTAGTTAGGTATCAATGTCCCAACAAAAATACCTATATTTCATTCCAACAACTGGAAAGGACATGACATAGACACATGAAAGAAATACATGCAAAAGAAAATAAAAAATCCCAAATGCAGCAACTTCAGAATATCAACTTAAAGGTATATGGAAGTTAATCCTGTATAGAACGAAGGTGATAAGATATCTTCATTATCAAAAAAATAAAAATAAATGCCAGCTTTATTGGTGTAAGATCTTTCCTCAACACACTTAATCAAACCATGAATATAGAGTGAGTGAGTACAAAACTGCAAGAAATACTCACGCACTAAGTGCACCACCACCCTTAGCATGACCATCCATTTTGGTAACAATCACAGCTCCAACTGCAACACTTTGCTTAAATGCTTGAGCCTGATCAAATGCAGCTTGACCAATACTACTATCCATGACAAATATAACAAGATCCGGTTTCTGGAAGTGTCAAAACAGAAAAGAAACATTTTTTTTAGTGCCAATGACATTCAGTGACTACTAGCGTGGTAATCAGATCATGTAAAACCACTAACAAAAAAAGAAAAATACCGTTGCTTCAGCAACTTGTCGCATTTCTTCAAAAAGCGCAACTTCCTGTTTATGCCGCCCACTAGTGTCAACAATTATAAGATCACAATTTTCCTTCTTGAATCTCTCCACACCTTCCACAGCAATTTTAACAGGATCCGATTCCATATAGCTGTACACACCAACAAAACAATAATTTGCATTCCAACCATTTTCAATTCATAACAACAAGGCATTGAATTCACTAACTTACAATTATTAACTATCACTACCTACCTACCTTCCATAGAATGGAATCTTAGCTTTAGTAGCATTCTGTTTCAGCTGATCAAAAGCACCAGCTCTGAAAGTATCAGCGCAAACTAGCGCTGGTTTCCACCCTTTCTTCTGGTGATAATACGCATATTTCGTACATGTTGTTGTTTTCCCCGACCCTAAATTATACATATAAAAAAACTTCATTACTCCTGTTTTATTTTTATAAATAAATAAAAAACTATAAAAATCAGTCCAAGAAAATAGAAATACCTTGTAAACCAACAAACATAACAACACTAGTTTTTCCTTTCTTTGGAGTAAAAGATGGCTTTCCTGGGTCCAACATTTTGCACAGCTCGTTGAATATTGCCTGAATTATTATTATTATTATTATTAATAATTAAATTGAATTAATTCGGGATTTAAAAAAAAAAAAGGAAAAGAAAGATTGAACATTGAAAAAATTTGTAAGAAAAAAGGTGGTGGTTACTTGCTGGATGATTTTGCGCTTGTTGTGACCGGCGGCGAGATCGTCAAGATTGACGATTTTCTTGATATTGGTTTGCATATCACGAACAAGCTTGAATTGAACATCGGATTGAAGAAGAGCGCGAGTGATCTCGTTCAAGCAATCGTTTAATGCTTTCTCGTCGATGATTGTAGCATTGCTCATCTGCTGGATTGCTCGGGATATACTCCCCCCTAACTCTGCCAACACCATTTTTTTATTGATTTGATTTGACTGAGTTTTGAGAAATCAAATCAGAAGATTATTTGGGGATTAGGTTTTCGCCTGAAAGAGGAGTAACGAAGACAGAGCTCTTCTATTCTCTAGTCTGTTGTCGTGTTATATTTTGAGGAAAGCCAAATGATGTCGTCAATCCCTTTCTTAATTATATATTTTTGGAATTTCGTTTCAAAAAATATTTTATAAAAAAATATATTTTATTTATATTTTTAAATTATTTTAACATATTGATGTTATAAATAATTTTTTTTTAAAAATATTATTTAATTATATTTTTAAATAAATAATTTTTTAAAAAGTAACTGTACTTTTAAATATATTTTTATTGTATTAGAAAAATATCACTATTATTTTTTGTTTTAATATAAAACTTTTCAATTATTATTTTTTTAATGAGTATTATTATCATTATTATTACAAAACACTTCAAACATCTTTTAAAATTGTTAAAAATATATTTTTAACATACATGAAAAATACAATGTGTATATAAATTCTAAAAAACATTTTGCTAAACTATTTAATTTCCAATTTCAACTTCATCAACTCTTGAAATCAAAATTACATAACAAAATCTAAACATTACTAACAATTTTTAACTTCATCAATAATCTAAACATTACTAACAATTTTTAACTTCATCAATAATTCATCATTCACTTCATTTAATTATTAATTTCAAATTTACCAATTCTCACCAATTATTTTTTAATCAATTCAACATGTAAACAAAAAAATAATAATTAACAACTTATTTTACAAGAATCAACCACATTTCACGAAGGAAATTTCACCTTATTTGACATTAATCACTTTACCTCACAACATGAAGTCCTCTATAGACCTGCTCCTCAGCACATTCCCAATCTTGCATGTGCCAAATCACATTCATTATATTATGTTTATTTTTTCAACAATAAAAATAAAAACAAATTTCATTAAAATTACAAACACACTCAAATAATTTTTTTTTATATCTAATTTACAAACTAAAACTTTCACTAACATCGCAAATTTAGGAAAATAAACCCAAAGTTTATTCACACATAAAACTATCAAGCACACAAAATTT
>Ga0307517_10009342_pt1 | contig 13903 bp, 11 predicted proteins | sample 23_EM_MG_FD_194515 | JGI IMG/M metagenome (GOLD analysis project Ga0307517, IMG submission 194515) | Populus trichocarpa ectomycorrhiza microbial communities from riparian zone in the Pacific Northwest, United States - 23_EM | ecosystem: Host-associated > Plants > Roots > Unclassified | place...
AAAACCATGCTAGTGGTCGAACATTGGCACACGCCACCCACTGGAAAGATCTTGGTGAGCTATTCCGAATGCCTTAATAGAAGATGATGTTTAGTCATTGAAGGAGCCCAATACTTGTTACCAGAAAAGTTGGGCTACTCCCACTCGGATATGCTAACAACTTTTTATTTTTTATTTTTTTAACATATACTAAAAGACCAAATTGACCTTTACTCAACTTGAAAATAAAAAAAAACCCTAGACAACAACTGCATAATTTTGCCTTAAAGGATAATTTAGACATTTTAATATGTTATTTAAATTGAAAATTAAAAAAATACCTCTACACAACAGTTATTTAAATTTTGCTTTTTAAGTATATTTGAGTGCAAAAAGAAAATACTAATTTACTTCTATTTAATTTTATAATAATAAATATATATAATAGAAAAACTATATTGCCCCCAAACTAAGTTATTTGAATTTGTCAATAAAAGGCAAATTTATTAATTCACTGTGCAAGTCCGTGAGGGTGTCCGTAGTGAAACATGACATCATAACCATTGCATGCTTGCCTTCAATACAAAAGAGAGAGAGGCCCGGACTCTACTGTCCCATTTTATTTGTAATAAACAAACCTACACTTAATTTATAAGAAACGTCACCGTTTCTTGTATCCATAATAATAGAAAAAAAATCTTTTAGCAGTCCACATATCCCAGGATCCTCCTCCTCCTCCTCCGCCGTAAACCACACACGACACGAAGTTATTACTTCAAGAGGACTAGAAAGACTCAACACACCAAACACACACAGTAGAACTACAAGAAGAAGAGGGAAGCAAGCAAGCAAGCAAGGTCAATCCTGCAATTTTCATTGAGATCAACCCCCCAAACTAGCCGGAGCCTGGAGTCGAGAGGTAATGAAAGGCTAGAAATTAGGGATTCTATTGTGAGAAAGCAAACATGGTAGGGAGTGGGAGTTCACCAGCAACGGCGGCGCTAAGTGGCTTACAAGATCACTTGAAATTGGCAAGAGAATATGCTCTTGAAGGCCTCTATGACACTTCCATTATCTTCTTCGATGGTGCCATTGCTCAGATCAACAAGTATCTAAACCCACACAAACATGCTCTATCTCTTTCTGCTTCTGCTTATAAATAGTTGTTTGGATCTAAATTAATAATGTTTATTTTTCTCAGGCATCTAACGACGCTTGACGACCCTTTAATTCGTACAAAATGGATGAATCTGAAGAAATCCCTTTCCGAGGAGACTGAAATTGTAAAACAATTGGATGCTGATAGAAGGGCTTTTAAGGAAGCTCCTGCTGCCAGGCGCGTTGCTTCTCCCCCCATTCATGCTAAATCCTCCTTTGTTTTCCAGCCATTAGATGAGTACCCTACTTCCTCTGCCGCTCCCATCGATGATCCTGATGTTTGGAGGCCGCCCAGTCGGGACACTACCAGCAGGAGACCCACTAGAGCTTCCCAAGTAGGTTTAAGGAAGTCGCCACAAGATGGGGCCTGGGCTCGTGGTGCTTCCACTAGGACGGGTACCACTGGACGTGGTGCCAAGACCGCTGCTTCAAGTAGGGTGAATTCGGGAGTCAGAGCGTCGACAGCTGGAAAGAAAGGCACGGGCACTGGAAAATCTGGAAGAGGAGACTCAGCTGTAAGTTGTCTCCTGTCCATGGTGGTACAAGTATTTGCAGCATTCTTCACTATTTATTCTAAAAAAAAAGTGAAATAGTGTTTGCCTTTGCTGGCATATTCTGCTTTGGAGTTTGCGAATTCTTTTGCCCCAGCTTAAATTTATGTTAATTGGATGTCAAAATTTATGGCTCTAGCATCTGGAAATGCATTTTGTCGTGTAGAAACTCAACATATATATATATTAGATTGGAATTTCTATGGTGCTAATATACACGATGCAAATGACAAATATTGGCTAGCAGGAAACAATACCTGTGGTAGAATAGAATTGGCTGAATTCTTTTGTTGTCCTTTTGTTTTGCTTCTGTTTGAATAGTCTTTAGATCTTTCTCTTAAGTAAGATTTTGAATTTAGTAATGAATCTTGGATTTTTTCGAGGGGAGTGGAAGAGGTTTTATTTTGTGGGTTTTGGAAGGCAGAAAGATCATGACATTTTATAGCGATGTGCTGTCAGTGCTATCATTTGGCGCATTTGGATGGAGAGGAATGAGAGGATTTTTAATTACCATCTCTTGTTAAAGAAGCTGTTGTGCGATAGGATATGCTTCTTGGCTTCATTGTAGTGTCATGATTTTGAAGGCACTTCTTTAGCAGATATACAAATGGATTGGAGTGCTTTATTATTTTGAACTAGATTACTGTTTCTTTTTGTTATTTGGGAGGTTGTCTGATTCTCTTTTTGTAAATTATTCTCTTCCATCACTGTAATAAATTTTATTTTATTTATCTAAAATGAAAACGAAAAAGAAAAGTACATGTGGCTGTATTCTGTTTAGTTTTATCCTAACAGGAGTTTGTCTTTCAAATGTTTCTCAGATATTAGCATTGCGGATGTCCACAAATTCTCCCTTTTCAACTTTATATTTTGTCAAACAAGTTTAGTTTTGATTTCAATGTATTTACCCTTGTTATGACTCTTTAATAGAATGATTAGGTGACAGAGGAGGGAAGAAAAACCATATTTGCTTGGGGATGGAAATGTAACAAGAAAGTGGGGTTAATAGAAACCTGTTTTCCACTCAAACCTCTCCTTTTCAACCTTCTCAATTGAGTTCCAGTGGGGGATATGTAAATTTGAATGAAAACAGTCTCATGACCCTGTTTTTTGATATAATTATCGCCTTTTTTTTCTCCCAGGACCCAGGAGTCGAAGCATATTCTTTTAGTTCTTCTGTACTTGTTATGTGTATTCAATTCTTATTAGTCATGTCATGTGCATATCCATATTAGGTTGTTTGCTGGATATTGATAAGAAAGGAGGGGGTTGTCGTGTTTTTTTATAGGATTTAACTGCTAGATAGTTGGAATAATCATGGCAACATTGTTCAGATGGTAAATGAAGACCTGTTTGATGACATCACAAACAGAATGCATGTGGTTACGGAGAACAACATAGTAATGTTGGAATTACGAAGAAAGTTATAGGCCCAATATTTGCTAATTTGTAGAGTATTCCTATTTTATATAATCAGATGGATTGCACCGACACCTTTTCATGGGGTTCTTTTCTTTTTTGCTTTTCAATTTTTTTAAACTATTTGTGGAATGTTTAGTCTATATTACTCTTGTCATTTGGTGTCACACATAGTGATTTAACATAAGATTCCTAGTAATAAATATGATGTGAATTACACTTTATTATATTTGTTTCATGTCTAGATTTGTGTCATCATGTGAACTTATTTGCAAGTGCAATTGCTAGAATGGTGATGCTGAAGATGGAAAGAGGAGGCCACAATATGAGGGACCAGATCCTGACTTGGCTGAGATGCTTGAAAGGGATGTCTTGGAAACTACTCCTGGTGTAAGATGGGATGATGTTGCAGGACTCAGTGAAGCAAAAAGACTTCTGGAGGAAGCTGTTGTCCTTCCTTTGTGGATGCCTGAATATTTCCAGGTATTCTTACATGGTTGAAGCTGAATTATAATTGTAGTTTGCTTTCTCATCATGTGGTGTTTCTAGGTTCTTTATGTTATAAATTCTGCACATCATGTTTTTTTTTGGAATTGAGATGATATCTTACCATATGCTGAAATATGTTTTTATCAACATAGATCCTTGGTCTTGCTAATGTTACAGGCCTTTTCATTTCTTGTCTTAATTATATTTTTTGTGGGCAGGGAATCAGGAGACCTTGGAAAGGCGTTCTTATGTTTGGCCCTCCTGGTACTGGGAAGACGCTACTTGCTAAAGCTGTTGCTACTGAGTGTGGTACAACATTTTTCAATGTTTCATCTGCTACATTAGCTTCAAAATGGCGTGGGGAGAGTGAACGGATGGTTCGTTGCTTGTTTGATCTAGCACGAGCTTATGCACCAAGTACAATTTTCATTGATGAGATTGATTCTCTATGCAATGCTAGGGGGTGAGTTTATCATCCATTCTCATGAAGGTCAAAGTTTCAGTACACTATGATTGCATGCTATATCCCTAAATCTTTTATCATGATAGGCATTTTAATCTGCATTAAAATTTGATGTGCTCTGTATATGTCGCAAGTATTGGAAGTTGATGTATAAATTCTAATTTGAATCGTTAATACACCTATAGTCTCTCTCTTTCTCTCTCTCTCTCTCCCACACGCACACGCTCACGCTCACGTGCGCCCACACACACAGATCTCTTCCTGCTCATGAATTCAGATTCTTGAAGTTGTTTGCTCTGCTGTGTATGAACTGATTGTTGAACTCATTTTTTTTCCATCATTAAGATTGAATCTGGTTTTGTATGACTTCAATTCTTCAGGGCTTCAGGGGAACATGAATCATCTCGAAGGGTCAAATCTGAACTTCTGGTTCAGGTAGATGGTGTAAACAATAGTTCCACTGGCGAAGATGGCAGTCGGAAAATAGTGATGGTTTTAGCTGCTACTAACTTTCCTTGGGACATAGATGAAGCACTGAGGTTTGTTCATTGTCTTCTCGTAAATATTTTTGAGATTTTCTTGCATTCTGGAATTCTAAGATCTATCCTAAATGGCAATCTGTCCAAGATGTTATACAGCATCCTCATTACTCTGGTTTTCTCTTATGTGATGTAAATGCAATGCAGGAGGAGGTTGGAAAAGCGTATATATATTCCACTTCCAAGTTTTGAGAGTCGTAAGGAGCTTATTAGGATCAATTTGAAAACTGTCGAGGTAAATTGATTGTGCGAATTGATATTGTATTTTGCAGTGTTATTAGATTAAGGTCTTTATCCACTTCGATTCATGGTATATAATACAGAGCCTGGATCAAGGTAAATCATTCTTTGTGCTGTTATTGTTAGGCCGCACTTCACTTTGTCACCTGCTGCTATTGATCTATGATACCTTTAGCCCTTTCCTTTGTTTTGTTCCCCTTTCCTTTTAAGAATATGACAATTGTGTAAATAATTCTTTCGAACAACATTACTTTTTGCGAGAGTAGGCAAATATCTCTCTAAAAGTAGGAATAAACTGTAACATGGAATTTGCTCATTTCATTTTATGTAGTAAACAACTGTATGATTGTTTGAAGGAAATTCCTTCACTTGATAATACACCATGTAATTGAGCATGTAATCAAAATCTATATGATGGTTTGATGGAAATTCCTTCACTTAATAATAAACTATGTAATTGAGCGAATGTTGAGGTTAAACTGCCATGCTAAGCGCCATAAGGTGGCAAATGGAAACTGGAAGTGGACAATAGCTGAGCAGGGTTCTGCATGATTCCAATTTGAATTATTCACAAGTGACAGTTTTTAGTTTCTAGTTTGGTTTTTTTTTTTTTGAATGAAGGAGTAAAGAGAATATAAGAAAAATCCGAATCATACAAATAGTTAGCCTGATTCACTTGTCTATGGTACCAAATCCAGTCAATTGTTGTGGATAACAAAGAGTTGAATGAAAGGGCTGCATTATCTGTCATTTGTAAATTTTGTGAGGCCGTTGTTAGGTAACCTCGATTAGCCAGACATTGGGATGTTTGGAAAGAGAGCACTGTGCCAGAAGGTGCAGATTGATTAGCCATTGTAGATTTATTGCAAGAACTTCCGATCAATGTCTGTAGGCTACTCATTTGGATGCTCTTGACTTTGGGTCATAACTCATAACACATACGGTACCTAAACATGGATTTAACTTTGGGTCATAACTCATAACACATATGTTACCTAAACATGGATTTAGCATTTAGAACATAGAGCTACACATTCAATAGAGCATATTTGATATATCTTCATAATTTCATGCAACAGCATTGATACTATGAAGCCATTGCGATGATTTTCAATAATTCCTCGGTTATAAAATGGCTTAATATATCATTTCTTGATCATATGATCTGCACTCTTATACTTGTTTGGTTGCATGACAAACTCATTCTGTCTGTGTGACCTACTGTCATTTCATTCAAAATATCTTTCCAGGAATAAGATCCTTGATTTATGTAGAGCTCAAGTTGGTTCTTGGGTTTGTTTCTATTCCCTTATTTTGCTGTTCAGTGTTGTTACCAAGGTTCCATGTAAATGACAATCTCAACCATGCTAGTCCATTTGATGCCTTCAATGTGAAGCGTGGAGCAACCATAAAGAGTACACATCGATTAACATTGTTATTGTACAGGTGTCCACTGATGTCAATATTGATGAGGTTGCTCGCAGGACAGATGGATACAGTGGAGATGATCTAACTAATGTTTGCAGAGATGCTTCTTTAAATGGGATGAGGCGAAAGATAGCGGGCAAGACACGAGATGAAATTAAGAACATGCCTAAGGACGAGATTTCAAACGATCCTGTTGCAATGTGTGATTTTGAAGAAGCCTTGCGGAAGGTTCAGCGCAGTGTTTCCCCATCAGATATCGAGAAGCATGAGAAGTGGTTCTCGGAATTTGGATCAGCCTGAGGGAGATGAGACCCATCTTGAGATGAAGACTCCTGCTGATTGGTATTTTCTTTACACTTGTTTCACTGGGAATGATATTTGTATTTTGGCATTGATTTGATTGATTGTAACCCATTTGTTGGAAAGGGCTAATATTATTGTGTTGTTACTGTAACCTCCTGTAATGTAATGGAATTCCTTTTGACAACCTTTTGCCCGCTTGGCTGGATAAATACAGTGCTGATTTAACCAATTACACTGGAAAAGAATAATCTATGGCATAACTAGTAGTGATTGACAAATGCCCCTTGTTGCAGGTTGTATAGAATTTTCCCCTGAGCTAATTAACGATGTGTTTGGGAGAGCAAAAAATGTCGGGGAAGAAAAGGAAAGGAAATAAAATTTTGGGGAATGTGATTTTTTATTGTTCGGAAGGTGAGGGAGGCATGAAAATGGAGAGGAAATTGGGGAGAAAATTTTGTTGTTGGTCCACAACACCCTCTCCAAGCGGACATAAATCAATCATAAGAATATTGCTTTAAGCTGTGATTGGGAACCGACAAGTGTTTTTAAAAAAAATTAATTTTTTTTTATTTTAAATTAATATATTTTTAATGTTTTTATATCGTTTTAATATATTAATATTAAAAATAAATTTTTTAAAATAAAAAAAATATTATTTTAATGTATTTGAAATGAAAAACACTTTAAAAAGCAACCATTACTATACTTTCAAACACTCTTTAAATTAATAGTGTTCATTAATTAATTAATTTATTTTTTACCAAGTTTTAAGCATGCTAAATGTACTCACTAAAAGTTTTAATACTGAATCTAATAATAAAACCTTTTTTTTAGTAATTTTATTTTTTGAAATTTGATCAAATATATTATTTTTTAAATAATTTGATGAGATGAAATTTTTTATTTTCAATTAAAAGATTTATGTACAAATAAAAGAATCATGAAATAAATAACTATATGTAAAGGGAAATTTTAAATTCCAAAGCTTATAAATAAATAAATAAATAAATAATTTTATTTTTTCTGTTGCATCAAGTCTGATGATTATACTCACCCTTGAAATAAGCATAAACGTTTAAAAATTGTTTTCCTTTAGGTACTATGTTTTTTAGTTTTAAGATTATAATCTTTTATGGTCCTTCTAATTTAATATATTTTTTCTATGTTTTCAATGTAAACTGTGTTAAAGAAAAAAATAATTTTGTATCTTATATTTTTAAATTTAAATAATTTTTATTTGAAACTTTTAATTGGAACAGAAGTTTGATATTTTATTTGATCTAATTTCAAGAGTTTAGGGATTAAAAAATCTTTTTTTCTATTTGTTTAGGTAACTTTAATAGGAAATTGATATGTAATTAAAACTCCAAGGAGGACATTGACACAATTGAAACTTAAGAAGAGAAACTAGTTTCTTCCAAAATCTAAGGAGGGGTGAATTGAAATTAACCATTCTTTAATTTATTTTCACATATTTGCCCCTAATCCTTAGAGGTGATAAAAAAAAACCGATAAACCGATTAAACCGAAAAAATTAAAAAAAAATTAACTAAAAAAATCGAACAAAAAAAAACCGATTAGAATATTTTTAAAAAAATCCGGTTCGGTTCGGTTTCGGTTTTATAAGGCAGAAACCGGTTAACCCAAACCGAACCGAACCGGTTAAAAAAAAGATACTATAAATAGAAAAAATAATTTGCCCTCCCAGTAACCCTAGCTACCAGCAACCCTCTCTTGCCTCTCTGCCTCTTCCTCTCCTTTTTTCTCTCCCTCTCCCTAGACTTAGAAACACAGAGTGACAGAGATCCAAAACAACCATAAGAGATTCAAAACAACCAGCCAATCACATATGCATCTTCAATCTTGTCAACATTTTCTTAAATGCAGAGAAGATAAAATGTTCAGCTTATCTTGTCAACATTCTTTTTGATATTTTTTATATAATAAAAACATGGGTTTTGTTTTTCAGCTTCTGGGCTTCTGGGTATTCTTTTACATGCAGAGAAGATAAGATTTACCTGTATAAAAAGATTTGGGGTTTTGATTTTAAAAAATCGAGTTTGGATTTTTGGCATTTGGGTATTTGAAAAATATAGGAAAAACCATGTTTATTTTGCAAGAAATTTAGGGTTTTGATTTATAGCAGAGTTTTGGATTTGGGATGTTGATTTTATTTTTATTTTTTAATTGAAATCAGTGGTGTTGATTTTTGGCTTTTGGTTGTTTGCACAATGCAGGGAAAACAACATTTGTGAAAAGGCATCTTACTGGCGAGTTCGAGAAGAAATATGAGTGTATAGGTTTTCTCGGTTTTTTGAAATCAAGAACCGAATCGAACCGGACCGAAACCGGTCGGTTTGACTCGGTTTCGGTTTTTTTTTAAAAAACCGGTTTGGTTGTTTTTTAAGGTAAAAACCGAATCGAACCGAAAATGATTACCCCTACTAATCCTCTATGTCCAATATACATTGCGCACGAGATAAAGACATATCTATAATGAAAATCCACAGAAAATTTCATGACCAAGTAGATTATAGTGAACAATGTTTGAAGGGACATGGTCTCATGGTTTTAAATAGGGCCACCATCCTAATGACCAAACCAATAAAGATTGAACTAAAGTTTGAGTCATCTCAGATCACTGAAGACTTATATGGTTGTTAATTTTAGGACTCGTGAGATTAATCGAAGTATGCGCAAGCTGACCTGATACCCACGTTAATTCAAAAAAAAAAAAAGATTGAACTCTTCGAGTCGATGTTGAGGAGCGAAACCCGTCACCTGTTTATAATTTGAACTAGTAATTGTCATTGCTGGGTAACATCTACAATATAGTTCTGGAAAACTTGACACTTCTTTTTTTGATATCATTGGAAATTTTTAGCTCATTACATACTGTAATTAGAAGAGATGTCAGAAGATGGATATCATGAAAAAGTGATTTCAACAAATTTGATCTGAAATTAGCTATAGAGCAACAAATTTAACTTTATGCATGGCCCATTTTGTCGTGTCATTGAATTTGGATTAATTGTTTGCATCAGTTCTTGTTTATATCATAAGAGCAATGTAGAGGGAAAATGTGCTTAATAATCATCTACATGTCTGTGGAGCTATCTAATTTGTTCATCCAAAACACTCCTTTTCCTCCTAATCTCAATTTGATGTTTGGACTTGAGAGATCTTACAGCAATATTCTTATGATTGATTTCTTGCTCCAATAGCAAGGAGTTACAAGCAAAACAAGCAAATTGTACAAACTTATGAAGGCTGAAGCAGGAACTATATTCTTAATTTTATTTCTTTTAGCTTTATAATTAACACAATTTGTCTCTGCTTTGTGGTTAAAATTGACGTTCAAAGACAATAATTCCCCTCTTTGCATCGCTTGTCTCGCCCGAATGGGGCTTAAATTGCTCCTCCCTGCCACCATTCTGCAACACTTGTCCCGAGTGCATCAGAATTAGGAAGAGGACAACTGCTACAGTAATGAACTTTGGGCAGTCACAATGCAAGAATAACACGTATTTAGGATAATATTGTTCTTTCAGTCGAATTCATGATTAGTTATTGTTACAAGTTTCATTTTTTTTAATATTCATAAGATTAAGATTAAGAATAAGAAAAACAACTAATTGAACCAAGTGTTTTACTGCTTCTGTTATTGTTCATTCAATATTTGATCCTTTATTATTCTTTTGTTTTTTAAGTCTTTTTTTTTTCCATTCGTCACCAATGAATGTTTCTTGTTCTTTAGTTCAGTCTTTTTATACTAAGTTCAACTGAGAATGAACTTTATAGTTTGATTCCATTAGCTTAATTTGGGGTTCTCGTGATTTTATAAAAAAATAGCTTGGGTTTTGTTTTACAAATGAGTACAAATAAGAGGAGCTAGCGTTGTGGTTGAGGAAAAAAGTTCAACACTTTTATTTCATAGACATGAAAATTGAGGAGGAAAAAAAAAAGATTTGATTGTCGGAGACACATCGAAAGTGCATTAATGACATGCACTACCTTAAAAAAAGCTCATTTCAAGACAATTCTAATGGCACCAAGAAAACTTCCATTGGAGATCCAAGGAAGCTACATGCACCACTCTAATGTGTAAGCTTTCATCATATACTGGCACTGTGTATTACATGCACTATTTTTTTTTTTAATCTTTTTCTTTCAAATTAGTCCCTAAATCTATAATAACTTTTCAATTTAATCTTAAATTTCATCCCATTTAAGCCCAATGAAGATCCAACCGGGAAGAGAAGGGAAGGGTGAAAAAAAAGACAAATTGCTAGTCGGGTTAACTTATTGTGGTCATGTAAATGACCATGAATTATGGATTTGATAGGTTAGCCGGGATTGATCGGGGCTAATTCAATATGTCGTTGTTTTAATATTAAAAAAAAAAAGATATCATCTTTGAATTTTTAAAGTCAAACTGTATTTTTACTAGCTAATAGATTTCTTTTTGATCTGTCAAATCAATTAGGTCACATCGTGGTAACTCTCACACGACTCAATTTAAATATTAGATTAGACAGGAGTTGAGTCAGTTGATTTCAAAAGTGATTCATTAGATCAAGTTTAGTGATAGTCTCAAAAATTCTTTATGTCCTAACTTTTTTTACATTAAAATAAAACATTATTTAAAATCTAGTTTGTCATGAGTTTACATATGTTATTTTAAAAATTAATGTTCACAAGAATGTTATTTACAACTCAAATTCATATATACAACTCAAATTCATATATGCATTGGAGGAGCGCCGGAGAATGAAAACAGTATATAAAAAGTATTTATCCAAGCTGTGTTCGGTAATGCAATTGAAAATATGTTTTTTAAAAATTTAATTTTTTTTTGTTTAAAATTAATATTTTTTTATATTTTCAGATTATTTTAATATGCTGATATTAAAAATAATTTTTAAATATAAAAAGATATTATTTTAATATATTTATAAATAACTTTTTTTAAATCATAATCACTATCGATCGCCTTCCACGTACCAAAGAAACGAGAGACTAAACAACAAATTGGGAAGAGCGGAAAAAAACGAGTCAAATTCTGAACAGGACAATAGTATAGGCAGGCAGGTGTCCCTGGAGGTGAGTCTATCAATGTTTTTTTATTGGAAAACCTGCTTTCATAAATGCTCTATAAATTCTTATGATCACCAAGCTTAAGCTTGCTGTGTTCCAAAACCATGAACACATTCAAATTGAACTTCACTCCAATTTCTTTCCATCTTCTTCTCTTCAGTCTCTTGGCATTGACAGTAAATGGCACATTACAAGGTAATCCATGCACCAGTACATTAAACCTTTTCTTTCCCGAGACATCCAGTTAATCATGCAGTTTTGTGAGGCTTTCTTAATCGAAACTTTTCTTGATTTTGGTTATGGGATTTGTGTTTCAAGCTTTTTGATTATGGCTGGTACTGATGGTGTTCTTTTATTCTCTTAATTGATGTGTACAGATGATGTTTGTGCAATGAAAAATTGTGGGGAAGGAGCGTGTAAGGCTTCTAATGCTTCAGTGCTTGGTTTTGACTGCGAGTGTTATTCTGGTTGGAAGAAGATACAGATTGGTCCTTTGACCTTCCCCTATTGTGGTGTTCCCAACTGTGAGTGCCTCTCTCCCTGTCTCTCTCAGGGCGTGCATGTGCTGATTGGAATGTGAAGTGCTGATGATCTTTTTCGTTTCTGTGCTAAAATTGATAACGATAATGTCTATGCCAGCAAGTAGAATTTATGTGTTTTGTACACAGCAGAACAGATATATATATATATATATATATATATATATATATATATCTGTTCCACTGGATCTCTTCTGCTTGTCCTTGGTTTTGGAAGTGACATACTACCATTTGACAGACGAGTTTTCTAATGCACTATTGTTTTTTTTATCTTGTTTCGTACGCCTGATACTTCTTTTTTCCTTTGGGATGCTTGCTTAATTTTAGGCAAGCATTGAAGTATTCCTATAATTTGTACAACACCTTCCTTCTTTGCTGCGATACAGATCCAATTTCAGATGTCTTGATATGTAGTGAAGTGAGATAAGCTAGCTAGAATCAGCAAAACATAATTACCTTCTTTTTTTCCTTATGAATAAAAAACTAGAGAGTGAAGCATTAATGTGAGACGATCGACAATGGCTTCTTGTCCTGGTTGTGACCACGAGCTTTTTCAGCCTGTTATACTTCACCACCATGGCAGCGTACATGGAAATGGAAGTTGACCCATGATTTGTTTTTCAGAAGATTGACACCCATGATCGGTTTCCCATGGGAATACGAACAATTTCTTGGACGCTAGCCTTTGGGCCAAGTCTTACCAAGTATACATGTGAACAGAGTGGTATGAATGTTTTATTGGATTGGGCCATGACTACATCTAATCAGAAAGGAAAGAACCTCCATTATCTCAAGCTCCCGGCTACTTCTCAAGATGGGAAGGGACGAGCTAGCAATTTTTTTATTGGTTTCTCATTGCAAATGCTGAATCGTTAAATTTTTTATTCTGTTCATGCTGTATCCTGCTTGGTTATTTATTTAATTTTGTGTGCATTTCTCAATCTACAAGAGACTAAATCCAAATCCCATGTCGATTTTTCAATTTAATATGACGTGATAAAGCAACAACCAGATGACAATGTATGCATATGCAGGCACTGTTGACTTTGGATGTGGCAATGGAGCTCCACCACCACCTCCACCTCCACCTCCACCGTTCGATCTCTTAAACCGTAAATACTAATGAACATTAGCATATTTGTCACTGAAATTTGAGAAAATTATGCATCTTAAACCTTGACATTCGATCTGTTTTGCAGCCTGTAACCTTGTTTGGTGTGGTGATGGAACGTGCGTGGCTAATGGAACTGGACACATATGCCGATGCAACGAAGATTCTGCAAATTTGTTTAACATGACAGGCTTTGCTTGTTTCAAAAAATGTATGGGTGTGTTCGGGAAATGTGGTGTAAATTATATTTTGTTAAATTTAAATATGTTTTTTTAAATAATTTTTTTTATAATTTTAGATTGTTTTGATATGTTGATGTTAAAAATAAATTTTTAAAAATAAAATAATTTTATTTTAATATATTGTTAAATAAAAAACACTTTGAACCACTCCAATTATCATAATCCCAAACACACCATAAGAGACTTCCCTTCACATCATAATTGTTTGTTCATCTAGCTCTGATTGTCTAGATTGTTTCTGTAGTCATTTTTATTTTATAAAATTTATTTTAAATTAAATTTTAGGTGTTTTTGAATTTTTTTAATGTCAAAAATAAATTTTTTCTTGTGTATTTTTAGATTTTT
>Ga0307517_10009344_pt1 | contig 13900 bp, 5 predicted proteins | sample 23_EM_MG_FD_194515 | JGI IMG/M metagenome (GOLD analysis project Ga0307517, IMG submission 194515) | Populus trichocarpa ectomycorrhiza microbial communities from riparian zone in the Pacific Northwest, United States - 23_EM | ecosystem: Host-associated > Plants > Roots > Unclassified | place...
GTTTTCACCTTCTATTGCTTATGTAACTTGACAGTAACCAATTCTTAAGCTTTTTTTGGTTTGTAGTGTCTCAGGCTTCTAATAAGAACATGCACTTGTGAGTTTTTGGCTGATTGTTGGTTTTAGATGGATAATTAAGTAATTTGCTTTTGCTTTTGTTTTTTTTTCATAAATGGGTGTACAAAGGGATATAGTTTGATGAGAAAAACTTTAATGAATTTACTTGGCTTTTTCACGGTTGATGATGGATTTAGCCTGTTCTTGGCGTGCCATGATCTTTAAAACAAAGTTCCATGGGTATTTGGAGCATCCTTTAATAACCAAGTTAACTCTTTTTATTTGTATAGTTGGGAGTAAAAATACCTCACCCTGACTTATCCATGGAAGAGCATGTGTGTTTAGAAGGAGGTATGATGGTTTTTTTCAATAAAAAAAAAATATTTTTTATATTTAAAAAGTGTAGTTCCATCCAAACACGTTTCTTAACATAGAATGACACCGCTACTAGAACCTATTTTTGTAAATATAACGGTTAGTTCTAACTTTATGTAATTTATCCATAAAGAAATCTCACGGCTAAAACAATGTTTTAATTGATCATGATATCGACTACTAAATTGAAGTAGCTTGAGAATATTTTATGCATGATTGAATGACATGTTAGTTTGAGAATGGAAAAAACGTTGTAAAGTTTGAAAATTTATAGAAAAAATCAGGACAAAATAGACTATGCAAAGGGCATGGACACCGATGGTTTCAGCCGCTTGGGTCTGGCCCTAACGTATTGGAATTATTTTTTTATATAAAAAATCGTGTAATGTCAAGTTTTATTAGGCTTTGACACATTGTGGCTAGAGGACCACGTATTCTATTTTATAATCGTAGCCTCCTGCTAGCTAGTGATGAGAGAGCATGGTGAGGATGGTGGCATATTCCATCAGGATTATTTTAGTTAGCTACGAACTTTCTTGGACTTCAATGCATAACGTTAATTTGGGTGGCTGGCCCTCCGTCTTAGTGGTGCCAAGAGATTTGCTAGTTTTGTTCTTCTTAGACCCCAAACAATCTTTAATATCAATTTAACCATCGAACTCTTAAGAATTCTTAACCCGTTTTTAAAGCATTTCATCTGTGTGAAATCCATATAGTTTAAGGATGGAATTGATATAAAAAATAGTTTAGGAGTAGAATCGATGCTGCCTTGACATATTGAGGATGCATTTGATGTTTGCCAAAGAAAAGAAGAAAAAAAAGAGGAATTGGAATTACCATATTCTGATTATTAATCTTACTTGTAATAGATACTGAAATTACATAGGAGCAGCCAATTTTTGTCTGGTCGGGGGGCACAAAATAAAAGCTTCTTAATTTCTAGAGGCGGGAAAGGCAGTCCTTTCCCTTCACACGAAGATTCATTTGTGATTCGAAAGCAAGATTCACTCTGATATCTTACTATTTTCTTCCTCGAAATCAAGAAGATCCTCCAATAACTTATCATCCAAGTACTCAATCTCAAAGACTTCTTTTCCTCGTCCAATCCCACTTCTTTCTGCGTTCTGTGACATTGAGGAAGATGAAGCAGAGGATGATGACAATGGTGAAGACGAAATGGAAGATGAAGTTATATCAGAATCAACCTTAGTTTTAGGATATTCCCCAGGGAAGTTAAGGATTGCTAAAGGACCCCTCATTGCATATGCAGCTCCATCATAAGCCCTTGCAGCCTCTTCTGCTGTGTTAAAAGTCCCTAGCCATAACCTTGCTCCATGCCTTGTCGAATCACGTATCTCCGCTGCAAATTTCCCCCATGGCCGCCTCCTAACGCCTCTGTATCTGATTTCTTCTCCTTTCTGGTTGACCTTTCCTATATTAGGATGGTCCATCGTTGTCTAGATAGTTGAGTGAATTTGCAAGTGCTAATTGGCTTAAACTCCTAGCATTTATATGGCGTGGAAAATGCGCTTCACCAGAACAAATTAATAATAGGATTATTAATAATAAGCCATGGATGTGAACTTATTCAACTGCTAAAGATGCATATGATGGAGATAGATTTGTCAGTGAAAAGTATATGGGTGACGAAGCTGGTGATGGCTTGAGCTGATCAGAGGAGAGGACCCCTCCTCTTTCTTTCACTCTTGACATATCTATGTGTCAAGATCTCCTATTTATAAATGAGGTTTGCGGGTCAAGTCAAGTAGATTTTGTTCAATCCATTGGTCTCTCAGCTTATTCAGGTGTTTTTACCCCTTTCCGAGAGCTAATTTATCATTGTTTCTTAATAAATTGTCTAAATCGGTGAGAATAGAATAAGATAGCATAAAACAGATTCTGCTTTCTGAGTATTTCAGGGATAGAAAAAACAATAATTCTATAAAATAAAATAAAAGGAGTTAAATTTGACTTATTTCTCATTGGGCTACAATTTAAACCAGGAAAGTTAATTGCAGTGAGGTCATATGTGATTGCGTTTGCCGGATTCGTCATGCTTATGTTGTAAATTGGCGAGCAGGGTGCTTAAGTTTCCTTCATGGGGCTGGAATTGCATAAAATAAGATCCCCATGGCATGGACTGGATTCAGGGTTTAAAGAAGGAAAATTATTAAAATTGGACGTGTGAGGATGCGATTTCAGAGATGACATGAGATGGCTTAGCTTAACACTATGGCGTCATCTTTATGAGTTGATCATGAGGTCATTTGGACCCTGATTGCACATTGATTTGGGCATCATAGTGACGCATCGATCAATTGCTTTGGTCACATGACAGTAACCATGATCCATGAAATCAATTAACTAGAGATACTTCTTTGCTTCAGCATTCTTTCACGCTTTTGAGGAAGAGCTAGCTCGCACGTTTTTTGATTGTGTTTTGATGGTGGTGGTGCCTGGATTCATGTCCCAAAGCCACCATTTAGTTCCGAATGAGTTAAAATGAGGATTTGGCACTTTCTACGGATAATGACTACTTGATTTGCTTGTCGACATGGAGATTACTGATGAATTATTGGATTTAATTTGTCACATGGATGGCTGAAGCACTCGGCTCGTTCATTCCGAGATCAGCAGCACCATTAAAAAGAAATTAAGCATTGTTTTAAGTTTTAACCCACTTGATGAGAATCCAACCGAGGATGACAAGTGATTTAGCATCGTTGACATAATACAATTCTTGCGTCAAAAGCTCTCCGAAAGCGTACGGGCACTCATCCATCTTGTTTATTACTATGACACAAGAGGTTGGGTATTTTTCCTTTTTAACGAATTTCGGAACTCTCTTTTTTTTTTTGTTTACATACTATCACTCATCAATTTTATTTTTTAAAAGTACAGTTTAATAAAAGTCTAAGGTGAAACTGTAATTTTTTAAGAAGTTGTAATTGGAAAGTGCGGTATTTTAAAACAAATGGTTAAAATAGGCTGATATAAATCTCTAGCAAAAAAATAAATAAATACAATAATATTAAAAAAATCATCAACAATAATCAAAATAGGCTACATGTACTGTTAAAAAATAACGGGTCTCATTCATTCATTTTTTTTTTCTCTCTTTTTTTTTAGAATTTTTGTCAATTCATTTTAACTATTTATTTAAAATATTACATTTCTCAACTTCTTAAAAGATTATAGTTTTCACCCGTGATTTTTATCAAATTGTGCTATTGTAACAATAAAATAAATGGGCTAATTTAAAAAAAAAAACCTTAATGTTAACTTGAAAGCAAAAGAAAACTATTTTAAAAAAATGAGCTAATTAAAAAAATTGTGCTATTGCTAGCCCGTGATGATAGTAATAAATAATATAGAAATGATAAGAAAAATAGGATTATTTTAATCATGGTGGCGATGGTAGTCTATCTAGGCTGACAATCGGAACAGGGGCTAGGAGGAGAAAGGAATTTCATGAATTTTATATACCTATCAAATTTGTTGGACTTAATCTCAAATTCAATGGTGTATAGTAACTGTAACAGTTGTTGCCACCTGCAAGTTAGAGTAGCTAAATAAATTAGATGGGACGGCGACTTTATGTTTAATTAACTAATTAATTAATTAATTAAGGTTTAAATTCAGGTTAATGATCAAGTTGCAGCCAATTCAGTGTTTTGATAATATTTAAGTATCATTTCTTAGTGGAATATATTAATTAACGGTGGATTGGTGGTCCGGACAAGATGTCACTGCTTTTGCTTTTAATAAAACCACCATCAAAGCTCTTTTGTCTTGCATGGAGGGGTGGCGGTGATAGGCTTAATAAGACTAATATGGTGGAGCTTCAGTGCTATAATCTCACATAACGGGCCACCAAGAAAGCTCCAAGAGGAAGGATCGAAGTATCACCGAAAAGTTGGATTTTCTTGTAAAAATTGGCATTTGCTCAGTTTTGTTGTCCTAAATACGAAATCACCAAAGCGGCCCTTGTAACACTCCCCAGATTCATATATTTGAGACGTACTGATTCGGTCAAGCCCACACATTATTTGACCAAAAAAGCCCAGTTGTAGGTGTGTTTAAATCATACGAAGATGCAAGTGGAGTTCAGCTCGTTTAAAGTTGGAAATAACTCATTAATTTTAATGATGGTTTTAAAAAATATCTAAACCTCGTAATGAGTAATGGTCTCTGTAATAGAAAACTTGCAAATTAATCCTTAATAGATAATTTTTAGATCCAACTTCGAAATGTTTGAATAATTACAGCTTGATCTCAATATATTCATTAGTCCTCCAAAAAAACAATTCTTGTCCCAAACCCAAGGATAAAGTTTTCAAGAAGTTGTTATCAACTAATACAATAACATCTTATTGCAAAAGGTATAAAACGATTCTCCAACTTGATTTATATAAAATACATTTGTTTCTTTCTCTTGTTCAAATATTGATGGTGCCTTCGAAAGTTGAGGATTGCCCAGAGAAGATGTCGGAAACCAATCTCAGGCCAAAAGGCAGAAGGAAAATACAAGTAAGTGCATGTAGTCTGCCAAAGAAGAAAGTAGCTCAATCGAGTATCACCAGAGGTACGGATTAGGATATCAGGTTCAGCTGCAATTGCCATAGTGTACATGTTCTTGTCAACATCGGTAACTTTTACGAAGCTCTCTCCGTCATTCTTCTCATTTTCCTCAGGTTCTGCACTTTCATTCAGTACAATAATTCCACCCCATTTTTCTCTGCAAGATTCTTGAACAGCATGTACAATCACATTGGTGGAAGTGTAGGCAATACAGACGATCAATAATAGCTTGGAGTTATGAGCAGTGGCCAGCATGGCATTTTCCGCTGCCAATCTAACAGGTTCACTCAAGAGTTTAAGGTTCCCTTGAAAGTAGACTCTAATTCCATAGCGACTGACAAGGCTATCTTCCTTCATCAATCCTTCAACGTGTTCTAGAAATGAATCCATCAAAGGTTGAATCCCATCAGGACGTTGTTTGAAATTATCAATGCTGAAGGCATAGAATGTTGCACATCTTACTCCCTACTCATAGCAATATTTGACACAGGAAAGGAGAGCCAATAAACCAAACTTGTAGCCAGCTGCTTCTGCTAAATTATGTTTCCAGGCAAACCTCCGGTACGTTCCCATCCATGATAAATGCAATGTGATTTGGCAAAGGGCCTACAGAAATGATATGAATCATACTTTTTCTCAGGAAACTAACCAACTTGCCCAAGATCTCAATTGCTTTATCTTTACTAGTGTTCTTCATCCCAAAATCTCTAGAATTTTAACCATAATGTGCCTGTTTTCATGAAGAAACCCAGGATGAACCAGTTGTATGGAACTACTAGTATGCTTGTGTTTGTCTAGTGTTCTCATGCTCGAATTGGGATTGACATGGAAAACGGCTCACTAGACCATTGGGTTGACTCGTGGTCCATTGGGTAAAACCATAGGTCACATATCAATATTTTTATTAAAACCATATTATTTTGTTTTCTTTTTTTTATATATAAAAAAAATCTGGTGTCGATCTTGTCAGGTTTAGACCAGGTTTTGCTGCGACAATTGAGTCAATAGAAACATGATCAGGTCAACTGAATTTCATCGGATTAATTACTTATCTGGTTCAATTAAAATCTCAGTTTAGATCAAGCTTCGAGTAAACCTACAAGACTAAAACGAGTTTAACAATAATATCATAAACAACAATTGCAAATAGCATTTGAATTTGTTCTATAGAAGCAATCAAAATAGTAATGAGGTAAAAACAAACAGGGTCAGCACATGTTTAAATGCTCCGGGGATATGAAGCAGTGTGCATCCCATGCTCTGTGAAATCAAAATCTATTGACCTGAATAATTCAAATGTTATTGGAAAATTGTGTTTTGATAACAAGAAGATAAATTAGAGCTTCCCTCTTTTATTGGTCTCGAGGCACAAAAAAATCCGGATCAATCCTGGATGAATGTTTATCAAAATTTTAAATCACGTTAAGATATCAAAATCAAAATTCAAACTCAATAGAACTAAATTCAAACCCAAAAATATCAGACAGTAGCTTATCATTATTTCAGATGTTGAATCACAGTCCAACCCATTTCATACAAGAAATTATCGCATTAATTCTGCTTTCTCACAGCGTTTAGGTACACTCAAACTTCATACATTATGATACATTTGACATGATACAAACTTGAGATTGGTTTATTGAGATTCCCAATAGTTGACATACCAATCTGTACGATTGCCTTGTTGCATCAATCACAGGTTATGCTTGCAACTTGAAAGGCTCCAGTACAACTTCACTGTTGCCTTTCTCATTCATGTAGTTGGAAAAAAACTCTGTGAACTCAAAGGCTCTATATAGTGGGCGATTGCCCGCTTTAATAAGTTCCCTGGCAGGTTCGACAATGCTGTCACGACTAGGACTGACAAAGAAGGCAGCACTTGTCCTAGCATCCTTCGAATTTGTCACTGCTCGATGTTCGGCACCTTTTAGCTTGTTGTTACTGATAATCTATGACAGGAATTAGCCAGCATTCTTCAGCTTAATTATACCCAAACATTTCAAGAACTTTACAGTAGCGATAACAATGATATAAGAAGTATACCTGTAGCTGGTACCCAATGTTAATCACAAATGCATTGGGAACAGGCCCAACACCAATCCATTCACCATCCTTGAAGACTTGAAGCCCACACACATCACCTTGGAGTAAAATGGTTATGAGATTAGGATCACAATGTTTCGGCAATCCCAGGGTTAAACTTGGATCTGGGCATGGAGGGTAACGATTGACTGACAAAAATGCATTTTCACTTAGTTTACCTCCAAAATACCCAGACTCTAATCCTAAACCTTCAGTGATCAGCTCCAATATCCCTGAGGCTAATTTCATCACTTCAGTCGAGTAATTCCCAACAACCTGTCTGTGAAATTATGGAGACATAAGCATTAGGAAAGGTTAAACTTAAACTTATGTCTGCTTCATTAATTGTTTTGGGAAGACTGAAATTTGACAGGTGATACAACATAGCAGTCAGCAGGCATAACGTTTTACCGATATCTGGTTGGCTTCTCGGGCCATTGTTGAATGCATGCATCTAGATCAGGATGGCATGGGTGTCTCAAAAAGTCACGCCAGTAGTGAACATCTTCATTTGCATAAGGGCTACCGCTTGTGAAAAGTCTGCAGCTTCTATTTGGGTCTTCAGAATAGATGTCTGCCAGATCCTCTGCAGGCATCTCAAAGACTTCATTGAAGACACTCATTGTATCATTCATCAATTCCTTAGAAACTCCATGGTTAATCACCTGTTTTACAGTGAGAATATAGCATTCATCATTATTACTTAATGGTATTTTACATAAAATTGAATAGGATTATTACTTAATAAATTGCTGACCTGGAAAAAACCGAACTCCTGGCTTGCCTTCAAAATTTCCTGAGCAATATTGGCTCGGTTTTGACCTGCTATATCACCGAGATCTATTACTGGAATGGACTCGCATAAGGCAATAGCTACCTTCCCTGGTCGGATTTTTTCTGGGAAAATATACTTCTCAGACAAGGATTGAAGGTTACTGCGGCTTGAGAGAAGCTTCTCCATAACTTGGAATTTGAAAATTCCTGTGCTAAGAAAAAACTATTTTCTGTACTAGATTTTCAATCCCCGAAGTGACTTATATATAATAATATCTAGCTAGTTGAATACAACTTGAATGTATTATGAAAGAAACTTGAAGAAAAACAACAGGAATATTACCGAGGATTCTGTCTGATCATCCCAGGAACCGGCTAATCATGATAGGACAAACATAAATTCCAAAATGTTGTGTTTTTTAATGATATCTTGGAAAGAATGTTGTGTGTTAGTTTGGTTTCATATTCCCAATAACCTTCATTATATGTTTATATATTCCTTTTCAAAGCTGTATATATATATATAATTGGCGTTTTCGTCATTGCAATAATTGATGACAAAAATGGCTTGTAGAAGAAGAAAGGGTTACCAGACTCTGCACCGCCCTTTTCACTAAATATTATTTATTTTCCAAGCTCTTCCTTTGAAGCATCTTTAAGAAAATTATACTTCATATATAGCCAACATTGATGCAAATAAGGTTGTTTTTACTTTCAGAAAATAATATTTAATTTTCATCTTTAATTTTTCTATTCTTAAAGAGATTTTTCTTTGAAGAATAAAGAAAAAATGTTTATTACATATAATTTCTCAAAATAGAAAATAAGTACATTGTTTGGCTTAACTTGAAAAAAAAAAAATAATGATCATAAAACATTAAATCAACCAAACAGGACTCCTATTTTTATAACGGGGATTGAATTTGAAAAACACTAATTTCATATTTTTCAATTTTCTGAAAAAATGAAGAGTTAGAAAACATGTGTTTTCGAAAAAAAAATTTATTTTTCAATTAGTAAACATATTTTCTTTAGTTTTCTTTTTCCTACAATTAATTTCTTTATTTTTTCTGAAAATCTTTCACAAATAAACACAATCTAAGTGTTACAGCGTTGTCAAGAACAAGAGCAATTGCGGAATAAACTATACTAAAAAGGAACTGGGAATAATATTAATTAGTTCCCCAAATGTATGCAATGTTTCTTAATTAAACTATAAAATTTTAAATTAAGAAATGCTAAACTCCCTATATATATATTTCACATTGATAAACTTGCAAGGAACCTTCCCGTAGTTGCGTCAGAACCATAATTTAAAGTAATATTCACGACTTAAACTAAAATAATTTATAAGGTAGACGAGCATATTTATCACTAAATTAATTATCTCCTTAAACTTTTTCTAAGAATCTTAATCAGGAGAACCAATTAGAAAAATTATTAACCATACGATGTTTGGGATAATAAATTAAAGAGATTTGTTACACATTAAAATTTATAAATATAAAAAACATTTTATATTTAAAGACTCTTAAAATATTTAATTTTTTTTTCACTTGTTAAAAGAATGTTACAACTTTTTATATAGAAAAAAACAAACAAAAAACACTATAATACTTAATAAAAAAAATAAACTAGAAAATATATTCCTTTCAAATAGAAGAAAAATATCAAAATAAATTAAGAATAGAAAAATAGAAATAGAAATATATCTATTTTTCTAACAATGCTCGTGCATCAGACAACTTGCCAAATAATGAGACATTTAATAAGAACATGTAACTTGCTTCAGAAGTACTAGCTAGTCAAATTGGAGTGGAGTGTGTGGAATCAATTACAAAGCTTGCCGATGGAATCTGGCCTTACAAATGCCAGTATAATTAAGAAACCCTAGTTGGCATGAAAGAAATATAATCGAATCCTCGATCATGGCTGATATTAATTATTGAACCCTCACTCATGTCTACTTCTCTTGCAGATTGTTTTAATTAGCAAACTTGTATAGAAAAATTCAAATATGAATTTCTGAATTATTGATGATTGATGGTTAAAGAACTATAAAACATGATGATTAGTCTACTCTAATTGATTAGTGGCCAACAAAAAATAAAAATATAACAGAATTAATATTAAAAAAATAAATAGAAAAGCTGTAATTATAACTTTGAAAAAGATGAATGTTGGCATATTATTATTACCATAAAAAGTTTTTTTTTTATTTGAAAATATATTAAAATAATATTTTTTATTTTTTAAAATATATTTTTAACATTAACATATAAAAACAGTTCAAAAAAGCAATACAGAATAAAATCAACTTTTCAAATTAATAAGATTTGCATCAATCCAATATATGGTGAAGTAAAGATATATATTTACCTTAGCTCAAGTTATTTTTTGGACTTTTATTTATCAAATTGATCCATGAATTCTTCAGCTAGACGTTCCACGTCATTATTGATCCTAGCCCTTTGAATATTTGGTCAAAAGTAATTAACCCTTGAACTTATAAAATTTATGATTTTAGTCCCATGAACAATTTGCTCAAGGCAATATGACCGCTCCATCAGGATTTTATCAATGGACTATCACATGATCTTATAAGAACGAAACAAGTATTATTATATATAGTTACTGGAGGTTTATATGGTCGTTAATTTTAAAACTTATAAAATTAGTTGAGTTGTGTGGAAGCTGATCCGAACACCCACGTTAATAAAAAAAAAACAAGTACAATTCTGAAATTAAGAATTTAAATGGATTTTGTATTGTACATATAATACATAACTATTTAATTGAAAGGACTTTTTTAATGTAAGAGATAAAGCGTATATAATCAAGTTCTTGATAAACAAAATACTTCAGCGCATATTTTACAAATAATTTTAGGTTGTGAATCACAAACAAACTGGTCAGAGAAGACTGAGCCTTACCATTGATTTTTCTTCGTCACTCTCAAACTGATGGTTCACAGCGCTTAGTGTTTTTTTTTTTTTTACCTTCAAAGATCGGTGATGGTTACATAAATATATAATACAATGTAAAGATAATATAACCACCAATTATTTTTAATAAAATAATTAATGTTAATTTCCTTAATTATAATAATATTGTTAAAGGAATTTCTCAACCTAAAAATTAAAGTTTTTAGATGAGATATCAATATATAATTTATATTGTTCTTTAACATACTTTCTCTAGTAAATACTCTTTGGATTTAAAATTTATAAAGATCTACACTACATTGTCTATTAATTAGATTTTAATTAGAAAAAAAAATGAAAAAACTCATAACTGTTTGGTCATTAAAACTTTGATATCATATTAGAAAAATATTTCAATTTAAAAATTTTAATTTTTAAATAAAATTATAAGATATCATTTATATTATTCTTTAATAAATATAATAAAAATAATGTTCATTGAAATTTTTAATTAATAATAATAGTAATAATAAAAGATTCAATATGCTTGCAAGGGTTATATACCCGTAATATTGGTCCGCAATCACATGTTTCAGAGGTTAACGAAAGTGTCAAGAGGTTAATGACTTGGACATCACTAATGGAGATAAGTTTGCCTTCTCAATTCGATTAGTGATGTCCATTAATGGAAAATTAGAGGTTAATGACTTGGACATCACTAATGGAGTAAAATTAGAATTTAGTCTTTAATTAAACTTTTAAAGGTAGGTGTGGAGCAGGGAAATTTTTTAAAGGGAGCCAAGATTAGGAAAATATTTTTTAGGGAAGGGTAAAACTTAAGTCTTACTACTTTTAACCCTAAAATCTTAAATTGTTCCAGAGGAGCCAAATAAAAAAATATTTATTTATTCATTTAATTTTTACAGGAGCCCGGGCCTTATATGCCTCCCCTGGCTCCCCCTTGCTTAAATCCTATATGGTATTGGAAGCATCAGTTATGTGATTCGTGCTCAATTGACATGAAAAAAATATTTTTATAATTAATTTTGATAAATATATGTAATTAAATAAATCGAGAATTATATATACTAATAAATAAATAAATAAAAAGTCATTAAAAATATTTAAAAATAAAACTTGAAAAATCAAGAGACATATACAAATTAAAATATTTAATCTTGAAAGACCGGATATTTACCCGGTCATGTTTGCTAAATTTATTTATTAAAATAATATTTTATTCAAGCAAATAATAATAGAAATAGAGACACAAATTAAATTGATTGAAAAAAAAAATATAATGTAAGGTTGTATATATTAGAAATATTATATGAAAATAAGATTTTTTTTATTTTTAAAAATAAAATTCATCCGTATAAAATATGCTTTGCAATATCCCATGCTCTGTGAAATCAAAATGTATTAACCTCAATAATTCATATGTTAATGGAAAATTATGTTTTGATAAGAAGAAAATAAATTAGAGCTTCCCTCTTTTATTGGTCTCGCGGCACAACACATCTGGATCAATCCTGGATGAATGTTTATCAAAATTTTAAATCACATTATGTTATCAAAATCAAACATCAAACTCAATAGGACTAAATCTAAATCCAAAGATATATATTAGACAGTAGCTTAACATTATTTCAGATGTTAAATCACAGTTCAACCCATTTCATACAGGAAATTATCGCATGCTGCTTTCTCACAACCTTTAGGTACGCACAAACTTCATATAATATGATCCATTTGACATGATACAAACTTGAGATTGGTTTACTGAGATTCACAGTATTTGACATACCAATCTGTACGATTTCCTTGTTGCATCAATCACAGGTTATGCTTGCAACTTGAAAGGCTCCAATACAACTTCAACGTTGCCTTTCTCATTCATGTAGTTGGAAAAAAACTCTGTGAACTCAAAGGCTCTATAGAGTGGGCGATTGTCCTCTTTAATAAGTTCCCTGGCAGGTTCGACAATGCTGTCACGACTAGGACTGACAAAGAAGGCAGCACTTGTCCTAGCATTCTTCGAATTTGTCACTGCTCGATGTTCGGCACCTTTTAGCTTGTTGTTACTGATAATCTATGACAGGAATTAGCCAGCATTCTTCAGCTTAATTATACCCAAACATTTCAAGAACTTTACAGTAGCGATAACAATGATATAAGAAGTATACCTGTAGCTGGTACCCAATGTTAATCACAAATGCATTGGGAACAGGCCCAACACCAATCCATTCACCATCCTTGAAGACTTGAAGCCCACACACATCACCTTGGAGTAAAATGGTTATGAGATTAGGATCACAATGTTTCGGCAATCCCAGGGTTAAACTTGGATCTGGGCATGGAGGGTAACGATTGACTGACAAAAATGCATTTTCACTTAGTTTACCTCCAAAATACCCAGACTCTAATCCTAAACCTTCAGTGATCAGCTCCAATATCCCTGAGGCTAATTTCATCACTTCAGTCGAGTAATTCCCAACAACCTGTCTGTGAAATTATGGAGACATAAGCATTAGGAAAGGTTAAACTTAAACTTATGTCTGCTTCATTAATTGTTTTGGGAAGACTGAAATTTGACAGGTGATACAACATAGCAGTCAGCAGGCATAACGTTTTACCGATATCTGGTTGGCTTCTCGGGCCATTGTTGAATGCATGCATCTAGATCAGGATGGCATGGGTGTCTCAAAAAGTCACGCCAGTAGTGAACATCTTCATTTGCATAAGGGCTACCGCTTGTGAAAAGTCTGCAGCTTCTATTTGGGTCTTCAGAATAGATGTCTGCCAGATCCTCTGCAGGCATCTCAAAGACTTCATTGAAGACACTCATTGTATCATTCATCAATTCCTTAGAAACTCCATGGTTAATCACCTGTTTTACAGTGAGAATATAGCATTCATCATTATTACTTAATGGTATTTTACATAAAATTGAATAGGATTATTACTTAATAAATTGCTGACCTGGAAAAAACCGAACTCCTGGCTTGCCTTCAAAATTTCCTGAGCAATATTGGCTCGGTTTTGACCTGCTATATCACCGAGATCTATTACTGGAATGGACTCGCATAAGGCAATAGCTACCTTCC
>Ga0307517_10009345_pt1 | contig 13898 bp, 14 predicted proteins | sample 23_EM_MG_FD_194515 | JGI IMG/M metagenome (GOLD analysis project Ga0307517, IMG submission 194515) | Populus trichocarpa ectomycorrhiza microbial communities from riparian zone in the Pacific Northwest, United States - 23_EM | ecosystem: Host-associated > Plants > Roots > Unclassified | place...
CCCACGAGTCAACTCGCTTGCGTGTCGCCATGCATTCGCCCCATGGCCGCGCGAAGTACGGCTCGGGACGATAGTTTACTATTTACGGATAACTTCTTATTCATTGGTGGCTCACCGGCACACCATGCGGCAGTCTTGTTCATCGGCGGTTCGCCGGCGCACCACGCGGCGGCCTTGTTCGTCGGCGGTTCACCGGCACACCATGCCGCAGCCTTGTTCATCGGCGGTTCGCCCGCACACCATGCTGCAGCGGAGCCTCTCGCGTTGTTTGGCACCTCTTCCCCGAACTCGCTCACGAACAACCCATACAGCGCGTTGGCTGCTTGCTCCGCCTTGTCTCGATCGCCGAGAAGGCCGAGGTAGGGATAGTGGTGCACGAACCCACCGAAGACACGTTCGCAGTCTGCCGCGTACTTGCGCGTGTCGAGGATGTGCGCATGCCAAAACGCATCGATGTCGCGGGTCGGTGCGATCTGCAGCTCTGGGTACTTGGCAAGCAACACCAGGAAGCGTCGATAGGCGAGTTCGATTCGGTCGGTGTGCTCGCTCGTCCAGCCGAAGCCATCTTCCTTGTGGCCAATCTTGAACTTGATGGGCTCAAGATCTAGGGACTCGATCTGCGCCAGCGTCTGTTCCAAGCGGCGTGTGTCAGTGTGATTTCGCATCAGATGAACTCCAACAGTTGAGAAAATGCCGCACGAACCATGCCCTTTGCGGCGCCAAAAGAGCCCCCCTGGTGACGACCTATGCCGCCACCGTGGGGCTCACGAGATTGCGCAGATCGCGCTCCAGGAACCGGCTCATGTCGTCTGCAGAAATCGGCTTGCTGAGGTAGTAGCCCTGAATCTCGTCGCAGCCGTTGGCTCGCAGGTAGCCGAGCTGCTCGAGGGTCTCGACGCCCTCGGCCACCACCTTCATGCGCAGCCGATGTGCCAGTCCGATGATCCCCGCCGTCAGCGCCGCCGCGTCCTCATCGGCCGGCAGGTCCATGACGAAGGACCGGTCGATCTTCAGCGTGCTCAACGGGAAGGTGCGCAGATAGGACAACGAGGAGTACCCGGTGCCGAAGTCGTCAATGGCCAAGGACACGCCCAGGTCGCGCAGCTCCTGCAGCCGCGCGGCAGCCTGGGCTGGATTGCGCATGACACAGCTTTCAGTGATCTCGAGTTCGAGCCGCCCGGGATTGAGTCGGGCGGCGGCGAGGACCTGCGCTACTTCCCCGGCGAGTTGGGGGCGGTCCAGTTGCCGCGCCGACAGGTTGACGCTGACCTGTATCGGGTGGCCCTGGTCTTGCCACGTTCTGGCGTCGCGGCACGCGACCTCCAGGGCCCACTGGCCGAAGCCGACGATCAGCCCCGTGTCTTCCGCGATGGGGATGAACTGCAATGGTGAAATCATGCCCAGCGAAGGATGCTTCCAACGCATCAGCGCCTCGACCCCGGTGATACGACCGCTGGCCAGATCCAGTTTCGGCTGGTAGACGAGGAACAACTCGCCTTTTTCGAGCGCGCGCGGCAGGCAACTCTGCAGCGCCAGCCGCTGCTGGCTCTGCTCATTCATCTGCGCGGAGTAGAAATGGTGGTTGCCCGGCCCCTTTTCCTTGGCGCGGTACATCGCCGCATCGGCATTCATCAACAGGGTCTCGACATCCTCCCCGTCTTCCGGAAACACGCTCACGCCGATGCTTGCCGTCGTCGGCAGTTCGCGTCCGTTCACTTCAAAGGACGTGCTGAATCGGTTCAGCACGTTGGTCAACGGCGTGATGACGTCGGCCGCACTTTTCAGATCCTCCAGGATCAGCACGAACTCGTCCCCACCGAAACGAGCCACCGTATCGGTTTCGCGCACACCCTCGCGCAGACGATCCGCACAGGCCCGCAGCAACACGTCGCCAGCGCTGTGACCGAGGCTGTCGTTGATATGCTTGAATCGGTCGAGGTCCAGGAACAACACGGCGACCCGGGTTTTCTGCCGTGCGGCGCGCTGGAGGGCGTGCGCCAGCCGTTCGTGCAGCAAAGGCCGATTGGCCAGGCCCGTCAGCGCGTCATGGCTGGCGACATGACGCAACGCTGTCTCGGCCTGCCTGCGCTGCAGGTACTGGGCCAGCTGGCTGGCGACGGAACGCATGAAGCCCTCGATCTCGCGGTCGATGCCGATCGGGGTGCGGTTGAAGAACTCAAGCGCCACAAGTTGCGTTCCTGCAATGACCGGGATCACCACGGCCGCCTGCAGGCCGCAGCGGCCGGCGACCCGATCCCGGTGCCATGCGCGCGACGCATCGTCCGCAGGGATCGCCCGCCACAGCGGGTTGGCCGAGGCCCAGGCCGCGTCGAGGTTGCCACCCTGGCGCGGCCCGCTGAAGTCGCGCATCTCGGCGACGAACTCCTGCGACGCCGCATCGCCGGCGCCCGCCCAGGCGCCCATGCAGCGCACCATTGCGGCGTCATCGACCATCCAGCACACCGCGGCATGCCAACCCAGCTGTGTTCCGACCGATGCCAGGATGTAGGTGACCGCGTTCTCGGGCGTGGTGTCTCCCGCCAGTTCTCGCGCGATGTCGTGGGCCAGTTCCAGCCGCACGGCGGCGTTCTTGCGCGTCGTCTCGTCGCGCACCGTGGCTCGCACGGTGACGACCCCATGCTGCATCGACCCTTGCAGGTTGACGTGCACCCAGCGATCCGCCCCGTCGGGTTCGCGCACAAGGTGTTCAAGCTCCACGGGCACGTCGCTGTGCTCGGCGCGTTCAACGGCCTCACGCAGCGCAGCCCGCTGCGCCTCGGGTATCCGCGCCAGCATCCGACCCAGCGTCGGCATCACCGCCGTGGCAGTGAGCCCGTAGATGCGGCGCGCCTCGTCGGAGCATTCGACCGCGCCGGTCTGCGGATCGAGTACCCAGCTGCCGAGCTTCGCCAGCTCCTGCGCTTCTGCGAGCCGCTGCTGGCTGGTCCGCAGGCTGTGCGTCATCTCTTGCGCCAAGGCGGTGGCACGGCGCCGCGAGCCCATCAGGCTGAACAGCACGCCGGCCAGCAAGGCACTCATCACACTCCCGGCAATCACGATGATGACCGGCAACATCTGTTCCAGTTGCCCGACGTCGCCGGCGACAGGTGCAGAGACTTCGACCATCCAGAGCCTGCCGCCCAGTCCGAACGACCGCGCGCCCTGAATCTCACCGTCCGCGCCGGTCTCCCGCCGTTTGGCCGACGGACGTCCGCCATCGGGGTTGTCGGTGTCGAACAAGAGCTTGCTGGGCACCACCGCTGCAGCGGCGGCACCGGGCGCTTGCGCAGCCGACTCAGGGCCGCCGTCGAGGAGTCGCAAGCGCGCATGTTCGGGCACGCCGGGCAGATTCGCGAGCATCTCCGCAAGCCAGATGCCTGCACCGACGGAGCCGAGATATGCAGCACGGCGCTGCTCCACGGTGTCGGTCGGCAGGCCGACCCGATACACCGGCATGCGCACGGCGAGCGCCGCTCGGCTGTTTGCTCCATCGGGTCGCAACACCATGCCGGACGAGGTCATCTTCCCCGTGTCTCGGGCCCGCTCCATGACGGAACGTACGCCCGGCACGGCGGCGAGATCCTTGCCGAACACGTGCTGGTTCTCGTCGAACGGCTCGAGCAGCGTCAACGGATGGTAGCCATCGCGCACCCCCGGCGGATTGATCGCGAATCGGACGCCGCGGGGCAGAAACGGGTCGTGCCGGATCGCTTTCTCGAAGGCATCCTCGGATCCCGGCGCCACATACGGGGCATAGTTCAACAGGTGGAAACCGGGGAAATCGCGCTTGAGCGCCAGGGCCTGCGCATAGCGATGAAAGTCCTCGCGCGATACGTGATCGACGGTGTGAAAGAGGGCGCGCGTTCCCGCCAATATGGTGAAGTACGCGGCGAAGCGCCGTTCGACCTGCACGGCGGCGTTGGCGGCGGTGACGTCCAAGCGATCCTGGGCGTCGCGCTTCGTTTCCTCGCGCACCGAGCGGCTCGCAAGCAGCGAGAGCACGACCCCGATCAGCAGCACGATGGCCGGGATCAGTCTGCTCATCCAGTGCGAGGCCGAGTGCCTCTTGCCAAGCGCCTCGGTGTCGACGTAGTTGCCGTTCATCTGCATCCCCTCGCCCCGTCGCAGGTGACCTCGGCCGCCTTGATCCCCGTGACCAGGTGCGGCGTGGCGCGCGGCGTCAGCGAGCCGGAAGCCGCGGCGAGCCGCGATCTCCAGTACTCGAATCCGACTTGAGGTTCTGCACTCACAAGACTCGCTTTCATGCGGGCTAAGGCAGCCCCGACCGGGCAAGCTTGCGCCGCTCAAGTCACATTTCGACCGATTTCTCGGAGGATGAAGGCATAAATATCATCTTTATCAGTAAATTTCGTAAAATATTCCGTGCCAGCCCGTGACGAGTCGTGGCCCGTCCTGGGCGGAACGCGATCGCTGCACGCCAACAATCACAACTTTTGTGTGTTCCCCACCATTTCGCGTGTTATTTCTGCAAAATCGCGGAAATGAATCCGATCGATGCCCCGGGCTCTCCCGACGACTTCACGACCCTCGAGGTCGCGCGACTGTTGGGAATGTCGGTGCGATCGGTGCAGCTGATGGTCGACCGGGGCGAACTCGAGGCCTGGAAGACTTCGGGCGGTCATCGTCGAATTGCGCCCGCCTCGGTTGATCGCTGGCGCAACTCGCGCAGCCTCGTCAAGCCGGCGTCAGAAAGTGGCGGCCCGGGCGCGGGTGCGCCGGCGAAGGAGCTCCGTGGTGGCGGCGGTGGTTTGTCGCAGCAACCGTGCGTGCTGCTCATCGACGATTCGCTTCACTTTCAAAAGCTGATGTCGCTGCTGATCCGCAATCGATTCCCCAACGTCGAATTGCACGTCGCGGACGATGGCATCGCTGGTCTGGCGCTGTACGGGCAGCTCAAACCGCAGGTATTGATCGTCGACATCCTGCTGCCGGGTATCGATGGGGGGACGTTGATCACAACCTTGCGTTCGCACCCACAGTTCGCCAGCAGCCACCTCGTCGTCGTGACTTCTCTGGACGAGGCGCAACGTGCACCGTATGCCTTTGCGCTCGAGCAGGTTCCCGTCATTCACAAACCCCAGTTGGTGGCAGAACTTCCGGGTCTGCTGGCGAAGTGGCTGCCGGCAGGGCAGGCGGCCCGCGCTGCCACTGCCGCTGCGACCTGAATCTCGATCGTGGATTCGAAGCAACGCGGGCACGACGCTGAGTTCGAACCGGGTGTGGCCGCTGCCATCGCCATGCACTTCGGTGGCGATGCGGCGCTGTATCAGGCATTCGCGGCGACCTGCGCAGCGCAATTCGCACTTGACGCTGTCGCTGGTCAACTCGCCTGCGAGGTCGGTGATCTGTCGGGGTTGCGCAGGCTGTCACACAACCTCAAGTCCGCGCTCATCGTGCTGGGCCATGACGACGTCAGCGAGCTGGCGGCCCGTGTGGAGGAACAAGCGTCCGTCGGTGATCTTCGTTCGGCTTGCGCGTCGTGGCGATCACTTCACGCCGCCATGCTGTTGCTGAAGACGCCATGATCGAACAAGCAGATCCGGGCATCCCCGGCGCCTTGAACGTGCTCTACGTTGAGGACTACGCGCTGGGTACCATGCTGCTGGTGGATACCTTCAGGCTGCGCGCGCCGGACATTCACTTGGAGGTCGTGTCGACGGTGGCGGAAGCGATCGAGCGACTGAAACACTTTGAGAACGATCTGGCCGTTCCGGCTCGCGGAGAGGCGGCGCGGGCTCCGTGCTACGACGCCGTGCTGACGGACCTGAATCTTCCCGACGGATTGGGCCTCGACATCCTGGCGCATGTGCGCAACCGCAACTTGATGCTGGCGGTGGTGGTCCTGACCGGATCGATTGAGGAAGACACGGCGATCGGTGCGCTGCACGCAGGCGCCAACGGCTATGTCACGAAACGCGGTGACTATCTCGCGCAGCTCCCGTCCGCGCTGCGCACGGCGGTGGAGCGCTTCCGCTCCGAGGCCAACGGTGCCTCGGATCCATGACATCGCAACCACCGATTGAGGAGCGTCGGTGCGAGGGCGCGGTCGACCTTGCGGGCTAGCCCCGGGCTGGTGGCTTGTTCAAGGCCACGGCGGCCCGAATGAGAGCCTTCAGGGCCTTCTGGTCCAGCTTATCGCTTTCGTGGAAGTCGATGGCGCGTCTGGTGTTGCCTTCGAGACTGGAGTTGAAGAGGCCTGACGGATCCGTCAGGGAGGCGCCCTTGGCGAAGGTCATCTTCACGACCTTCTTGTAGGTCTCACCAGTGCAGATCAGCCCGTTGTGTGACCACACTGGCGTCGCCCACTTCCACTCCTCGGCCACATCGGGGACCGCTTCCTTGATCAGGGCGCGGAGCCGGGACAGCATCTCGCCCCTCCAGTCGCCCAGAGCCTCGATTTTCGCGTCGATCAGCTCGGATGGAGACTCGGCACTCTTCGACGGGCTCTTGTTCATGTTGCTTGCTTCTCCTCGGGTCGATGTTCTTCCTTGCCTTGTCGCGCGCTGCGCCATGGGGTGGCATGCGGCAGCACGAACAAGTACAGACCGCTGAGTGCCTCAGCGGCGCGCCTGGATCATCTTCCAGCCGTTCCCCGATGGGTCGCGGAAGCCGGCATCCACGGTGCCGTAACGGTCTATGGGCTCCTGCGTGAACTCCACTCCCCGGGTGCGCATCCGGTCGTGTGCAGCGCGGCAATCGTCGACGATGAGCACGAGCGGCGGCATCGCGCCCTTGGCCACGATCGCGCGCAGCGTCTGCGCGGTCTCCGCATCGAGCACCGGCGGCCCCGGCGTGAACAGGCCGAGCTGGAACGAGGGCTGGTCCGGGTGCTGCACCGTGAGCCAGCGATAGTCGCCGTTGCGCACATCCGTGTGGACACGGAACCCGAGCTTCTCGACATAGAACGCGAGCGCTTCATCATGATCCCGCACGTACAGACCGACCACTTCGACACCCTGGCTCATAGGACCTCCTTTTCTGAGGACCCGGTTATATCGCCCGCCACCCGGCGCCGCTTCTCCGAAACTGCGATCGTGAGGTCGGGCCGGTGCGCGGCGCTGAGGATGCAGGCGGGCACGCGGTCGGGTTCGTGCGCTGCGGCCCGCGCGCGTACCCGGATCGCGCTCGGGCTCTCGCCGGCGATGTCGCGGAAGGTGCGCCCGAACGTGCCCAGGCTCTCCCAGCCCGTGCCGAAAGCGATCTCGGTGATGGGCAGGTCGGTGTCGCGGAGCAGCGCCGTCGCCCGCTCGATGCGTCGCGTCAGCAGGTACCGGTGCGGCGGGATGCCGAAGGCCTGCTTGAACGATCGCGCGAAGTGGGCCTCGGAGACGCCGCTCACGTGCGCCAGCCGCCGGACGGGCCAGTCCTCGTGCGAGGCGGCGTCCATCCGGTCCTTCGCGCGCAGCAGGCGGCGCAACAGCTCGGGATCCTGGCTTGGAGGACCGCCACTCATGCCACCTCCGGACGCACGCTCACTCGATGAAGAAGAGGCCGTGTCGTGCATATCTTCCGACGAGTGCATTCGCTCCATGGGTCGACATCCGCTGTGCAGCTGGCACTGTAGCCTCTGCGGCCAGCCGGCGGGCGGTCCGGCGCATAGCCCGCAGGCTGTCGTTGATGATCGCCCGTCTGGAGGGCATCGAGGCTGCCAGGAGCGCGATGCACTACGTCGCGCCGGTCGGAGAGAAGGACGATTACGTCGCGCGTGCGATCCGCAACATTGCGCCCTTCCTCGAAGAGGCAGTCGCGAAAGCGTGAAGTCGTTTGGTCGCGCCAGCACCCGAGGGCGTGGCGTCGCGTCGGATCAGCGCTGCACGCCCCAGCGGCGCACCGTGACGCGCTCGAGCGTGTCGAAGCCCAGGCTCTCGACCAGCAGGCCGATCAGGATCACGCTGGCCAGGCCCGCGAACACCTTGTCGGTGTAGAGCTCGTTGCGGTTCTGGAAGATGTACCAGCCGAGGCCGCCCTTGCCCGAGGAGGCGCCGAAGAACAGCTCCGCGGCGATCAGCGTGCGCCACGCGAACGCCCAGCCGATGCGCAGCCCCGACAGGATCGCCGGCAGCGCCGACGGCACCAGGATCAGCACCACGAAGCGCAGGCCGCGCAGCCCGTAGTTGCGCCCGGCCATGCGCAGCGTCTCGGGCACGCCCTGGAAGCCCGCGTAGGTCGCCAGCGCGAGAGGCCACAGCACCGAATGCACGAGCACGAACACGAGGCTCGCCTGGCCCAGGCCGAACCACAGCAGCGCCAGCGGCAGCAGCGCGATCGCCGGCAGCGGGTTGAACATCGCCGTCAGCGTGCTCAGCAGCTCACGACCGAAGCGCGTCGAGACGGCCAATGCCGTGAGCGCGAATGCGCAGACGATGCCGAGCAGATAGCCCTGCAGAAGCAGCCCCATCGAGATGCGCGCCTTGGCGATCAGCTCGCCGCTGGCGACACCACCGATGAAAGCACTTGCCGCCTGCGTGAACGTGGGCAGCAGCAGTTCGTTGCCAGCGAGGCGCGCGGCCAGCTCCCACAGCCCGGCGAGCAGCGCCACGATCACCGTCTTGCGCAGTGCCGTGTGTTGCCACCAACGCGCGAACAAGGGCAGCGCACGCTCGGGCGCGGCGCCGCTCAGCGGCTCCAGCGACCGCTCGAATTCGGCCCGGATGGGTGGGGCAGGGAACGTCATGCGGCGGCGGCCGGCGCGTCGAACAGCAGGCCGTGGATGCGCTGCGCCTGCGCTTGAAACGCCGCGCTGCCCAGGCTGTGCAGGCCGAACTGATGCGCATTGAGTTCGGCACGCACGCGACCGGGGTGCGGCGACAGCACCAGGATGCGGTTGCCCACCACCAGCGCTTCCTCGATCGAGTGGGTCACGAACAGCAGCGTGAAGCGCACCTCGTCCCACAGCTCGAGCAGCTCTTCCTGCATGCGTCGGCGTGTCAGCGCGTCCAGCGCCGCGAAGGGTTCGTCCATCAGCAGCACCTTGGGCTGCATGGCCAATGCGCGCGCGATCGCCACCCGCTGCTTCATGCCGCCCGACAGGGCGTGCGGGTAGGCCTCGGCGAAATCGGCCAGACCGACCTTGGCGAGCACCTCGAGCGCACGTTCGCGCGCCTGCGCCTTCGGCAGGCGGTTGGAGGCGAGCAGCGGGAACATCACGTTGGCCAGCACGGTCTTCCACGGCGGCAGCTGGTCGAACTCCTGGAACACGACGATGCGGTCGGGGCCGGGCTCGCGCACCGGTTCGCCATCGAGCCGGATCTCGCCTTCGCGTGGCGTGAGGAAGCCGCCCACGGCCTTCAACAGCGAGGACTTGCCGCAACCCGAGGCGCCCAGCAGCACGAAGCGGTCGGCCCGGTGCACCTCGAAGCTGACGCGGTGCGTGGCCCGGACGACGCGGTTGTGCGTGGCGTATTCCAGCGTCAGGCCATCGACCTGCAGCAGCGCAGTGTCGGGTACGGCGGCCTGCGCGACAGGTGCGACACCGACATCGATGCGCCGCTGCCGCGCCGATTCGGCGCTGCGCAGCAAGGCGTCCGCGGTGGCCGCCACGCTCAGTTCGCCGCCGCGTTCTGCGCGTCGTCGAAGAAGTAGTCTTTCGCGGACGCGGGCTTGTTCTTGATCGCGCCGACGCGGTGCATGAAGTCGGCCAGCGCGTAGGTGTTCTGCGGCGTCAGCTTGTACTCGACCTCGGGGTTCTTGATGATGCTCAGCAAGAGCTTGCGGTCGACGCCCGATTGGTTGGTGCGGATGAAGATGTCGGCCGCCTTCTCCGGGTCCTTGCGGACGAGTTGCGCCGCATCGCCGAGCGCGTCGACAAAGGCCTTGTAGGTCTTCGGGTTGTCCTTGCGGAATTTCTCGGTCGCGTACAGCACGGTGGCCGACGCCGGTCCGCCGAGCACGTCGTAGCTCTTCAGCACGATGTGGGCGGCCGGGTTGCCGGCCAGGCCCTGCTCCTGGAATGGTGGGTTGCCGAAGTGCGCGGTGATCTCGGTGCCGCCCTTGATGAGGGCCGCGGTGGCCTCGGGGTGCGGCACGGCGACCTGGTTCTTGTCGAGCCGGTTGTACTGTGCATCGCCCCAGCGCTTGGCCGAAGCCAGCTGCAGGATGCGCGACTGCACCGACACGCCGACCGCAGGCAACGCGATGCGGTCCTTGTCGCTGAAGTCGGCGATGGTCTTGACGGCCGGGTTGATGCTGGTGAGGTAGTAGGGGATGTTGCCCAGCGACGCGATGCCGCGCACGTTCTGCTTGCCGGCGGTGCGGTCCCAGATCGTCAGCAGCGGGCCGACGCCGGCGCCGGCCACGTCGATGGAGCCGGACAGCAGCGCTTCGTTCACCGCCGCGCCGCCCGAGAGCTTGACGAATTCGACCTTGATGTCGACGCCCTGCGCCTTGCCCTGCTTCTCGATCAGCCCCTGGTCCTGCGCGACGTTGAGCAGCAGGTAGACGATGCCGAACTGCTCGGCGATGCGCAGCTGGCCTTCGGCGCGGGCCGGCAGGGCGGCGCACAGCGAAACAGCGGCCAGGATGGAGGCCGCGAGGCGGCGTGTGAGCGAAATCATCGAGGGTCCAGTGAAAGTCAGAAGGGCACGTCGCCTTCGATCGTGGTGCGGTTCAGGCGCCGGCGCTGATCCTCGGGGCAGCCGGTGGCCAGGTGCATCAGCGAGCGGTTGTCCCAGAACACCATGTCGTGCGGCTGCCAGCGGTGGCGGTAGACGTGTTCGGGCCGCACGCTGTGCGCGAACAGCTGCGCGAGCAGGTCGCGGCTTTCGTCATCGGGCAGGCCTTTGATGCGGGTCGTGAAATGTTCGCTGACGAACAAGGCCTTGCGGCCGGTCTCGGGGTGCGTGCGCACGACGGGGTGTTCGACCGGCTTCACCTGCGCGACCTGCGCATCGCTGAGCTTCGGGCGCCACGGGCTGCGCTGGCGCAGTTCCTCGTACTTGGCGAGGTACGAATGCTCGGCGCGCAGCCCCGCGACGGCCTGGCGCAGCGGCGCCGGCAGCGTGTCCCAGGCGAGGTGCATGTTGGCGAACAGCGTGTCGCCGCCCTCGGCGGGCAGCTCCTGGGCGTGCAGCATCGAGCCCAGGCTCGGATGCTCCTTGTACGACAGGTCGGAGTGCCAGTAGTGGCCGGCATCGCCCAGGCCGATCGGCTGGCCGTTCTCGACGATGTTCGAGACGATCAGGATCTCCGGATGATCCTTCAGCAGGAACTGGTGCAGCACATGGATCTGCAGCGGCCCGAAGCGGCGGCTGAATTCGATCTGCTGCGGCGGCGTGATGCGCTGGTCGCGGAACACCAGCACGTGGTGATCCAGGTGCGCGCGGTGGATGGTCGCGAAGTCGGCATCGGCCAGCGGCACGCTCAGGTCGAGGCCGATCACTTCGGCGCCGAGCGGCGCATTGAAACGACGGACTTCGATCGGCGACGGTGACGCGAGGTGTTCAGAGGCGGGGGACAGGCTGATGCTCATGAGAACGCGCAGTCTAGGCCGGCCATCGACACGATGGGAACGAATGAATTCGCATTGCGTTACTTGATCGGCGCATGAGACGGCCGGGCTACCGGATGCGCCGGCCGGGCCAGCCCGAGGTGCTCGCGCAGCGTGCGGCCGGCGTACTCGGTGCGGAAGAGGCCGCGCCGCTGAAGAATCGGCACGACGCCATCGACGAAGTGCTGCAGCCCGTGCGGCAGCGTGTCCGGCATCAGGTTGAAGCCGTCGGCCGCACCGCCCTTGAACCAGTGTTCGATGTCGGCGGCGATCTGTTCGGGGGTGCCGACGATGACGCGGTGCCCGCCGCCGCCAGCGAGTGCGCGGATCAGTTCGCGCGCCGTGTAGTTATGGCGCCGGGCGAGCGCGAGCGTGGCGTGGAAGAAGGTGTGGTTGCCATTGCCGCCGGCCGGCAGCGGCAGTTGGTCGGGCAGGCGCTGGTCGAGCTGCAGTCGGTCGGGCGCGAGGCCTAGCGTGCCGGCCAGGCGCGTGAGGCTGTAGTCCCAGGGGATCAGGTCGACCAACTCGTCACGGCGCCGCAGCGCGGCGGCCTCGGTGTCGCCGATGATCGTGGTCAGGCCGGCCAGCACCTTGACCGCCGCGGGGCCCCGGCCGAGAGCTTGCGCGCGGGCGTTCAGGCCGCGCGCGTAGGCGAGCGACTCCTCGAACGACTGCGAGGCCGAGAACACGGCCTCGGCGTGGCGCGACGCCAGCTCGCGCCCGTCGTCCGACGCGCCGGCCTGCACCAGCACCGGGTGGCCTTGCGGCGGGCGCGGCAGGTTCAGCGGGCCGTGCACCGCGAAGTGCTCGCCGCGGTGCGCGATGGGCTGCACTCGGGTCGGGTCGATGAACCGGCCGGCCGCCTTGTCGCCGACGAAGGCCTCGTCTTCCCAGCTGTCCCACAGCGCCTTCACGACTTCGGTGAATTCGGTCGCGCGGGCATAGCGCCGGGCATGGTCCGGTGCGGCTTCCAGGCCGAAGTTTCGCGCCGAGGGCACATCGGCCGAGGTCACGATGTTCCACCCGGCGCGGCCCCGGCTCACGTGGTCGAGGGTCGCGAAGCGGCGCGCGATGTTGTAGGGCTCGTTGTAGCTCGTCGACGCGCTGCCGATCAGCCCGATGTGCGTCGTCGCCGCGGCGATGCTCGCGAGCAGTACGGTCGGCTCGAGCGCCGTGATCGGCCGGAAGTGCAGCTGGTCGACGATGGCCGCGTTGTCGGCGAGGAACACCGCGTCGAGCTTGCCGGCCTCGGCGATCTGCGCGACCCGGATGTAGTGCTGCACATCCGCGAAGGCCCGCGGGTCGCTCTCTGGAAGTCGCCATGCCGACGGCAGAAAGCCCGAGTGCAGGAGGTTGACGTTGAGGCGGAGCTGCCGCGGTGTGGTGCTCGTGCTGTTGCTCATAGAGGGGAGGGAAGCTTTGCTGCGTGGTGAACCGTGCATGGTGGGAGCGCCGCGGCGCGGCACGAACGAAGCATTGCGCGCTTCGATATCTGCTGGCCGGATATCGGCACAGGCATGCGCATGCGCGCTGCGCGCATATCGATTCGCGCAACGCTTCGTTGAAGCGGTGCGTCGCGGTCCGTATCGTCGGCACACAAGCCCCGCAGCGTGTTGCTGCCTTTTATTCACCCGCATCCGAAGCCGCCAGCCCGCCATGAGCCAAGACCGACTCGCCGAGCACCCGATCGACCCGCTGTTCACGCGCCGCTGGTCGCCGCGCGCCTTCACCGGCGAGGCGATTCCGGAGGCCACGCTGTTCAGCCTGTTCGAGGCGGCGCGCTGGGCGCCGTCGAGCTACAACTCGCAGCCCTGGCGCTTCATCTACGGCCGGGCCGGCACGCCGGGCTGGCGGCCGATCTTCGAGTCGCTGGGCGAGTTCAACCGCGGCTGGGCACAGCGCGCCTCGGCCCTGGTATTGGTGCTGTCGAAGACGCGCTGGGTGCAGCCGGGCAAGACCGAGGCCGAGGCGCTGGTGTCGCACTCGTTCGACGCCGGCGCCGCCTGGGCCAGCCTCGCCTTCCAGGCCACGCTTTCGGGCTGGCATGCCCACGGCATCGGCGGGTTCGACCGCGAGCGGGCCCGCGCCGCGCTGTCGATTCCGGCGGACCACGCGATCGAGGCGGTGATCGCGATCGGCCGCCAGGGCGACAAGGCCGTGCTGTCCGAGGCGCTCCAGGCGCGCGAAGCGCCGAACCAGCGCCTGCCGCTGAGCCGGCTGGTGGCCGATGGCCGGTTCGACTTTAGCGAGTGAGCGGCGGTGCGCACGCGTGAACAAACGCACACGGGAGGTCAAATCGGGTCGTGGGGCACGCAGACTGCTCCCTGTCGGGTCGACAACCCATCATGACCCTCGCGCGTTGATGACCTGACATGTGCCAACTGTTTGCCCT
>Ga0307517_10009346_pt1 | contig 13898 bp, 4 predicted proteins | sample 23_EM_MG_FD_194515 | JGI IMG/M metagenome (GOLD analysis project Ga0307517, IMG submission 194515) | Populus trichocarpa ectomycorrhiza microbial communities from riparian zone in the Pacific Northwest, United States - 23_EM | ecosystem: Host-associated > Plants > Roots > Unclassified | place...
TTGAAGTTTTGGAGAAAAATAGGTACTTTTAATATCAGGTCTGTATCTTACAGTGTAAGTCTACAGCCTGATATTATACAAAATTATTGGAAAAACATACGTGGGACCCACAAATATTTTTAAAATGCCTTTTGAAAATTTTGATTTTTTTTAATATTTTAATATTATTAAATTATTTAGTATAATTGGGTCGGCTAATGGCCTAACAATCCTCTCTTCTTGTTTTTTTTTAATATTGGGCTGAACTTGGCCTAGCTATCTAGGCTAGGTTGAAACAGGTCCATCCCAGGGCCACATGGTCGCTTGTCCAGCCCAATGACTATGCAAATTTTCTTTATTTTCATCCAGAACGAGGTCTCGTTCTACATGCAAATGGCTATAAATTTAATAGCTAAAGAGGAAGGAGAAGGTTTCTAGCATGGGGGGTGGCTAGCTGGTAGTGCTAAGAACTTTAACTTATGGCTGGTGGCAGCATTGACGATGGAGGTAATTCATGGGCAGGTAATTTGGTGTGTGTGGAGAATTGAGTTATGCTATGTGTGGAGATTGTGGTGTTTGGTCATTGTCAGGAAAAAACCATTAGCATAGAAATATGGTGTCTGCTCTACATAGAAAAATATGGTGCCTAGAATTTAGGTGTTACACGGTACTTGTAGCTGAAAAATACATGGAAGTGATTCTAGTGTCAAAAACAACATAGAAAGATGTGGTAACTGCATTGAAAACTGAAAAAATGCATAGAGGAGTGTGTTATGCAAGGATATCTTTGATTGGTAAACATTTTATTTCTTTTTCATAAGAAAAGTGATGGGATTGATAAAATAATCTAGATCAAAGTAAAGATGAAGTTCTTGGTAAATGATAAAGAAGTTGATATGGTTATATATAATTAACAAATTAATTCATAATGGATGTGAACAATAGTGGGTGAACAATGAGGTTAAAAATATATGATTTTAGAAAAACCATTATGCTACTATTTGATGAAGAGGTTATGGGTCTCTGATTTACCTTTGGTAGCATAGAGTATTGGTTATGATTTGGACAATGTTAGTTATAATCCTATAACTAGAGTTTGTGTTCTTCTTGCAATATCTTTTAATGTTCCATTGAATGATCGAGTTCAATTACTTATATATGGTGTGAAGGTAGAGGTTATGGTTTTTGAGATTAGGCCATCCTTTAATTCGAAATTTTCATCCATTAAGGATTTCATGGATACCTCGTCTGAATCAAAGTCCAAGTAAAAAGATGATGATATGTCAGTTTTTAGTGATGACAAGATGTCCAACGATGATTTAATTCTTCAGAAGAATTCTGAAATGAAGAATTCTGAAATGGCTGACATTGGGATCGTTATTAAAAAATGTATACATAGGTTGGCATTGATTGATAACTTGAAATCCAAGTCTGTTATGAATATACACATCTATCCAATGTTCTTGTTTCATGAAATCGTGGGTTTTGAAAATAAAAAAGTTTATACTCAAGGATCCAATTTTATAGATGACTAATGTTATCTTAGATAAGATTGCTATTATGAATCAAGTTGGTTCGTCATTGGGTCACGATAAAAATCTAGGCCAAGATGTTATGGTTCTTATAAATGTTGATGATATAACCCATGAATCAATAAATTCAACAATCATGTTATTGAATATGATAGATGTAAGCTTGTAACATGGTTATAAACAACAAATGGTTTGTATAAGCATGAAGAAAAATGTTAAAAATCATATAAAAAGGGCATTATTATGGCAATAGATTCTAAACAGGTTATGATTATGTTGACTCGTGTATGCAAGTAAAGAATTCAAGGATTCAAAGATCTTTACCCTATTAGAAAACTCTTCAAAATAATTAAGAAGATAAGGTCAAGACTATCATGCAAGTGGGATAGGACTTGGGTATTGATTGTGGGATTCATGTTGTAGAGATTATTGATAAGTTTTAAAAATAGATTGATGGTGAGAAAAAGGTTTAAGAAGGGAATCGGTGGAGAAACAACAACTTATATACTCTTTTAATATTCAATTTCTTAGAATTTCTGTAATAAAATAGCAAATTAGAGGGGGTCTGTAACGGTGTATATATTCTACATTCCTTAGAAAAAGAGTGTGGAAAAGATTATTCTATGGAATAGTCTAATTTTTTTGACAAGCTAGGAACAAATTCATCTTTAAGGAAATCAACTTGGATTGTAAATATGTTCTTTGCCTATTCTTTGACAAAGTAGTAGCTTGGATCCATTCTTTCAACAATAAGTTCAGTTACAATTGGATACATATGTTAAAGAATAAAGAGTGTGTTTTTGCTTAGAGAAATAAAGGTCTATAATATAACTTTCCAAAACCTTTTTACTTGATTTTATTTTCTTTGTCGTAAAGTTTTTTTCACTTGTTATGCTAGGTTTGAAAGGATTTTAGACCGTCGAAGATCTCGTAGGTTGTGTGGGTGAAATATATTCAACACTTGAAATCCAAATGTTTCGTGCGACAATCACACTCTGGTATGGAGAATCAGAATCGATGTGTTCACGATTTTGTTACCACGCAAATCAGCAACTCCGTTCTATTCGTTTCACATGCAAAACGGATGTTAAGATTCTTTTTTAATTACATCCATTTTTTTTATTTGTTGTTTTTTATAAATATATTTAACTAACAATAACTTTCTCTTGCAGATTATAGTTCTTGAACGCGAGTGAAGCCCGATGAAGTTTTTTTATGGAAACGCACATGAGGAGTGATGATCGCCAAAAGAAAGTGCAACAACTTGTGGATAATCGAGCTCAACACTTTATGGTATATTGTTTTTCAAGCATTTTTTTTTAAGTTGTTATTTTTTTGAATTTGCTAACTTTTTTTCCAGGATAAATATAACACTTGGTTGAAGGAGAAATATGGGGAGGATCCTTCGAATCATCCGAATCGAGATCCAGATTTATGGTTGAAAGCAAGATCGTATGGTGAACCTGATAAAAATCATGTGCCACGGTCTCTCTAACACTACAGCCGAAGACTTGCAGACGGCTCGTAGTGTTTCAACCGTTGGATGCTTGCAATCGGTTTCGAGCACTCAAACTTTAGAGTTCGAGGCAATTTTATACCAACGAGTTCAAGCTCGAACGACCCATTTCAGTGCTGAGATGACCAAACTTCGCCGATTGATAATGGAGATGGGATCATAAATAGGTGGTACATGTGCTCTTCTTTATTAGCCCCACGGTTCCGGTGAAGACCCGCCTCCTCCTCTTATAGCACCTCTATTCTAGATTAATTGTATTTAAACTTATACATGTTTAAATTTGTAATAAATATTTGATTTTTATATTAATTGAATTTATTTTAATTATTTCTACTTCTATTTAATATATATTTTTTTGAAAAATATATATATTAAATTATTATCTATGGGGTTATTTTGTTGGTATATTTTAAAGAGTTGAAAAAACATTACTGCAAATACCACTGTCATTGTTTAATCACCAACGAAATTACTGGCAGTCTATTTGTCGATTATATTTTATATTCACTGGGAAGAATACCGATGGACAAAAAAAAATCACCAATGAAATTACATACGTTTTTTTTTCCAGTAATATGTTATATTCACTTATGGAAATATAAATGGAATGAAGCAAATAATTTTTCTTTTGGCGTGTTTTTGCTATCAGTAAATCTATCGGTAAAATCATTATCGTTGGACTCACCAATAAACCACAAATCATCGATGATTTTTCGGCGAAGTATTTATACCCGTGACCTCGTCGGTAAAATTCATGTTGATGGTCCAAAAATATAAATACCAACAGAAAATTCCGTCGATAAATCTAAACATTGGGGTAATGACTGTTAACTAAATAAGAAAACTATGGTTTGTATTGTATTCTGTCCATAAAACATATTCAAATTCGATATTTAGTTTCTTTTGTTTGCTAGCTTCATTTGATAAAAAAGATAATGGTTTGGTGAATAATGAATATGATTTTTAATAATTAAGGTCATTTTCTTTGTTGGCTTGTGGTTTGGTGTACGAGAGACATGGTTTGTTAGTTTATAATTCATCTGATGAAGGGTTGTAGAAAGTTATGTGAAGGGAGGAGACGGTGACCCGGTTGTCTCGGCGAGAGGACCCCTCTTTGATCTCTCTCTTGGATTCTCCTTCATCCCATCAGTATCAAACTCCTTTTCTAGTGTTTTTAATTTCATCTCTTACACTAATTGAAAGAAAACACGATCGATCATCAAACAGTTTAATCAGGTCATCAATTCTGCAATCTTCACATCTTTCATCGTTATATGATTACTCAACACCGATCAATTCTTTTGTGATAATTTGTATTACTTTACTCCCAGTAATATTTAAGAGAAACCATTAAAAATTTCTTAGGATGCTCAGTTTACAGAAATATCCACATTCCGCCTTCAAGGTTGGCGCTACATTTAGAAAAGAGAAAAGGACGATCATGCTGAAAAGGAGAAAGGTTGCTCTACAAATATATATATGCAAAGGCTATAGGAAGAGTGACCTTCGTTTTAGTTTTGTCTAAACACGATAGAGACATTTATTGACAAGTCGTGAAAGGCAAATGGCAGAATAGGAAATGGGATTGCATTGAATGTAGTGTCAATCCGACATAGCGCATCAGATGGGGCTCATGGGATTCAGGGCGTGGAGGTGAGTGATTGTTATCGTTTTGATTGTGATGGCAGCCAGTACAGAAACTGAACTGTAATCTATATATTATTTCTACAGAAGTGGAGACAACTCGTAGTTCTCTTCAATTTACTGCTCTCGATTGTTTAAACAGCAAGCGGTAGCTTCCTCTCCTCCATTCGTGATCCACCAATTTCTTACTAATGATTCAAAAATATCTCAACCAGTCTCCCTTGATAGGGTGTGCATTTCATGCCGCTCGTGCATGCTATATAGACTGTATATGGTACTGTTCTTGTCGTTGTTAATAGCCTAGCTGCCATTTCTCTGTCTCAGCTCTCACATCGCCAGTCAGGTTTTTTTTTTGTCAGCGCCACCCACGCTCTTTTCTCTCTCACACTCATGCCCACACGCCCTGGTTTGTGATTCAACAACATCCAGCACCATTGACGATGCAGTCAAAACATACTTGTCTGTCCTCGGCAAACTTCTGCTTCCCACTCATGCCTCTATTTAATTGAAACCTACTAGCTGGTGCCTATGATCTGTAGCATCATACATATGTCATTGCGCCTTGTGTACCCGAATTTTTTTTAACACTCAAAGAAGACGGTCTTCAAAAAAGAAAACCGTTGCTTTCAGGTTAATTACTTATTAGAATACGTTTGGGAACGCGCCGTGTTTTTAAAAAATTAAAAAAAAAATTTATTAAAATTTAATATATAATATAAAACTTCTTAAAATTTCACTTAATAAATTTTGAGATTTAAATCGTGTTTTTATATACTATTATAATCTTGTCAATTATAAGTTGAAATTCTATCATATATATTCTCCTTCTATTAATTAGCAGTAATATACGAAAATACTATGCTTCTGAATGCTGTGCCACACCATCCACAACAATTTTTTTATAACCTAAAGTAAGATATTAGCAAGGAGATCGAGAAAAACAAAGCATGTATCAATAAACAAAGTGGTTGTTGATAGATTCACAAATTAGTTGTTTGGACCATATTATAACAACTCCTAAGTTATAAGTTATGATTTAAACCCATTTTGTTGTATGCTGTTTAAATCATCAAATTAAAAACCATACATTAAAGGTCATATAAAAAAATTCAACCGTTAGTTTTTTTTAGATATTTTGATCAATTAACATGTAAATGTTGATTTCTTTGATGACTTTTGATCAATTTTGAATAATCTTTGAAAAGTTGTATGCATGCGGGAGCAAAAAATAATGAAATTTATTACAAGTCAAAACCCTTAAACACAAAGAGCACCATAGCTGTGAGGAGACTCTCAAAATACTTAATTTTATTCATTTATGTTTCACTTATCAAAAGGCTATAATTACAACCTTTTATATAAAAAAAAATAATAAAAAACCCTAATAATATTGAATAGAAAAAATAAGCTACAAAAACTATTCATTTCAATTAGAAAAAAAAAAACTAGAAAAATATAATAATATAGAAAAGTAAAAATAGAAAAAAGACAAAAGACAAAATTAACTAAGAAAATATCATTTTCCCAGAAAAAAAAATTCTTGTATATATCAGTTTTTCTGTGTTGAAAAGAATTTGCCCTTAAGATTTTAATTAGAAACTATTCTCCACCATAAATAATATTATTTTGTTTTTGGGTCACCTATCATCTATCATGGGTCGACCTTAATTAACATCTTTGTGCAAGCATCAATCAATATTAGATTCCTTTCTTAAATGATTTTAATAAGATATTTTTATATTGATGTAGTGCATTTAGTAAAATATTTTTGTAAGATTTAAACTTAGAAAATTGATGGAGAAAACAAACCTGCTTGGCCACCACCTAGTTGTATGTAAGCATTAGTCAAAGAGGCCTAACAACATGGATTCTTTTGAGAATTAACTCTTACATAAAACATTGAGCAGCGATATACTTACAAGCAAAAGGTATTAATGAAGACTCCTTCATGCTATCTTGAATAACTTCTTTTTTTACACTACATTTTTTTTCCGTGAAGTGGGATATACGTGGATCGATCTTTCAGACCACCACCATGCTGCTTGGAACTAAATATATTAGGTCACGTTGGTTCTTGAATTGACAGAAGCCACTATATATATTTATGATAACTACAGATGCATCAAATACGTACATTAATCATTTATGGGAGATATAAAGCCTATATATATATATATATATAATGAAGGACTTGTATATTTTTTTTTGAAATTCTCATAAGAATTAAGAACTTCAACCCTTATTACACTAAGCATGTTAGAATGGACTCAAATTATTTAATTGATTTGTGCAATAGATACTGGTATTATTAATTTATAAATCATTATTGTAACATATTCCTAAATGATTTGATCCACATGTATTATATAGATGCGTGTAATATCGATTTGTCAAATGGGACTAATCAAGTTATCATGGAGGCACAGAAATTAATGCACATACACAAGACAGAAACATGGGACTTCCCTTGACTTGTGTTAGAAGGGACTAATTACCTTCCCTTGCAACCCGGGGAGCAAAACTGAACTTGAACGAACATCAAGCTACCAAGATCAGAAATGATATCATTTGTTCACTAATTAAAATAAAAAAAATTTTATTTTAAATTAATTTTTTAATGTTTTCATATCATTTTGACGTGCTAATATTAAAAATATATTATTTTAATATATTTCCGTTAAAAAAATACTTTAAAAAATAAATAATTTGGATGCTCAAATTTAAATTAATTTAAATTAATTCCCAAGATAGAGCTGATTTATAATTAATTAATTAATTTGGACGCTCAAATTTAAATTAATTTGAACAAATGAATTTGTCCGAAATTAACCTTAATAATCAAGATTGGAGAAAATTCAAGTCATTAATTTGCACTCCTAATTTTCATTATGCGATGCGATGCGATGCGATTCGAATATATTTTTACATGTTTTTTTTTCCCCAAAGATGCCGTGCGTATGCGAGAGTGGCACCAAGTTGAGTATCATGATAAGGAGGAGGAGAGAGCGGGAAGGAGCTGGAGCTGATTAGCATCCCATGATCGGCAATCGGTGGACCCCAAACAACTGCGTACACATCAACATCAATGCATTCACATTCCTAGAAATCAAGAGCCCCGCTTAAGACACGCCCTGTAGGTCCAACCCTATTTCCCATGTCCCACGCGCCACCATTGACCACCCCTTGGAATCCCCCCAATCCCTTCACAAAATTACTAGAACTGCCTGTTGAAACTATTAATTGTAACGTTCTCCTGGGAAACCTGATTACACCAGCGTTATGTATTGAGCTCTCATCAGTTTTAGTTTAATGTGTTATGTTGTTTGTCATTTTCTAATCTTAATAACGCTTAACTCTTTTTTATTCTGGTTAAAAAGCTTTCACCTTTTTGCATTTCCTTGCAAGAAATTCATGAATTTCTTTTCCATCTCGTGAACAAGCTTCAAGGATTTAAAGGGTATGTTAAGAACAGGCTTGTTGCCAGAAATTGCAACAGAGAAGAGGAGAAAAAATAGTAAAAAGAAGGGCTTCTAGTTCAAGTACAAACTGGAGGGACGACAAAATGATCTTTGGATAGCAGGCTTTCTAAGACATTTTGAGGTGGGGAAAGGAGAAAACATGGGGGTGTAATTGGGACCCGATAGTGTGTGAGAGACAAAAGAGTGAGGGAGAAGTAGGACCCACACACCGCCCATGCGCACGCTCTTACCAAAACTAAACCCTTCTATCATGGACCCGATGGGATTAGCCCTTCACCTAACCCTAACCCACAGCACACATTATCTATCTGTACCCAAAACCCAGAACACAAGAGGAACCACCACCCCTCTCTTATCAGCTAGCTTTAGCCTTTTTCTGCTGTTCATTTTCTCCCAAACCTTTAACCAACAGCTCTCTTTATCTTCGTGGGATAGGAGCTAGCTAGACACTTGAGATTATAACCTAGATAAGAGATTAAAACAAAAGAAATCACCTTGTAGAGAGGGAAAGAAAAGGATATATGGGCTTGATTCAGTTAATTTATTTCTGCTGAAATTTTGGTGGCTGATGCTTGAAAGACCATCCTTTTCCATCTTTTGGTGAAGGTTAGTGTTGGATTTGATCCATTTACAGATCATCCAAAGAAAAAGAAGTCAAAAAAGGAAGGAAAGGGACAAATCAAGAACCACCTAAGAATCTCCTTGCTGCTATCTTTCTATTTTTTTGGGCTCGTTTCTTGTATGTTTCAGCCAATTTAATTAGGTTGATTTCAAGCTACCAAAAAGAAATGGATCCAGTTGCGGCTCATGGGCGTCCTCTTCCTCCACCTTTCCACACAAGAGATTTTCATCTACATCAATTTCAACACCAGCAACAACAGAATTCTGAAGATGAACAAAGCGGTAACGGTAACTTAAACCGTGGTCAAAAGCGAGAGCACGCTGAAATCGCCACTAATAACAACAACACAGCAGAAGGCAAAGAATTAGTTCCTTCAAGTGCTGGTGGAGAAGGAGAAATTACAAGAAGACCAAGAGGTAGGCCTGCTGGGTCTAAAAACAAGCCTAAACCACCAATCATAATCACAAGAGATAGCCCAAATGCCCTTCGATCCCATGTCATGGAAATCGCTACCGGATGCGATATCATGGAGAGTGTATCAACTTTTGCAAGGAGGAGGCAAAGAGGAGTTTGCATTTTGAGTGCAACCGGAACAGTAACAAATGTAACTCTTAAGCAACCAGCTTCGCCCGGTGCGGTGGTTACTTTACATGGAAGATTCGAGATTTTATCGCTTTCAGGTTCGTTCTTGCCACCTCCAGCTCCACCAGCTGCTTCAGGATTGACGATTTATTTAGCTGGTGGCCAAGGCCAAGTTGTTGGGGGGAGTGTGGTTGGCCCACTTCTAGCATCTGGACCGGTGGTGATCATGGCTGCTTCTTTTGGTAATGCAGCTTATGAGAGGCTGCCTTTGGAAGAGGATGAGTCGCAAACACCGGTGCCTGGAACTGGACCTTTAGGGTCACCAGGAGTTAGTAGCATTGGGCAACAGAATCAGCAACAACACCAACTAATGCAAGATCCAAACACATCTCTCTTTCAAGGGTTGCCTCAGAATCTACTAAATTCAGTGCAACTCCCATCTGAGGCCTACTGGGGCACAGGCGGCCGCCCTCCTTATTAGTAATAAAACAAGAAAACTTGTGGTTTTTCTTTTCTTTCTTTTACTCTTTGTTTCTTTAATTAACTTCTTAACCATCCATCTTCATTCTCCTCTTCTTGCTTTAAGAATTAGGTATCTTTCTACGATGTTGTTCATCAGGGTTTTCAGCTACCTATGATTGAAGAAGGATGTACAAATTTATGGAATTTTTTTTTGTGGGTTTGGTGTTTATCAGATCAGTAGCTCCTTTGATTTAGCTTGAAGATGAAGCAGCGTCGTCAAGTTATGGCATTGCAATTATCTCTATTTCTTTCCTTTTTCTTCAGCTGCAGTTCTGATAACTTGCCTGATAATTAATCTTTGAAATATTCTTTGCTGAAGAAGGAAACAAAAAAAACAAATATTGTCCAATTCTTTCTTTCTTTTTCTTTTGTTTATGTATGTGTGCTCACTATGAATTTGAGAGGTTCTATGTTACATGATCCGAACACACTCATCTATTAATTTTCTTAGAAAATATAATTACAGTGGAGTTCTGGATCTCCTTAGACTGCGGTGATTTAATTTTATATTTTTTATATCTGATTTTTTTTTAATCTTAATTTGTATACGCACATAAAATCAAATACAATAACATAGACTTTTTAATTTTTATATCTTATTTTTAAGTTTTTTTGTTCTTACTTTTTACATCTGGTTTTTTTTTTTTTTTTTTATGTATTCGTTTGTTTTGTGCTTTTTTATTTCTGACTGGTTAGGGTTTTTACTGAACATTTGGAAGCACTGGCAGAGAGATGAACATTGGGTACTGGGTTGCACGTGCATTTCTCTGTAAAAGCTCCTTTTCGAGGCAACATTGATGCACATAAAACTTCCATGTCAAGGCAGGAAAAACAGACCTCGATCAAGCGTTAAAACTTTCTCCACCTCTCCACCTCTCTCTCTCTCTCTCTCTCTGTCTCTAAAACTGTCACTGCAAGGGTAGGGACGAGTCGATAAGCAAGGTAAGCATTATGAAGACATGTATAAGAAAATAGATAAATAAAATTCTGAGTTCTTGAGTGAATATACCCGTAATTCAAACCCTATATATATATATATATATATTGGTAAATTGAAACCCTAATTTTGCTCATAAATTCTTTGCACTGAAAAAACCAACATTGAATTTATATATATATATATATATATATATATTGAATATTTTTAAGTGCAAAGAATGTTTTTCATTAATTTTGAAGAGTTTCATCCGTTTTATATTATAGACAGACATGGTTTTTTTCTTCTTCTTCTTAAACTTCATAGTTTATATTTTAAAAGAAATATTGATAATTAAAAATTGATTAATTGATATACCACTATATCTATACCTTTATCTATACCCATATCCATATATATTCTTTTCTTGCTATGCTATTTTATTTCCTTCTTGGATTGGCTAGCTAGTGTTTTAATTATGTGTTTGGACTTAGGAGCATTTCCTCAATCTTCTTGTCACTAAATATATTTAAGTACATAGTTTTTACATGGTTTAAACTGAGAAAATATATAATATGGCACCTAGATTTTGTACCGCTTGGAGGAGATTGTTGTTGTTGTTGTTGTTGTTAGCTAAGTGGACCGTGTTTGTTGTACTTTGCCCCAAATGCCATTATGGTTCTTCATGATTAACACATATTGATTCTTTGAACTACACTTCAATGATTAAATCTATCTGTATGTATAAAAATATTGAGATTCCACTCGTATTATGTTTGCCTTTTGTTTTCTTTTCTGGTACCTATCTCTTGAAAGAACTTCAAATTTGATGACTGACTTTATACCATCAACACACACCCGGCCCACGTCCCAGTGGTGCTTGCATTACATACCACACTTTTGAACCTTAAACCTGGTTTTCCTTCATTTCTTTCGAATATATATGGACCCTTTCTGATCAGATATGTTTTTATGCAGTTTTTTCCTCCTTAGAATATGATTGTAGTCGAGCACTGCTCGGGTACTCGCCCCCCTGTTGTCTAGAAACTCCTGCTCTTTTACTAGGTCTTGCAATATATGGACCCTTTCTGAGTTAGGATTTTAAAACTATAAATGTCACGTTGTGCATATTGCTCCGCTTCTGTTTATCAACATCTTTCATTTTGTTTTTTTATTCCTCCGATTTCAGATTCCTCACACAAATAAAGACCCTTTTACCTATCTCATGCTCGTATTTTGTGTTTCTGTAATTCCACCCATTTCTGAGTTGTTCAATAGCTAGTAATTAATATTTAATGTGAGTAACAAGCTTGCGAGAGTGATAGTACTTGAGTAACTACTTTGTAATTCTGTAATTCCACCCTTTCTGTAGATTATGGAGCAACTTTTGCAGTAATAAACCATGCATGAAACTATTTAAGAGAACTAGTTACGTTTCAGTTACATCACAAAAACCCACCTCGATGATCAATAAAGCTACAAAGACACGCTATATTAGTTAACCAAACAACTTTAATCCATATAAATCTGAACCGCGTAATAATTTTCAGATCAGTAGTTGGCTGCTCATACATAGCTCGTCAAAGGAATATGAGTTTTAAGAAAGCAAGTGCGAAAGTGTTTTTCTTTTGATAGATGCCAAGTTTTAAGGTTACTTTCAATAAGTTTCGCAATTAAAAGCTTTAGATATATGTCAATGAAGAAGCGAAGTTGATGCGTCTTTCATTAATCTCACAGGCCTGGGGCAATAAATTAATAGCACAGGAGTTGATATATGTCAATGGAAGAATAATAGCCATGTCCAATCACCTTAAAAAGAGGTGTAACTATATAAATATCCCGTGAGCAAAGGAGTGTCCTAATGTCCTGTGAAGATCAGGAATATATATGTTCTTTTAGCTTCAGTACAGTATGTTCTTTTGATTTAAATTAACCTTAAATTCCTTTGTCTTACAAGTGCAACAAGCTCTTAGAGTGAGTTCTTCAACGGATAAGTAAATATAATGATAGTTTATTGAAGTCTTTGTTGGAAAATTAATTTGGTCAAGAACATGGTTAATAGGATAAAACTAAAAGTGAGGTTCACTCACTTTTAGGGTTTAGATTTTGATAGAATTTAATCTTTAATATAAATTTTTTAATATAGAACATTAATATATTTTAAATAAATTATGGATAAATAAAAAAATTAATCTTAAAGAATTCTTGGTTAATATATTTTGGTGAAACCCAAAACCCCTAAAAAAACTATATTCCAAATATAGAAGAAACAAAGCTTTCTTGATATTTATAAAGTTAAAAGTTAAAAGTGAACTAAAAAAACACCCAACCTTTTAGAGAGAAGAGGTTCTAAGCAAAATAGGTTTTGGGTTTAAACCCCCTCGCTCACAGGCTCGAGCTTGGGCTTTGGATCGGTCCTAGGTTTGGATTTAGTTTGTTATAAAAATAATATTTTGAACTACAAAAGATTATTTTTTGCAACTAAAATTTGAGTTTGGGCCTGATCCATTAAGAATTATTTCTTTCAACCCATTGGTTTGTCCATTCCATGGAGAGAAAAATTTGATCAGTTTTTTCAAAACTCTTTCAATAATACCCGAACAATTTTTCCAAGTCAGAATTTACTTGATTTAAATCCAAAAACATTTAGTTTTAATTCTAGTTTATTGTGAGTAGTAAAAGTTGTTAGTAGAAGAAGTCCATCAACTTTTAAAGCTTAAAATTCTCTATAAAAACAGGTTGAAAAGGAGTGTTTGGGGTTGCTAAATTCTGCATTGTTTCGATAGAATTTAAAAGTACTCTTCCTCACTTAATTTCCCAACATTCCTCTTCTGGTTTTAAAGTTTCATTTTCTCTCAAAATTCCTTTTAATCTAGAATTTAGATTCAGTCCTTGTAGATGGATAATTGAGTACTATTTTCTTGATCCGTTAGATCTTATTTAGAAGTGCACCTAAATAAGATGATGGTGTTGGAATCCTGAGATACTTATGTTGTACCAAGTGATAAGCAATAAAGCATTAAGAATAAATAATTGATCCCTGACAATAACAAAAATTAATCAATTTTAAAGTGTTTCAACAAATAAATATTATTTTAATTTTAAT
>Ga0307517_10009347_pt1 | contig 13898 bp, 3 predicted proteins | sample 23_EM_MG_FD_194515 | JGI IMG/M metagenome (GOLD analysis project Ga0307517, IMG submission 194515) | Populus trichocarpa ectomycorrhiza microbial communities from riparian zone in the Pacific Northwest, United States - 23_EM | ecosystem: Host-associated > Plants > Roots > Unclassified | place...
TAGATCTCTTTTTTGGTATTATTGATGAAAAAAACTAACTACCAATAAACTCTTTTCTCTAAGAGGAACTCACTAAAACCAAGTTTGGTTTTTTTAGTGATCAGAATATGGCCGACGAAACATTCTCTCCACTCGTTATTTTCTGATGATTATCTCTCTCTTCTCTCAACCTTGAAAATTAAAAATGAACAAAATAATGTATTTGACCAAAAATTAAATTTCAAAAACTAAATGAACTAAAAAGAATGAAAAGGAGATTGTTGGATCAAAGAATTTTGTTTTGTGCAAAGTTGTCATTGGCTACTAGTTTCTTTGTTTTTTACAATTTAGTCATGTCGCTTAAAATTTTGACTCTCAATTGCAAATTACAGAAAATTGGTTATTAATTTGGTTATAATAGGATGCAATAAAAGAGAAAAAAACTTTAAGAATGAAATAATTTTTTAAAAAAAAACAATGAACCCATAATGTAATGTGTTTGTGTCTATAATGAATAAATAGTGAAAACTCACAGTGCAAAAAAGGCATGTTGTTCTAGTTTTTTTTATAATGGAAGGAAATTTATTTTCTAAAGAAATGTTGTTTTAGATTCATTGAGACTTATTAAATATGTTGTTTTTACTCCCCAAACCATGCTAATAATGTCTTATTCCTTTACTCTTCACTCATTTAAAATCTTTTATTTCTGCACGCAAACAAAAAAGGTAAATTCATAGCGCTAAAAAAAAAATCAATAGTCATTATAATTTCTTATGTGTTGTTTTTTTTCATAAACCATTCTAATAATTTCTTAGGCCTCTATTCGCCACTTATTTAAAGTTTTTGTTTCCACGTGCAAAAAAAAAATCAAAATTTTTATCAAAGAAATCAATAGTCGTTAAATTTTTATATATATTGTGAATAATCAATGTAATTATTTATTGGCGATATTGTTATGATCTAAAAAAACTATAATTACCTAGTCTTTCATAGTAAACATAAGCATAGTGCAATGTGAATTTGCACAATGCATTCTTTTTTCTTATTTTTTCTCTCCCGGAAGACATGACTTAATGATCGCCATGCATATTTTTTTTCCTCTTTTTCCTCTCTTTCTCTCCTGCTAACAAAAACAGATAAGTGTTTACTTTTCTTTCTTTTCTCCCTCCCTCTTAATACTCTTAACACCAACAAAACCTATCTTTCTCTATATCTTCTTTGTGTTTTTTTTTTCAATTTATTAGTTGATATTGACGGGTTTTGTGTTTATTTTTGTCGACATGGATAATCAAAGAAAAAGAAAGGCATCTTTATTTAGCCTTTGCCATGGTTGAAGACATAATTAGAGTTGTCTATCTAGAATCTCTAGCTTTTCTATCATGGTTAATGATTAGAACAATGATACACACAACATGTATAATTTGTTTAGATTGTGTTTTGGGTTTCCCTTTTATTTATTTTGGTTGTTTTCTAATTTCATAATCGAAAGAAATTACAGGTTTAATAGGTTATGACGGGTATGGAAAGAGATGATGAGGCAAATAATAGAAGTGGGGTGGGCATGTCAAATCGAATGGAAAAAGGTTAGTTTTGGTATTTCTCTATCTCTTGTAATCAATTTTAATTTTCTTCTTTCCTCAATTTGACCTATACGGAGGACAAATTATATTTATCATTATGACTTTTTTTAAAATGACAGTGAAATTTCAGAAAAAATCTGTAACAAGCATTTGGTATTGCCTATTGTTATCTACCTATTATGGGTTTCTCTCTCATCCCGGTACCTTTCCTGCCTTCTTCTTATGATTTAAATTTGGATTAGGATTGATTATTCTAATTTTGTTTTGGTTAGTCAAATTTCATAGATTTTTATCTTTTGTAATGTTTAGAGTTGTGTGTCAATTTGGGTTGCAATTAGTTTTTGCTCTATTTGATTCGTGTTTTTTCTTTGGAATCATAGATGTTGTGCATTTTTTTATGTCTTTTTCTTGCAGAGTTCATGTCTGTGTTGGTCTGTAATAAGTCACCGAATTTGTTATGTGTTTTTGGTTGATGTTCTAATTTTGATGTGGTTTTATTTATTTGTAGAACAAATAATTTAAGATATAATATTATGATAAAGCTCCAAGTCTATCACAAGGTCTATGCATCTTGAAATTTAATGATTTTTTTTGTAGATATTAATATTATATAGTCTTTGTTAATTGAGAACTTAACTCCTATTCTTTTAAGCATTTGTTTGTTTTTCTGTTTGATGAAAAAATTATTTATTTTTGTGTTTTTACATGCATTTCACTTCAGTTGTCAACCTTTGAGTAACATACTGGTGCACCTTTATCATGCTCTTTCATTTTTGTTTATTACCTTTTCATGTTGTCTTTTCAGCATTCAATGCATAATTTTATATGTGTAAAGGATGCTCATGTTTGTTTGCTACTCTCTTTGTGTTTCATTTGCTTGCATATATATTTGTTTTTTCTTGTGTGATTGGTGGTCTGTCCTTGAATGAAGATTCATACAAACATTATATGCATAAAATGAAGGTAAGTGTAAAAGTTCATGGAAAGACAATTAAGTACAATATTAAAATCTTTAATGTTCAAATTTTTCTTTTGTTAATGCTATTATTGTGTGCTCTTGCTTAGTTATTTCTAACATATAATTGGCTAATATAATTTCATACCAAGGTAAAATATGGTAGGGTGATAAATCTAAAGCCAATTCAAGGTCTATAATATACTAAGGGAAAAAAAGAATGTGAAATATTGGGATCAAAGGCTGATTCTATAAAAATATTGTTGGGAATTAGTTTTTTCTAAAGAAATATTGATTGTTATGTGATAAAAATCTAACGCTTGATTTTATAAAAATACTATTGCTTGATTTGAGAATAAGTATATCCACGTTGGACATGGAATTTTAAAGAAAATATTACAAATTTGTAGAGTTTTAGTGTAGTTGTTTTATACTAACAAGGAATAAATCGACATATAGAAGCATACTTTATTCATAAAAGCTTAGTACATATCTCGTTAATTAGACATTCTTTAAAGAATGAAGAGCATAGGACTATATTTTGGTGAGTCAAAACCAGATTGTTCTATTGACATGAAATCCAAGAATTGCACTCACTTATTATTAATATGGTCGCAAGTCTAAAAGTTAAGGAATTTGAAGATAATTTATCAAAACTTAGTTTGTTTCAACTATTTAACCTTCCAACAAAAGTAAGGTAGAGTGAAGAAGGAATGCGACCACCCTTGCATTAGGTAGCAAGTAAACTGTACTCTAATTGCTTTGCAAAACAAATTTAAATAAATGAGAGAATTATGACAATACAACACTAAGATGAAAACAAGATGCATTTCACCTTTCACTAGGCAATTGAATGTATAGTCATAAACATTTCAAATATATCACTTTTGATTTTTACAATTAGAAGGTTAACATGTCCTAACAAAAAGTAATGAGAATTTTGAACATTTTTTTAATGAAATTCATATAAATATCAAATGATATCACTTAATTCAACCTTCTTTTTCTTCATCATCAACATTCATTTTTTCACATTTATTTTTAATAGAAAACCTTAATTACAATTATTAGAAAATAATCTAAAAGAGGTGGGGAACACTATATAGCCACACACATAAGCAATGTGAATTGAAACAATGCTTTCACTTTTTTTTCCTAGTTCTTAAAGCAATTCATACTTCAATTGCTGAACTTTTTTATTTTAATTTTATTCTTCCACTTTGCATTGATTGAGAATTCGGCCTAATAATTTGTCTCGATTAGCTTGTTATAAGATTATCACAACATTAAAAAAACTTCTCGATATTAAGTTAATGCTTTGAAAAATAGATTTCAATTTTATTTCTTAAATATAATTGAAACTTCAAGGATTAAATTCGACATTTAAACAAAAAAAAAGTCTTTTCTTTTTTTATTGTTCAATTTTGATCTATATCTATTGAAGTTTTGATATTTAAGTCTTACATTTTATTTGTTTTGCATTTCAATCCATGGTTTTTATGATGGGAAAGAGAAAGTCATTGAAAAATAATGGAGAATAGAGAAAGTAGTTGGTTGGCCAAATTCCAGGAAAAGAAAAAGAAGCCAAATTTGGTGTAAATATGTTCTCTTATTGAGAAGAGTGTCTTTTAGGTGTTTTTGAATTTTTATATTGCTGAAAAAAGTAGATCGAGGTCAATAAAGATTTTTATTTATTTAATCTTGTGTTTTTTAGTTGATTTAGGGTTTTTTTTAAGGTGAAAAATTGGTTTATTGAGATTTTTAGGGTGTTTATTAGGTGTTTTTATATGAAAATATGTTTTTAAATCTAAAAAATACAGGACCTAACTTTTCAATCTTCTCTTTTAGCATTCATGTTTGGAAGCTAATGATTTCAGTAATCTCAACTAGATACTATTCAATCTAGAAACCTTACTTGGATGCTAATTATTCCAACATTTTCATTTGGAAGCCAATAATTCCGATAATTTCAACTGGATACCAATCAATTCTGCGACCTTACTTGGACACCAATTATTCTGGTAATCCTAACTAGATACTAATTAATTCAACAACCTCACTTAAATGCCAATTATTCTGTTTTTTATTATAATTTATTTCTTCGACAAATATATTGTCAACTACTATGTTTTCAATAAAATCTTGAAATAAAAGAAAACTTCGATTACTATTGACTTTTAAAGAAATGATTTAATAGTTATTAAGATATTCAGAACCTACATGAGGTTTACTGTCGTCTAACTGTCCTCGATGACCATGCAACTTCCACTGTCTCTCCTATATCATTATAATAAAAAAAAATCATTTTAAATTCAAGGTCATTATCATAAAAGTCTCAATTTCAGCTTTCGTTCAATTCTCATCTTATATCTAAAGAATTTCACAATTGTTTTTACTATAACCATAAATGCTTTCATTTTTTTTTTCTATCTCTAGGCCAAACCTAGGTTTAATTGGTTCTAATACATTATTCTCAATCTTTTCATGAATTTTTTCTTCTAATTTCATTTCATAATATACTACATCATTTCTTCTTTTTTGTTTGGCCAAATGTCATATAAAAAAACCGTGGTTTCCAATTAAATTTTTCCATTTAATTTAAAATAACTCATGCCTAAGTCATTTTCTTGTTACACGATTGAATCGTTCCAAATTCTAGTGTTTCAATTAAAATTAAATGTCCTCTTGATTTACCATGTAGGTCAAACCTACTTCTTTTTATCTTTCTTCTATTGAAAGGTTCTTATTTTTTGATTCTACATAAATTGAACTTAAACTCATTCATTTCTCATTATATTATTTATTTAAACCATGAAACGAATCCATCTATGTCAAGAACCCAACCAAAACATCAACCTCTTTTCTTTTCCTTTTAGGTCGAAGTTCTCTCTCTCTAAATTAAATGGAGTATGTTTTTCTTCTTCAATTCTTTTAATTAGCATCTTTTCCAATGACTTTTCATGCTTACTAACCTTAATCTAACATACAAACATCCATTTTATCATTCATTCATTCAAACACAAATTTACATGACACTTCTATATGTAAAACACACATTTTTTATTTATTAATAATTCAAACCTAGCTTAAATCAAGGTTCTTTACCTCTTAAGCACAATAAATTGAGGGAATAAGAATAAGAAAGAACAAGTTTTATTCATTTCTTTTCCTCCTTTTCTCCTTCAAAACCACCCCCTCTAGTTGAATAAGTCTTGGAATTATTCAACTTTTCTTGCTTAAATCCCTTCCCAGTCTCTTTTTAATCCTTTAATTCATCACTCTTCGGTGTTTTTAGCAAGAATTGATTTTTGATCAAATCTTTACTCTTTTTCTCTATAATGTGACCGACCAACTTGGCTTCCTTTCTATTTATATGTCCCTCATAATTAATATTTATGACATTGCTATTGTTCTTTAATTCAATTATTTTTTTTTGTTATTTTTTTTGTTTAACCGAATATCCCGTCTCAGACTACTTTTAAAACTTATCATACCTCAAAGTTTTAAGTTCATAAAACTTCATTTTTGATAATTTAATTTACATATATTTTTCTATTATTATTTATTTCTTTTGATCACCTGGTTAAATTTTCAACACTTTACCAACACCATAATATTTTAACTGGGATTTTATATTTTTTTATATTTACAACAACGCCAGTCATTTAATATCTCACATGGTATATCTATCAAATCTTCGATTATCGTTATTTTTCACATATAATTTTTTTTTTAATTTTATCCAAGGAATTTGTACCAATTAACTAAGAATTTTCACCACTAGTCATAAAAATTCTTTTCTCAATTTATTATTTTTTAATTGGAAATTATATTATTTAACATTAATTTACAATATTTTTTTCATTAAATAAAAGATAATAGCAATTATGTAAATAATCATATATTTTTCTTTATTTTTTTTCTTGAATGTCAAGGGTTAATATGCGAATAAAATTTATGATACAAACTGTAATTTTTTGAAACTCGGTATAATTTTGACCAAACTACAGGACATTGTGGTAATTTCCTTTTTCAATTTACAAATAAAATTTGCAGGAAGACAAAAAAATGTGTTGACAACCTGACACCATCACTAGCGTATCATGTAATTGGCCAGTAATCATTCTATTATAGACAGCAAATTAAACGCAATTCATAACAGCCTGGAACTTCAAGCAGCAACAACAGTCAATCCCTAACCAGCGTCCAGTGTTTGTTTGTTTTTTCCTTTCTTTTCTTAACTTTACATAGTAGCCAAAAAAAAAAAGGCAATCGAGAGAGAGGAAAATGGATTTACCGGAGCTGTGGGCAATCTTCGGTCCTGGAGTCGCTGGCGCGGTATTTGGCGCGGGATGGTGGTTTTGGATCGACGCCGTCGTTTGTGGCTCCGTTACAGTCTCCGTCGTTCACTACCTCCCTGGTCACCCCCCTTTCTCTTTAATTTTCTCTCTCTCTCTCAATTTCAATATACAATTACATGTGTTTTTATTTAGATTGATTGATTTTTTAGGGCTTCGCAACTGCAGGCATATTTGCATCTATTGCTTCTCTGATGTTTAATTGCGTTAGAAAAGAGGATATTGATTACTCTCCTTACGAGGAAGGCGAGTGGAGGTCTGCAATTTTCCATCTCTCTTTGTTTCTCAGTTGCTTATTCCTCTTTTTGTTTCCTTTAGCTGATGTTATTTTAATTTTTCAATTATTTTGATTTTCTTCTGTTAGAAGCCCCAGTGAAAATTGGATTGTCTTATTAAATTGATTTTTTTTATCTGCTGGTTCCGGGGGCTTTACTTTGAAGGGAGATTTTTGAACTATCAGTTTATGTAGCACACCGTGTCTTGTAACACCACGAGCGTTTATTTACTATTCTGATAATGATTTTGCAATCTTGTGTTGATTCCTGCAATACTGATGCGTTAAAAGCTGTGATTTTAATATAAATTAGCGTTACCACTCTTAGAGTGGAGTTTAGTGGTGACCATTGCACATATTTTCTCCAGTGTATTTCTTAAAACCCACTGCTATGCTTGGTGTTTTTTAGTGGACTGCCTGCCTGCGGATGGGCATCACAATCTTTCTGATGATTGTTTTGTTTTCTCTTGTTGTTTCAACCTGTACTTCTACTGTTGCTCTTGAGATTTTTGGTGCTGTTTTAATCTTAGTAAATGATGGCTAAATGGGATCTTTACCACGTAATTGAATACTACATTGATGTGATATACAAGTATGACCCTGAGAACTACCTGTTCTCATGTACAGGAATTTCTTATGTTGTTAATAATTGTATGAAAAAGAACAAATAAAGGAGATATGGCAGTTTTTGTTTGAGTTTGATGTTATTTTCTCTGGAGCATGACTGCTAGAAGCTCTTGTTTTTCCTTCCTTTCCAAGGGCAGAGGTTCTCAATGGAATTGACTGTGGTTATGTTAGAATGATTTGAAACCTTTGATGATACAGCACAATTAATTTATTATGTCTATTCTTTTATGCTAGAAGATTTGGATAAAAAATTTAGACTCTCTCCCCCTATCTCTTTTTGAAATAATTGTGAATCTCTTCTAGCCATTGCCACATTTGTTTCATTCTGTGGTTTCTAGATGGAAATGGTTTAACTTTCCATTTGGCTTTTGGGCTTCCTAATCCTTCTCTTAATTGCAGATTGAAGCTCTGGCTTTTCTTTGCATATGTTGTCTCCTTCGTCTCTTTAGCAGCATCAGTGGGCTTATTGATACAAGATTCCATTGTCAAAACTGGCCCTTCAGTGTGGACAGGAACTGCTGGCGTCTTGCAGTGCGTGTTTGTGCTGATCAGGTAAATGGTTTACTGGCGTCTCTCATCTGTTGCATATCTTTAGGTCGTGATGTTAGCGCCTTTGCTTAGCCATAAACTGCTTCTCCTTTGCCTTTATTTTTTAGAAGTGCCCGAAGAATTTCCCGAGTTATTCAGGTTCCTGGTCTGACATCTTTGGATGGTCTTGTTAAAGTGGTCCTTTAATTTTTCTTTCTCATAATTACTTTGCCTAGCCTTTGATAAACAAGCAGTTTTAGAATTTAGATGATAAATCTGTGCATGTTGATTTGAGCAATGAAAAGGTTGCCATGTGGATCTGCTGGTCCACCTCTCTGTGTGACAATAACACATTCACACAGGAGACACAAGTAGGCATAACTCCTGCATGGAATTCACATGCACAATCATGTCCTTTTTAGAGATGTTATTTGACATTGCCTGAACGAATTTGGATTTACCATTTTCCTCCTGTCTTTCTCATTTTTAATCGACATCTCCATTCTTTCTTGTTTTCTGCAGTGGGCTAATTTGTTGGACTTCATACTCGGAATGAGTTATGGTGATATGTGCTGCCTGTTGGAGCTTGGAATTATGACAGAGGGAGTTGGCTGTGTATGTTTCAGTAATTATTCAATCCACAGGACAGAACATAGTTCCACCTCGTGCAAATGTTTATCCTGTGCTCCCATTCTCGAGCATAAAAAAAAAAAACCCGTGCAACTTTTCTGGAATTTGAGATGTTTGGTACATAAGAAAGTGAAATCTCATAAACTCTGGTGTTTCTTCAATGCTGCCTTTGTGCAGAAGCCAAATTCAATTGTTTTCAGGTTGGTCACACGAATCATTAGTCTCAGTTAGAACCGAGAATGCTGAAAATAGCCATGTCCACTTTCAATCCTCCTTGGATCTCATGCTCTTATTCTTGTCTGTTCCCTGTTTTGTAATGTCGTTTTTGTTCTTGTTATGGCCTTTTCATGTGAATTCTAATTGCTGGTATCTTTTTCAAAGCTGCAACTTCATATTCGACAGCCAAACCCCCCCTTTCCGGTGGAACGAGTTTATGATGAAATATTATATCTTGAATTCCACTTTTGCGCGTGAAAGAGTTTGATTCTCAATTTTATAGTCAATTCCTAGATGTTGACATTAGTTATGCGGCATGGTCGGGTTTTTTTCCCGTAAAAAATCTTATTTAATCTCTAAAACACACAATTAAAATTATGAAATTATTATAATTTAAAAGAAAATAATATAAATAAAACCTAAAAAATAAACTTTTATTAAAAAAACTAACATTAATAATAAAACTAAAAAATAAAATAAGTAAAATAAATAATGTCAACTCGTGTTAACTTTCTAAATCCATAACTTCCATCCCACCTGAAAAAATTATGAAGTCTAATCCCCAACCAATAAAATATTAAATAATAAACTTTACAAAAGAATCAAAAATAAAAAATATCAATTAATAGAATGAGAATCTAAATTGAAAAAATAAAAATAAAGGACAACTATTTTTTTTATTGAAGGTAAAATTGAATCAATTAAATGTTAAAGGATATAATTGAAAAAAAAAACTATACCAAAGGATCCAAAATAAAAAATTAAAATTAAAATAATAGGATCAATATGGAAATAAAAAATAAATTAAAGGACAACTAATTTTTTTATTGAAGGGTGAAATTAAAAAAAAATCAATTTAGTAAAAGAAAAATTAAAAAAAATGAGGATCAGAATTGAAATAAAAAAATAAATTAGAGAACAATTATAAATTTTTTATTAAAGTGTGAAATTGAAAAGAAAAATCAATTTAACAAATGAAAAATTAAAAGCATGAAGATAAAAATTGAAACAAAAAGTGAAAAAAACCTCTAAGCGTTATTTTTAAATTTTTTGCTTTAAAGAGTAATTGAAACATTTTATCGTGTTTTAGAAAAATATATATAAAAAATTATTCCTAGTCAATTTAATAATGATTAATGAACCTTTCAAAAAACTTCATTGTCTCTAATATCCCATTCGAGTAAACAACATAATTAAAATTAAATCTGGGTGATCAATATTTTTTCAAGGAGTTTTAACTTTTGTTAATTAAGAGTATGCTATATATAATTTTTAAATTATAATTTTAAACTTTGAGTTACAATTAATTTTTTTTCATAAATAAATTATATGATAAAAATGAGTTTAGTTACAAATATGTTTGGTAACAAATAATTTAAAAAAGAAAGGTAGTATAAGGTCAAATTTATAAGTACGAAGTTAAGATTTTTAACTTTTGATTAAAAAACATTTTTAACTAAATTTTGTAACAAAATTTTAATTTAAGTCTAAAATTAATTCTAACCAAATATACTTATATCTTCTTTTTTTGAATCAAAATTTAAAAAACAACTTAAATCAATTTACAAAAATCATATGTATAAATTCACTACGATTCTATTTCCAAATAAAAGTCGTTTTGAGAATGTGCATAATAGACAAAGTGATAAATGATGGATGAAAGAAGCATTTTACTAGTTTTGGAGGAGTTAAATTTTTTTATGTAAAAGATGTGTTTAAATTCAAAATTTCAAGTTGTTGTATGAAATTCTTGAAATATTTTATATTTATTTTTTAATATGCATCTTCAAGTAAAAGTATTTTTTAAATTTAAAACTTATATTGATCTATTTGAAATTTATATAGGTGTATCATTAACTTATAATAACTTATAATGAATTTTTAATTTAACATAAATAAATAAAAATAATCTATCTCGAATGTCAAATAATTATTTCAATTTTTTAATTTCTACTATGGTTACGATACTATAACTATTTTAATATGTTGTGTTGTATTAGGACTAAAGTCACCTAATTATTTTGTGATTTATAGTCATAATAATCAAATTAAAATTACTATTATAGATATAACTTAAATTTAAGATTTTTTTAAAAATAACAGCACGAATTCTTCTTTCATTGACATAATAAAATTTCTTAAATAATACAAGTAAAAAAGAAAAGAAATACGAGTTAAAACATTATAAATAGGAATGGTGTCTAATTTAATAATTACTTTTAATGACAGAAAGAATCTATCAAATAAAATAAGCGAAAGAAGAAGAAGAAGCAATAATTAATACGTTACATGTTTATGTAAGTAAATAAAAATATTGTATAGTTTAATTAATATCATTTATGCACTGTTTTTTTGTTATTAACGATTTTTAACGTTATTTCTATCTTTTAAATATAATAAATAACTTTTTATCTAAAAAATCATAATTTCTCATTATTATCAAACGAAACTCTAGAATGATTTGCTATTAATTCTTTAATATTATTTGGATTTCGGTTTTTGTTTATTTACTGATAAATCATTTCCAGATGGTCAATCCAAACAGGATAGACTAAGGGCATGCATGCACCTTACAGCATTAACAGCTCGATAGGGTACAGCTTGCTCTGTTTTCCTTGTAAGCAAGAACGTAGCCAATAAATAGTTAAATTTCATAATGGTCTTGCTAGAACTGGCACTAAACTTAATTACTCATGTTCAAAAGCAGAAGATAATGATTCAAGGATGTGCAAATCATTAAAACACATAAACACACAATCTAGAGTGCAAGCAATGACATTAAATTGTCAGAAACAGCCGTCGACAGGGGTAAAGGGCACCCCTCCTCCTATATATACACTGCTAAATGTAGATGGAGAGGCATGCGGTGTTCAGTTACATCCCTCGCATGCTTAAATTAGAGGTTGAGGCTAAAAATAAACAGATGGGGTTGATGAGCTCAATGTGCAGGTTGATTCTCGTTACAACAATAATACTGGCGGCTCACCAGTTTTCTATTTCCAGTAAGATCTCTCTCCTGCAACTAGTACTGAAAACACGCTCGACTTTGTTTTAACCAGATAATCACAAGTTTTCAATCTCTTGTTTTCACATAATTAATTAGTTTATCTACCAGCATTAGTACAGAAAGAGTTTATATCACGGATTATCAACAGAAAGATACTTGGTTGGAAGTTCTTCTCTTAACGTTTGATATATGATATGTTGCAGGTTCTCTCCCCATTGGTGTTTGCTATGGACTAAATGGGAATAACCTTCCACCTCCAAGTGAGGTGGTAGGTCTCTATAAGAGATCTGGAATCGAATTCATTAGACTTTACGAGCCGAGATCTGATGTGCTTGAAGCATTGAGAGGATCAGGACTTGCTGTTGCTTTATGTCCTACAAATGAAGACTTGGCAAACATTGCTCAAAGGCCTGATGCAGCCGACGCGTGGGTCAACACAAATATCGCCCCTTACATGAGTGATGTGCTATTTCGTTGGATTATATTAGGCAATGAAGTGATCCCAGGCCCGCTTGCCAATTACGTCCCCGCAGCAATAGCCAACACCCGCAATTCACTTGCAGCAATCGGGCTGGCTAATGTCACAGTGACGACTGCAATACCAGGAAATGCACTTGAAGCCTCCTACCCTCCATCGGCTGGCGCTTTCAGTAGCGATGTAACTGATGTTATGATCGCTGTTGCTGGCATCTTAGCCAGTTCTGATGCACCACTCATGATCAATGTGTATCCTTATTTTGCCTATGCCTCAAATCCATCACAAGTTCCCGTGGACTATGCCTTGTTTGCTGCAACCACTCCTGTGGTGACCGATGGGAGCTTCCTCTATTATGATCTCTTCGATGCCATGGTTGATGCGTTTCATGCTGCGTTGGAAAAAATTGGCTATCCTGGTTTAAGAGTTGCCATAGGGGAGAGTGGATGGCCAAGTGCTGGGAATGATCCTTACACAAGCATTGATAACGCAATGATTTACAATCGGAACCTAGTGAATCATGTGCTGACAAACGGGACGCCAAGGAGGCCGGGAGAAATCATGGAAACGTTCCTGTTCGCAATGTTCAATGAGAATCTGAAACAAGGCGCAGTTGAGCAAAACTTCGGCTTCTTTTATCCGAACATGAATCCAGTCTATCCGTTTTGGTGAAATGGTTGCAGTATTTGTTGGGAAACGACCACCTCCTTCTAAGACTTTGTAATCAGACCATTTTAGAGCAAATAAACAAACAAAATAACAACAGTTTTTCATGTACTCGTGGTTGAGTCAAAGCACTTCCATTCTTGTGTGAAGATATTTGAGCTGGCATCGGGAAGTAATGGTTTAGTTGAAATCTTTCTAAAAAGAAACTTTAATTTTTCTAGTCAAAATTAATTATTTATATATTTTAAAATTATTTTAATATATTGATATTAAAAATAATTTTAAAAAAATTAAAAATATTATTTTAATATATTTTTAAACAAAAATAATAAATAGGGCATCACGTGATTGCTTGCTAATGGGCTTTAGAGGCTGAAATAGATTCTTTAGATCAAAAAGCCCATAACGTAACCTCCCCGACTACCATAGGTTTTTAGAGACTGACGAAGCTTTTTTGTCCCAAGCAAATTCATGGTTAAAATGTTCAGATTTTTTTCTTGGTTGATTATATTCTTCAAGAAAATGGTATTAACAATCACTTGTTAAAATTAAACTAACATGGGAAATTTATATAAAAAAAATGATCCTGGATATTTATTAAAA
>Ga0307517_10009349_pt1 | contig 13895 bp, 16 predicted proteins | sample 23_EM_MG_FD_194515 | JGI IMG/M metagenome (GOLD analysis project Ga0307517, IMG submission 194515) | Populus trichocarpa ectomycorrhiza microbial communities from riparian zone in the Pacific Northwest, United States - 23_EM | ecosystem: Host-associated > Plants > Roots > Unclassified | place...
TTTAAAATTTACATCTAGTATTTGGACTACATATTATGATCTTTAAATTTGTACATTTTTTACAGTTTTTTATTACATTTTTGTCACCAAAAAATGATGTTGTGCACGCTGTGAATCCAGCCAGTCGGTCGGCACCCCGGATGCCGGAAAACCCCGTTTACACTAAACGGAACTCCGGAATGGCGCGGATAGGCGTGGGGAGCCAGGCGGGTGCCACGATTTTCGACCGATATCGAGCGCTTAATCTGGTAGTATCGTTTGCCCCTTCCCTGATGCCTGGCACCTTACAGTCAAAGGTCTACCACTTGAAATCACCTATTAGTCGAATACCGAAGCATTCCCGCATCAGAAAATGACCTTACGCCTCCAGAATTCACCCCTTCGCATTCGGGTGCAGATATCCTGCTGCGCACGGATCCGCTGCCTTGCCACGTCATCAGTCCTCTCGCCAGGCGTGTAGGCTATCCCCGACCCCGGATTCACATTCGGTTTGTATTGTTTATGCGTATTCCCCACGAAATCTCACATTTTGTTAGAAATTGGTATCCCTTCGGTTCCATTCCTCCAGGTTGCCCTATCCCACCGAAAATGCGTCCGGTACACGCGTGTGGACCGGGGCTAACGACTCGTGGTCGCCGATTGGGCATATATGCTCTCTTTCTCTCGATACTGCCCCTCCACCAAATCCCCAAGAATCCTCGAATTCCGGCACTTCTGTTCGCTTTCCCCCACCGAGAGCATCTGACCTTCGTCGGTTGGAACCACCCACATTGTAGGGTGGTTGTTTTATCCCTGGATTCGCCGCCATCCTTGAGAAAAGTTCATTTTCGTGGCAGGGGACATTCTGCCGGGTTTTCGTTTATTGCCCCACCCTCGTACCAAGCACCCGCCACCCATCTTTCTTTTCTAAATGTACATCTTCAGGCCATTGACCCACTATTCAACTTTAACTTGTCTTAGCCACACGTCCCGTCCCCCCCCCTCGCTGAATCACCAGCAATCCGCCCTATTCCATTTATCCAGTTCCCTTTCAAACGTTATTAGCAATGTGTAGCACATGTATACTGGAACAATGAGTGAACGCTATGAACAATGGTAGAGCCTCGACGCCGTTGTTAGATTCGCCGCACTCCGCGTGATCCCGGGACTCCCCCATATCCCCCCAAAAGCAGTGTGAACCACCCAACACACGTTCGAACGATTTCGCGTTGTACACACCACATACTGCAACATCCCAAGTCGAGCCACACCTCGAGACTTCCAGAGAGCTTCTGTGATAGAGGTTCACCGATATCTGCCACCTGGATCATCCTCTCGCCATCATCCGAGTCAGCGGAGGCAATGGAGGTTGTCAGAATGGAAACCGAAACAACTATCCCTGTGCATCAGTTGACATCCTATCGTACGCCCTGGTAGGTGGTTCCCCACCACTGCATCAACGCTACCGAACACCAACTTTGCATGGACTTAGGCAACGCGTCCCCGAGTTGGATTCAAAACCAACCTTCGAAGTCTGTGTGAACTGCACTTGCGAGCGAGCGTGGCGTCAAGGTGTGTATCTTACCCTCTCCCCAGAGCCAGCCTCTCAGGTAAGCTCGTCATACTTGCACAGAAATTTTTTGACCTTTAAAACCTTCTCCGTTTGCAATCCTCCGCCACGTCACTCCCCCGTTCCGTCCCGCCTACCCGTGAGACCCCCCCGTTCAGTATATCACTCGGAATCAGGTCATCGCCTGACGTCCAGGCCACTTCCCGGCCCATTTTTCTCAACTCATTGTTGATTGCGCCCTTTGTATTTACTGCTATATGGACTTCCCACCTTTTCACCACTCCATTAGCTGCAGAGTTTTCACGCACGATTTTCTTAGGCCATACAAAGATATGGCCCGGCACCCAAGTGTATTTAGTATTCGGGGTATTACGGGTATTACGCAAGGGTGAATAGATAAACATTGAATAAAGCCGTGTATGAATGCGAAAGTGAAAGGATGAACAACGAAAACAATGAGTTCCAAGAGCGCGAGAGGAAAATGTTGGAACACTAGTCTCTAATTAAACCTGCGAAGATCGCTTTCGCTTTCGGGGCGACATCTCTTCAGAGTTCCCTCGCTTACGCGGCTGGGAAGGAGGAGGAGGAGAAGTTAGAGACAACGTTAAGGTAGGGGTGGTTGGGTGGTTCTCGATGTCGTTGATCGCGGCCAACATAGCGTAATCAACATCTGTGAGAATGCGAAGACAATCAGCATGTTCTTTACCTGACCTATCCTTGAGTAGTTTACACCACCACGACAGGAGAACAACAAGGGAGTAAATCCCGGTAGGTCCTCCGAATCGAATCCTCGGTACCCTGCCAGGAGGAGAGATCTCGGACCACCATTCCATGATTTGACGACCTAGGGTGTGAACCTCCACGTGATAATCCTTTTGGTAACTATGTGCATTCTTATGAAATACACGCATGACTGCTGGGCGTTTGGTCGTCGGAAACCCTGGTGGGGTCTAAACATCATTAGATCATTAGCCCGGTACAGGATAGGTGAACCGAGAACGCTTACAATGCCTTGGAAGCCAAGTAGTCTTTCGAGCTTGTACCAGTGCTTGATGACACTGGAGAGGTCCCCGAGTATGAAGGTGTTTCGGAAATAATCAAGCGTACGCTTTTTCTTCATCCACCCTGGCTCATCCGTCACATCAGCTAGGGGGTTGGATGGAGGTCTGGAATTCGTGAGGGACATCGTTCCATGATCTGGGGGTGAACTCGGAAATCTTGCGCTTGCTTGGGAACGTGTGTGGCTTGGGATGGCCCATTGTAGTTCATCGATCGGACTCAAAGGATGGATGAAACTCGGGATGGGGGTTGCACGACTGGTATCCGTGTCGGACAAAGAAGGTGCGGTGGTCGCAGTAGGCGGCTGGGAGAGATCGAGCCTGGCGGGCGCGTTGTTGGCGTATGGGTTTACGGTGTCGAGTTGATTGGGTGTCAAACCGAGTTGATCAGATGTTTGGATCGGCTGGGTGGGTGTAGCACCTGACTCGTCGCGCACGAAGCGCGTAGCGTCAGGTAACACGACCACCTGTGTGGCACCCGGCTGATGTGTACCGTCAGACTGGTTTGATGGTGCTAACGGTTGTGGCATGAGGGATGGAGCAGACGACTCAGGTGTGGGGGATGAAGCAGACAACTCTTGTGCGAGGGATGTGGACATGGTGCCGAATAGGTCATCAATTGCTTCGTTTTCAGCCGCTGTAGTTGGAGCGGACACCTCTGACCTGCTGGAACTGAAAAGGGCCCAGTCCGACGCCGCTAGAATGGCATACCGATAAGCACTAATACGCACGGATCGTAGGCGATAACTTACGATATATCGTGTTAATCCAACGCGAGAAGAGGATCTTGAACTCTCTTGTCTTCTCAGCACCAATAAAGGTTTCGAAGTCTTGTTGGTTAGGTGTTTCTCCGGCGCAGTGACTGTAACAAGTTAGGCGATTGACGGAGGTAGAGAGTGGAACACACTCACAAAAGTGCGGATGGCTTTCCACCCAACGAGGGAGATGGACATGCCAACCAGAAAATTCCCTTGGCAGCACACTTCCGCTCAACGTTCTTCAGTACATTCGTCATGTTTTTTTTCAGCGCAGATGTATTCCTGTATACGTGAGAGAAGGTTAGTTCAGATTGTGTGGTATGAAACCAGTGACGTACTTCTGGTACGCTCGGACGAGCTCCAGTCGGTCTTCCTCGCTGGCGTTGTAGACGGTCTTGGTCAAGAGGTCCGCCTCGCGCCTCGATCGGACCGCCTCCTTGATCTCTTCCTCCTCGGTCTCGTACAGACGCTGGGCAACGAGATTCTTAAAGCAAAGAGGGATCTTGGTGTCCTTGAACAAGGAACTCTCCTCAGGGTCGACTTGGTCTTCAGGGATCTCCACCGGGCCACTAAAGTCCATGTTCGGGATATTCGCCTCGGCCCACTCCTTGACAACGGTCGGTCGGATCCGCGTATCGTAATAGAGGGCCATATATACTTGAGCCTCCATTCGTCTTCGAGGAGGACCACTCTCGAGGTTGAGGTTTTGTCGGCCTCCTGTCGTAACATCGCTTGAAGCGGCTTTGAGAGCACGCTTAAGTTGCTGAGTGAATGGTGAGTTCGAGTCGATTTGCGAGCGGATAAACTGTACTCACACTTATCTTTTTGCCACGTTCCAGCTTCGTTATCTTCTGCGCGTCCCCTTCCTTCTCGACAAGGTCGGGTGAGGGTTCCGGAAGGGGCCAAGCCTGAAACCACTTGGCGAGGAAGCCTGGCCAGAACTCCTTCCTCGTTCCGTCCGCCGAGTGTTGGACGAATGAAGGAACATGCTCCTCGATGAATGCCTTTTGATCAGGTGTTTGCCATGAGGCTCCCATCGTCGCAGTATGCAGTTGGTGTGAAAGCTGGGAGACGGTGAGGAGAGGGGTGTCGAAATTGCTGTGGACTTTGCGTCGTGTCCTTTTTAACATGGATTTTCTGTCAGACGGCAAGCACTTGGCTTCGAGAATTCCGCGGCCGGCCTCCGTTCGCTATACCACTGGCATATTCGGTTTGGAACGACAGGACACTCGACGGAGTATGCTCAGAATGGTGAGACGTCCGACAGACCGGGCTTGGAACATCGAGATGCCTGACAAACTGTTCTCGAAACAGAATACCTGCCAGATGGGCGGTGAGTAACCAGTCCCCGTCTCCGCCGTTTAGCGGGCTCCAGCACCAGACATTGGTTCTTCAGTTTCGAGTCTCTGATGTCGCGATCTTCACGGACGTTTACGGAGTTCGTGCCGCTCTGCCCTTCCAGGGGGCTCTCACCTGGGTGGGATATGGATGATATACAGCTCCGTTTCGGGCACCGATAGTTCTAACGGGAGGCTGCGAGTAAGCCTGTCGTTTCGTGAGTCCCTTCCATTTCACAACATCGCCGTTGACCTGTCACCACTTTTTGTTGTTAACGCCGCATACGGAACCCCGCCCTCAGAGTCCACTTTTTCGCTTCTCTCCACTCCCACCCACCCCCACTTCTCGAGTATCGCAATGGACTTACCTCTCGTCCCCCTCCTTCAAAGGCAACTCGAAACTACATTGCAGCTTCTGATATCGGCATCATCAGCAATGACTACTGACGAAATCATGATGGTTAGGATACGTCTCACTGAGGCTAACCTTGTTTTGGGGGACACAGTGCTCAGGCGAAACAATGATACCACGAGCGGTAACTCAATATCCGCCTTACTATTGGTGTTAGCATGATTCTCAATGTTCTTGATGACAGATGAGCTCGACAACCCTTCGGGTGAACACCCCATGGCGACTCTTCCAAACGTTAACACCGCTGGCATTAACTCTGGTGGGAATCGGGTGCGTTTTGCCCATACCCCTACAAGCCATGGTGGTACCAGACGTCACGCCGACCGGGGAACCACTCGACCCGTCACTCGAAGCTCCACCCGTGTCAACGCCACTGCCAGAAATTTGTCTGGCTCGCGCCGCGCAAGAGGCGGACCGATTCCCTACATTGAAATGGCCACCGATTCTGACCAGGACTAAGCTGCTCATCCATTCTCTCGTAAGTTTCCTCCACTTCGAACCACTGTGTCTCTTGTCAAATATCGTCCTGACTTAGTTCGACAGTTTTTCTACGCTGAAATTGTCCGTGAATTGCGCTTGTTCTAGAAAAGTAGCTATTATGTCTGTAGACGATGGTAGCGTAGCAATTCAAGCATGTTTTCTTCTGCAACAAATGAACCGCACTTCGAGGATGCACCTCGTGCCTACAAGGACCAGAGTGATGGCCGTTTGGATCAATGTCACATAGAATATGACCCCTTCCCATTGACATCGTGTCGTCCTATCTACCGTATGAGTACAGTTACCCCCAGTACAGTCCATATGTGTCTTCGCGAAAGGACGTACCGTTGTCGTGAACGAGTCGATAAGCCGAATGAGCACCACCATCTTGATTGGTGTGTTATCTTCGCGTCCACTCGCATCGGATGTCCAGTAAGATCTACAACATAGGCCCCTGGCCATTATTGATAATTATTGGTTATCAATAAACATTGCGTGCACTTGCTGCACCACTGGAGTACTGAACAATCTGGCGCCTGAGCCAAATTAGACTCACAGAGCAATTGGGCAATCGCGTGGTTTTCTGTGGACGTACTCGTCCTCGAAAATCCCTGATCCAGCTACGCCTCCGTTCTCATCGCGAGTTCCACACCCGCCATCCCAGTAGCTGAATAATCTCAAGTTATACATTATCCTTGCACCACACTGATACGTTGGATCTGGTTTCGTATACCTGAATTTCGCGGGTTCGATGTTCGTCTGACTCGCTGATAAACGAGTGGCTGGTGATCGATGAACCGATGATCCCTCAATGAAGAGAAACTCTTTACCATTGAACCTGTACGTCTGTGTCGCCGTCAAGCGACAATCTGGTTCTCTTCAACACCGGTCTAAGTGATATCAGATGTCAGACACAGACGCCGCTGACTCCAGTCTGTAGCTTCGTTCGTGATCGTCTCTCAAGTTCGAGGTCCAATGTCTCTGTCTGGTAAGCACCCCTAACCGTTGGCTTCCTGACCTCCTAAACTCGACACAGTTCAAGAGACGGTTTGTTCCGTGGGTCGATCTCTCTGCGACAACAGCCCTTGATGCACACTGTGCCTCCAGCACCCTGAGACTCGACCTTGATAAGGTGACTTGACCCGGCATCTTCAACGCTGTCTGCGATGCTCTCAACCCTCCATCTCCCATGGTAGCTGGTCTGGCTCCTAGCTCTGTTATCCTCTGTTGGATTCTCGCATCGACGTAACGGTTTCTTTCGGTGATGATCTGGTGGGGTCCAATCCTTCGGGCATGATCGATGACACAAGAAGTCACTGAAGTCGTATATGGAGTGACTTGGGGTCCTTGAGGGATTTGAAGTGGGAAAAGGGGTGGATGTACCAGTCGCCTAGCTTTGGGTTTGAGCGTAGCACGTAACATTATTGTAACCCATCGCATTTACGCCTGAAATCAGGCGTGGGCCAATATTCAGGGTGTTTCAGACAATCGCGCTATCCATTTTATATTTGCTACTGTCTCCTTTGCCGGAACATTCATCTCATCCCTCCCACACCCCAATCGCATGAGCGATATACTGACTCGTTAGTCAAGGAACCGTTCTGTCTTGTCTGCGGCGGTAAACAAGATCGGCGACTTTGCTGACATAACACAACGCGTTCTCTCTCCTGCCCTCCATTATGTCGAAACGCCCCGTCAGTGGAGTCACTCTCAAAGGACGAAAACGAAGGAGGAACGGAATATCCACGAGTTCCTCGGTTCTGGACATATTCGACGCCCCACCCAACAAACCACAGTTCATGCAGGTTTGGCACACAAACACTGCAGACCCAACCACGTCACGAGGGTCGGTGGTCGCAATTCCAGTCAAGCCTCAAGTTACAGACACGGGTACCGGGCCTGTTGGGGAGTCCTTCGACGCCATCGCGCCGGAGGTGGGTACAGTCCCTGTACGGCCGAAACGCAAGTATGCGAACAATAGTGTGCGTCACAGTTTGATCACTCTCTATGAGTTCTGGTATTAACCCTTTCGGATAGACGAAAATGGAGACATGGCTTCCTCGTCGACCAGTGGTATTGGATGAAATTCTTCGTCGTGACGGCCTCCAAGAGCATATGTCCCTCCCCCAATGTGTCAGCTGTCTCGAGGAGCTGGGGCGGTATAAGTGTATTGATTGCACCGTTTCACCGTTATATTGTGCTTCCTGCATTGTTTGTCAACACGAGAACGCGCCACTGCATCGCCTTGAGGTACGACCACGTTCCCCCTCAGGCAACCCTTTCTCATGTTTGGTTAGGTTTGGAATGGTGGCTTTTTCGAGAGGACGTCCCTCAACGACCTAGGTTACCGTTTGTATGTCGGCCACCAGTACACCGCCTGCCCATCTTCGGACTCGTCTCAAATTGTTGTTGTGATCGACATCAATGGTGTCCACCATATAGACGTGCAGTTTTGCGCGTGCACGGAGGATCCTCAGTGGGTTGAGAGGTATCGCCAGCTATTACGCATAGGGTGGTACCCCGCATCTTTCGAGCGACCGAAGACTGCGTTCACGTTCAACATTCTCGACACCTATCATAAACTTGCACTCCAGGGAAAACTTAACCTCTACGATTTTTATATGTCGGTCTTGCAGAAGACTGACAACTGTGGCCGAAAGAAGGCCATCGTGAGTTGTCCTCTCTTTGGTATCAGTATCCTACTGATGCAAACGGTTCCAGTATCGGTATAACGAAATGTCGCGATGTGTCCGCCAGTGGAGACATTTAAAGCAGATCAAACGAGGCGGCGGCGGCCATGTGAAAACAGGCTTGGCTTCTGTTCCGGACGGCGCATTCGCCCTTGAATGCCCAGCCTGTCCTCACCCAGGTCGTAACCTTCCCGAAGACTGGAGTCAGGCTCCCAAGGATACCCAGTACGTGTGTTCAATCTTGTTACCCTCTCACACAGAATGATCTAAACGATTTCTCAGGTGGTTGTACTCATATTTCCTTGCTGTCGATGCAAATTTCCGCCTGAGGCTCAAGAATCGTGGCATCAAGGATCCTGAAATCGGATCTGGATGGTCTTACTTCGTCGGAAGTAATGACTACGGTAAACACATTTCCCGAAAGTCTGTTGAGACGGAGGTGAGTCCACCTGGACTATTCGTTTTGGCTAGTATTCCTCACGCGTTTTAAGGTTACCGGCTGTAGTTCGGATTTCCACGCTGTCAGCCAAGCCAACAGCAAGTCATCGAAAGACTACATTTCCACTGGCGTCGTTGCCTGTGTGTGCGCACGGCACTCCCTCATGCAAAAGAATGGGGTTGGAGATCTGCAGCGAGGAGAGCGGTACGTGCCGTTTGACCCCACAAAATATGAGCACGGAAATTAACTATTGTACAGATACATAAACACAGATTATATTGTCGCGTCCGTGTTGAAAGGGGTTGCCGTCCGCAATGTCGTCATATCATACGATATTGCTTGTAAATGGTCAATCCATCACCTACAACGAATTTCCGACAACCACCCCGATCTCGATATCGGGCACTTACGGCTCTCCTACCTCATCCCGAAATTTCATCTTCCTGCCCACGGTATATCATGCCAAACCGATTATTCATTCAACTACGCAAAAGGTGTTGGTAGGACACATGGTGAGACGGTCGAGCAGGGTTGGGCGAACATGAACCCCACCGCCTTGTCCACCCGTGAGATGGGCCCGGGTGCTCGCCATCTTGCTCTCAACGACAGCTGGAGCGGTTGGAACTGGAAGAAAATCTTGGGGATGGGTATTACTTTTCCTTATGCTACATTAAGTTCAACCGCTGATTCTTTGATCAGGTGAATTGTTCCTTCGGTCGTTGTCAAAGGCTCTCACCATGAGAACAAAACATGCCTCAGAGAATAAGAAGTTTGACGCCACGTTCCCCGCAGACCTTCGTCAAGAGTGGCTAACAATGATCCGAAACTGGGAAGGAGACAAGTCGAAACCAAACCCATACACTCATGCAGAGAAAGGTGTTTTGGTTCCTATTTTGCAGTCCGTCTCGTACTTATGTTCACCTAGCCAACAATCTCGCCGAGGTCCGCCGAAAACTTGCTGAAGCAGATGAAGCAGCCATCAGACGAGGTAGTGCCTCACAGCAAGTGCCAGGATCAGTTTTCATTCGAAGCGGGCTTGAGATTGAAGAACAGCAGTAAGTGTTCCTTCAACCTTCATGCAATAACCTCGTACTCATTATTCACTTCATTTCAGGAGACAACTTGCACTCGCCATTAAGAAGAAGTCACCGAAATCTGACATGCAGATGGCTTCCACTCAAGAAAAGCGCAACGCCCTCATGCGGCAAATCAACAAGTGGCGAGAGCTCCAGCTCACTTACATGCCTGGAGCTGTCATACCTCCATCACACACGCCCAAGGACAACGTCGAGGATGCTGAAACCGCCGAGAATGTGCCTCTTGTCCTTCCTTCGAACTTGGACTCCGAAAGGCGCGATAAAATCTGTCTTCATCAAGTAGCTGAACATGAACAACTACTCCGTATGGCCCAGCTCCAGGACTCTCTCATAGAACTTCGACATGCCCGCAAGATTCGCCGAAAATTGATGCTCAACCACTATACGCAGGTTGCCGGACAAGGGCAGCGAGCCAATACCCGTTCGCGCACAGTCTTGAACAGTGTCGAAAACCGCATCGCCAAGTTCGTCGAACGTTACCGTGTTGCCTACCGGGCTCTCCTCGAGTTGGATCCTACTGGCGGTTGGCGAGCAACATACCTGGAGTTGAAGGATGACGATAATCGAGGCCCCGGGAAGGAGAATGATGAAGAAGGGGTTGGTGATGGATCTTACTTTCGCTCTTGGATTTGGCTACCGAACCCACAAGTCCCTGCCGATACCGCTAACGGTGACTGCGGGGAGGAGGGTGCTTCAGAGGATGATGTCAACGAGCTCCTCCGTGTTGAATGGACCACCTCCTTCGCGAGGCTGGAGAGATGGAATGAGGAGGTGGAACTATTGCAAGAGGAGATGCGGAGGGTAGTTGCGTTCCTGGATTGGAGATCGCAGGATTGGTTGGCGAGAGTGGAGGCTCCCCGGGGAGACTTGACTCCCGATATCCGATCTGGAGTCAACGCGTATGCCAAGAAACAGGCGGCCGTCTACCGCAACCTTGCAGCATCGTTCGCGAAACTTTGGTACCCAACGCTCGTGTCGCACGGCCTCAATCACTCATGGGCAGCAGAGTATATGACCACGAATGGGCTTCCGGTCACCGAAACTGCCGTCCCGGCTCCAAACGTGCAGGGAACTCCTGGGCCTTCTCGTGGTATTTCCGTGGTTTCGACGGTGCCATCCGTAGCGGAGGTGACCACTCGTAGTTCTCTAATCCTTGAAGAGGCCGACTACAGTGAGGACAGTGGCCTGGAGGACAGCGACTTGGACTCTGCCGATTTTTGGGATGATGACGACGATCTTGGCTTCTAGCTTTTTTCCCCTTACTCGTTCTTGACACAATACTTTTGTTTTACCGCACGCGAACGGTGTTCATACTTCGTTTGAGAGATCAGAAATATATTTGAGATGAACACAAGATCTATTTCTAAGGGAACCATTGAGCGCGAGCGAGGGAAGTAATATACTGAGGGATTTGGGTGCGAGTGTCTAGTTTAAGTTGTGAGGAAGTCGAATGAAGCTAGCAGACCTCCCAGGTAGCAAATCCTGTGTCCCCGCAGGTGGTACAGGAGGGTTCTCTCATTGGGAGTAGTCGAGGGGGGGTAGTGACGTGGCGGTCGTTGTGGGGGGAGGGGAAATGACGTGTGGTGCGCGCGGGGGGTGCTGGCTGTGGTCGGGCTGAGTTGGGTGTCGTTTACGCCATGGAAATTGACCAGACAATAGGGGGGGTAGGTGAGAGCCTCGAAATTTTACGATGGAAGTCGGACGTACCTCGAGACATTCCTCATTCCCAAATCCTTAGACGTACTAACCCAAGAATGTTCTCCATAAGGCAGGAAAGCTACCGGCTGTCGGGAGTGACAACTCTGACCCACCATTGGGGATGTTACTTGTGTATGCTTCGGGTGGGTATACTTTGTGTCTATTGAGATCTGGGACTTGGTATGCGTTGGTATTGGGGAGGACTTTCGTGCGTGTACGTGATGGTATGGCGGAGAGACGCTGTCGCCCGAGATTTGCGTCATGTTGGACCTGGTGGGCGAGACTATCTTTGCACTGTAATTTGGGGGAGTGACCGGGGACATCGAGTTGGCTGGGGAGGGGATGTTTGAATGTGAAGCGGGGGGAGTGGGGAGTTGGGGGGACAGGGATGTTGCCGGCATCCGGCCCCAGGTGGATGAACAAGCCGCCGCCGCTATAGATCAACACGAGCACCCTCTCTTGCCGGAAAGCAGGGGGGAGCATGGGCAACGGTTCGAGAGGGCTTCGATGCCGACCTATTAAGCAGCGGTGCCATCCTGGTAAATGGGGAGGAGAGCGGGGTAAGCGCTTCTTCCCGATCAGGACGCGCCAGATGCCCATGGGCCTTGCCCCATGGCAACGAAAATACTACTCGAATCTGCCCCGTATGGTAGCCTATTGATGCCTGAGTATCCGGTAAACATTGAAGTGAATTTGGTCGTCGGGCGTAAGTGTGCATGGGCTTTCGGTGGGATATGGGGGAGTCCCGGGATCACGCGGAGTGCGGCGAATCAAACAACGGTGTCAAGGCTCTATCGTTTATAGTGCTCACTCATTGGTTTAGTGCACGTGCGCTAATAACATTTGAAAGGGAACTGGATAAATGGAATAGGGTGGATTGCTGGTGATTCGGCGAGGGGGGGGGGATGGGACGTGTGGCTAAAACAAGTTAAAGTTGAATAGTGGGTCAATGGCCTGAAGATGTACACTTAGAAAAGAGAGACAGGTGGCGGATGCTTGGTACGAGGGTGGGGCAATAAACGAAAACCCGGCAGAATGTCCCTTGCCACGAAAATGAACTTTTCTCAAGGATGGCGGCGAACCCAGGGATAGAACAACTACCCCACGATGTGGGTGGTTCCAACCGACGAAGGTCGGATGCTCTCGGTGGGGGAAAGCGAACAGAATTGCCGGAATTCAAGGATTCTTGAGGATTTGGTAGAGGGGCAGTGTCGAGAGAAAGAGAGCATATATGACGAATCGGCGACCACAAGTTGTTAGCCCCGGTCCACACGCGTGTACCGGGCGCGTTTTCGGTGGGATAGGGTGACCTGGAGGAATGGAATCGAAGGGATACCAATTTCTAACAAAATGTAAGATTTCGTGGGGAATACGCATAAACAATACAAACCGAATGTGAATCCGGGGTCGGGGATAGCCTACACGCCTGGCGAGAGGACTGATGACGTGGCAAGGCAGCGGATCCGTGCGCAGCAGGATATCTGCACCCGAATGCGAAGGGGTGAATTCTGGAGGCGTAAGGTCGTTTTCTGATGCGGGAATGCTTCGGTATTCGACTAATGGGTGATTTAGAGTGGTAGGCCTTTGACCGTAAGGTGCCAGGCATCAGGGAAGGGGCAAACGATACTACCAGATTGAGCGCTCGATATCGGTCGAAAATCGTGGCACCCGCCTGGCTCCCCATGCCTACCCGTGCCATTCCGGAGTTCCATTTAGCATAAACTGGGGTTTCCGGCATCTGGGGTGCCGACCGAGTGGCCGGATTGGGGGTGGATGCGAGGAGGGAAAGCGGAGGGCGGGGGAGGACGGATCGCGAGCAGTGGCGCGCCGAACGGGTATCGCGTGGACGGATTTCCCACGAATTCAACGCCATAGAGCGACGTTGATGGCCCTGCCGACAACGGGGAAGGGGAAGGGCAAGGGAAGGAATGGCAGCAAGCGACAGAGGGACGGAGCGGGCCAGGGAAGTACGATCGGCGGGCTTCAAGGGTCATTTCCCACGATTGCTGCACCCGCGCGCCGCGCCGCGTTCGCGCGCCATCAATAGAAGCAGACCCTATTGGGAAACCCAGGGTGATCCAACCCGCCCCAAAAATGTGACGGAAATCGCATGGGAACTATCCAGGAGGCCCGCTGTAAGTTTTGGGTCAGTTTCTATTGACGAATGCTTCCAATGAGTTCCGTGTCAGAAAGTGTCACCCTTGGCATGGACTTTATGTAAATCTTGATGAACACAGCTGACAGGACGATGACTATTTTAAGGTACTCGAAGGGGATACTACTACGGGTACAAGTAAGCAATCGAAGAAGCTGGAAACGCTACATTTCAACACTCCCTCTCGTTTACGAATCTTCTTCGAGTAACTGAGAAGATACT
>Ga0307517_10009350_pt1 | contig 13895 bp, 9 predicted proteins | sample 23_EM_MG_FD_194515 | JGI IMG/M metagenome (GOLD analysis project Ga0307517, IMG submission 194515) | Populus trichocarpa ectomycorrhiza microbial communities from riparian zone in the Pacific Northwest, United States - 23_EM | ecosystem: Host-associated > Plants > Roots > Unclassified | place...
TCCTAAGCCTAGCACGGGCAATCGACAAACGCTGCTTCTGCCCACCGCTGAGGCCCACACCCGCACCGCCGCCAAGAAGCGTATCATACCCCTCCGGAAGATCCCTCACAAACTCATGCACCAACGCAGCTCTACACGCGTCCTCCACCTCTGCCCTCGTCACATCCTCTCGATCGGAGTGCCCCAAAAGGCCCATCGCCACATTCTCGAACACACTCTTCCCGTCCAGGATCACCACACCGGAAGCGCCTTGTTGACCGACCCCAGCAACGTTGGCTCGCATCCACTCTTCGTCGAGGAACCGCACGTCCTGCTCGTCGAGGCTGATTGTTCCCTCTTGTGGTTCGTACATCCTCAGCAGCAGTTGAGCGACAGTGGACTTGCCTGAGCCAGAAGACCCGACGATGAATGTCGTTTCGTTGGCTGGTAAAAACAGCGAGACGTCGGTGAGAACGGGGACGGTGGGTCGGGATGGGTACGCGAATGTCACGTTGTGCAAGGCAAGTTCGCCATAACATCGAGCGGGTGTGATTTTGCGCAACGTGCGCGATTTCCGGGTTCCATGAGTGATGGTGTTGAGGGAATTAGGAGACGTAGGCGAGGTTGGATGAGCGTCAGATGGCGGAGAAGAAGACGGCGCATCGCCGACGAGGGTGAGCAAAGCGACCATGGCGAATTTCCCCTTGGCAAGGGTGATAAACTGAGGGATACACATCTGTAAATTGCTCGTCGCGATAAGACAAGCCCAGAACACTGCCATTACATCGCCAGCACTGCACTTGCCCTCGCGGACGAGTTTGGCACCGAACCAGAATCCTTGGACGAACATGGCCATCATCACAAATTGAGCGATGCCAGAGGTTGTGCCCCAGACTCGGTTGAGCATCGTCGCTGCCTTTTTGAGCCGGAGGAAGGAGGCGTTGGCACGTTCGCTTTCCATTTCAGCAGCATTGAAAGCTTTGACGGTGGCGATGGCAGCGATGGCGCGATCGATGATGGTGGCGGCGATACCGGTTTGTTCACGTTCGTGTGCGAGGAGAGGGCTGGCGAAACCTTGGGAGAGGCCTTGGATGAGCATGAGGATGGGGACGGCGGAGAGGATGACGAGGGTGAGTGCCCATGATCGCATGAACGCGAGGATAAGACAGGCGATGCACGTTGTGAGGTATTGGATGATCATGCCAGAGGCCAAGGACGATGCCATGCGCACATCGTCAGTTTCTCTGTAAACAATGAATAAGAGGACGTTATAAAAGAAAGGAAAACACAACACACCTTGAGAATTTAGCCATAAGACCACCAGCACCAATGGGACCTTGTTGATTGTCCTCGGTGGCAGCTTGAACCGTTCCTTCTGTCGCACCCATGTGCATATCAAACCATACCATATCCTTTTGCGTCACCGCGGTGTAAACGGCTTTGCGGAGGGAGATGGCGTTGATCTCGCCTGCCCAGATCCAAAGGCAAGACGTGATACTGCCCAGGGCCAGGGAGCCGAACGCCAACCCGATGAGCTCAAGGGCGGCGAGACCGACACCGCGGAGGAGAGCATCCTTGGCGGCTTGTGGTGGATTGGGAGTGAGTGGGAATTGGGCAAACGTGTCAAAGGCTTGGCCGACAACAAAGGTCATGAAAGGGGCAATGCCGCCTGCGATGAGGGATGAAAAGATGGCGGGGACGATGAGGCATAGGAAGTGTTTCCGGGAGATGAGGGAGAATAACAGGCGGATGGAAGGAGTGAGGGTGGGTTGCGCAGGTTGAGGAGCAGCAGCAGTAGCGGGTGTGTGCTTGAGATCAGTGGTGGTGGAATGAGAGTCGATGGAGGTTCGTGGGGATATGTTGAGTTCGTAAGCAAGTTCGTTGGTCGTATCGACCGCGAGGGTCGTTGGTCGACGCATAGTAGCAGCGCAAAGGTTGGGGAAGCAAGAAGCGAAACTGGGACCGCCATTGCCTCCCTTTCCTTTTGTTCAGCCATGAACAATGTCAAGTCGCCTATTGTCCCGTTGTTTGCCCGTGTTTGTGCAGAACAATAAGAATTCCCCTTTCACTCATCCTCGAATGGGTCACAATGCTCCGACCGAGGGAACACGTTGGCTTATCTGGCCATCTTCCCGAGCTAGAAGTGCACCCAATGGCGTTCCATGAGGCTGCAGAAGGGTGGGCAAGCCTTTTGTTGGGCTCCCCCTCAGGTGGCCAAATACAAGCACAGCCACCACGCTTTTTGTGCCTCCCATCATGCACAATTCAATTGACCGTAAGAACAACAAAGACTCAAGACCGGACGATATTGTTCTGAATCCAACAAGCAGCGCAAGTCACCGCCGTAATCATCGATGGAGACCAATCCCAGGTTTCATTCACCGACCATCGACAGTGGGAGGAAAACGTCATCCCTTATTGTTCTGCCACAAGTCCCATGACCCCCCCCCCGCACACAATCATTGGGCCGACGTCATCCAACTTCCCTTGCTCACCACACTCCGCGCAGTACAATTGCAGGAAATCGACCAAAGCGGGTACCAGTTACCTCCACGGCTACGACGGCCAACGACAGACCGTCTTAGCTCGTTTACGGCAGATCGACAGCTCTTTTTTCAAAGCGGAAAAACACAGCCCTACGACAGATGGGATGCCGCGAATGTGTACAACGAGCGAAAAGCACGGCGGCCGCAACCAAGACGGCTATGAGCAACACGGTGAGTACAGAACCCCCAACAGCAAGACTGTTGTCGTACTTACCATTTTCCTCTCTAGATGCTGCACACCAATTCAAGAGGCTAACTATGCCAGGTCAATAATCATCCCCGCGCCGTCTGTTTGACCCACCATCTCGTATCAACACGGATGGAAAACGGCCCGCTACGAATAAGTACAACGAACGAGCGAGGGACAAGGGCGATCTCGCCAACGACGGCTGTGGCAGAGACACGGTGAGTCAATGCAGAACTACCATAACTGGTATCAAACTTACCAAAGTTCCCCATTTCCCTCTCGTTAGGCCCTTTACTCTGGCCGCGGTCGATTCGAGGAGCCTGTGATATAGGTACGTCAGGACACAATCCCACACTATCGATAGCCAACAACTAACCTACTTAGACGTTTGGCCGAGACGAGTGCTATCATCAAACCGGGGCTATAAGACTTCCAGTGAGTTCATCACCGATCGACGACGACTTACACTTACCTAGCCCAATCTGCTAGCCCATCCTGGCACACATCGACAACAAGAGATGACAGCGACAGCGGCGGCGCCTACGAGAACACCAAGTTATCACGTAACAAGACAAAAATCAAACCCAAATCATTAACCATCGAAACCGTCATCAAAGATCACCCTCAGAGGAGTGTTAGACGAGTTCGAAAGCACGGCGAGTGTGCTGGGCTGGGCTTGGGAGAGCGCCGAGCGAGAAGGCCGGTATGGGGGCTAGGAGAGATACGACACGGTCAGTCTATACCATCCGCAATCGAAACCAGGTTCTTACCGGTATTGCCCTAGCCCATCCGGAACAAGCGCACACATCGACGATCAGGCGCAGCGGGAAAAACCGTCAGAGGACACGGCGGGAAATTCAAATATCTACAACAGCAATGAGCACCATTCTGCAAGACGACGCGAACGGCTTACCTTCGCGTCCTTTTATCTTCGTTCGAGGACACGGCGGCGACTCGGGCGCCTAACGACAATGAGCACACTGGAAGAATGGAACGACAACGAGAAGGGCGTACCATTTGGTGCAGTCGTCGACAGTCGGCGGCGAGTCCAATATCTAGATCCACGACGATGAACCAGGAAGACCAAAATTAGAACTGAAATCACTTACTGTTAGCGCCGTCGTCAACGAACACACCCGGAAAGAAGAGAACGCTAGACGAGGAGCAAGGAAGATGACAGCTACGAGAGATAGTGAGTCCAGATTACAACCATGGCAGCGAGAAAATCGAGCTTACCTATTCTCTTCGCCATAGGACACGTCGACGAGCCTACTACATAACGACGATGAGCTCATTAGAAAGACACGACGGAGAACGAGAACGAGTGACTTACCATCCTCGACAAACCCAAGGGAGGAGGCGGAGGGAAGACAGGAGAGGGAAATCCCAGTGGGAACTGGGGATGGGGATTCGAAAGGACAAAAGTCGGGCTGTACTTATACGCCTCCTTCGTTCAGGGATGTTGGGATCAACACAGACCCTGCATCGCGTTCCGAGTGGACTTCCTCCTCCCCCCTCGCGTTATGTATTCCCTCTTTATTTCTCATGTACAGTAGCTCAATGAATAAATGAATCTATTCTCAAGAGATAAACACCCGATTTGAAAGAAATATTCCCCCCAAAACCGTCCCGAAACTCACCCAAGCACGAAAACAACTTGAAGAATATTCCCCAAAAGTCCATCCCACCCCTCCAACGACACATCCCACCAACATAACACATCCAAACCGACCCACCGGATCCGAGTAATCCCAGCATGAAAAAAAGTGAACTTGTACGAAATAGAATGCTCCTTTCGGTAAACTGGAAGGAATGCACTGCGCGGACACACAAATCCACCCTAGCAAAGCCCAGAACCTTCACGCTGGCAAGGGCACCCGATATACGTCGATTAAATGTCGACCCTGAAAGATGGAAGACCCTTGATACGCGAGAAACGGTCGGTTTCGACGGTGATTTAGGAAGAATGGGGGATGGAGGAGGGGGTGATGAGGATATGGTGTGTCGAGTTTCTGCTTCACTCGTACCCGGTCATCTCGACTTGTACTACGATACCTGTACCATGCATAATGTATTTCAAGTCTTACTTTTGGACAACACACTGGAAATGGTTCCATTCGTCGATGATCTATTCACGTATACTATAACTAAATCGGAATGGGACACACAATTCCAAGACGCCAACGACTGGGAATTGTGCGGACCCTGAGGGATAACGTTATCGGTTAAATATCAGTCTCGTACTTTCAAAGACCCTTGATGAATTTCAAACGACGGCTGTTTTGTGTCTTTTCCAGGAGAAGGGGGATGAGGACATGTTGGGATACATGAACTCGCATGAAGCGAGTTCACCTCCGCCTCTCCCTCATGATGATCTGAAACGATAGATGCAAGTAATTTAGATATATTTAGGTATTCTAGGTAAAATGTACAACACGGAATACACGAAACGAAGCGGTATGTACGAGTTCGGTAGCCGGACACACAATTCAGCCAGCCAAACATCTGGAATTTCGTTAGTGAGTTGTCAAGATGTTGATTTCGGTACTATTTATGTACCTCAAATGACCCTTGATGAATTAGAAGCGGCTGTTGTTTTGGAGGGTTTCCGGGAAGAGATGAGTGTGGAGGGAAGATCCTCCTCAATCAAGCAGTGGCTCGTTTGATACAACGGCCAACTTCCTCCCAAACGAGATACATTATTATATAAAAATTCATGGGTTGGATAAATTTAAACCACGTTTAGTTGAGATACATAGTTTTTAGATGCCTCGAGTGCGTTTGACTTCGGTGGGTAAGTATCGGTTCATTCTGGTCGCACAGGGTTCGTTGCAAAGTTACTTTGCTACCGCTGACCATTAAAAAGGAGGCTTGTCATGTCGTAATAAGGTACGTGTCGGGTAAATTTACAAGCCGTTTTCTATGTGTTTGGAATGGAGAATCTGAGATGGAGGAGGGCATGGTAAAAGGTGTCGGATGACATCTTGCAAGGTTGGGAAGCATTGTTCCAAATCGCGGCGATTGTACAATTAATATAATACGATTTATTTATGCAGTTTGAATGTAGAAAGGCAGAGTAGCGTCAAGTGGCAAGGTGAAGCTGCGAGCGCTTAACATCAGATTGCTGCTCGTATGTCCATTCGGAAAATGTGGAGCTCACTCATATTTCTACAAACACTCTACTAAGGTAATATCAGCCAATTTTAGTATATGTAATTGCGAAATCTGTTTGGAAACTACAAAACACACTCAAAAAGAGGATAAGCACACCTTCACCCAATGCCAACCCGACAAGTTTGCTCGGTTTACATGCACAGGGACGATTTCAACCCTGTGACGTGGTTGAAACAGGAGTCAGATTCTAGGGTAGAAATATCAAGAGAAATCGGATCTAAAAGGCGGAATTGGGGACGGAGGAGAAGTCCTTGCACATGGAAGATCTCATTTGCAATCTTCACTTGGTGTCACCGAGATCTCAGAATTGTGGTATTTGCAGTTCCGGCATATGGGCGCTCTTGTTCATTCTGAACCTATTTCAAACGGTCTGTATCATTGAATAACATTATATTTTATGACTACATATGTATGTGTGCCTGATATTATATGCGAGTGGGTGTACGCCACCTGGGACTCTCGATTTCGGTTGTCAATGCGCTCAGTATGACAGTATCCCTGTTAGACCATATCTCACCCAAATCATCTCCACCATCCTCCTATTATATACAAACGAGTGTACGACACGTGGCGTCATTCTACATCTCAATTCTCAATGCGCTCGGTATCCGTATTAAACGATATCTCACCCAAATCATCTCCACCATCCTCCTGCCCAATATTAATTAGATACAAGCGAGTGTACGACACCTGGCATTCTAGATCTCAACTGTCAATGCGCTCGGTATCCATATTAAACCATATCTCACCCTAATCGTCTCCAACAGCACCTGATATTGTATACAAGTGTACCTAGATCTTGATTGTCAATGCGCTCAGTATCCGTGTTAAATCATATCTCACCCAAATCATCTCCACCAATTTGACCACTCGTCTGGCAGTCGTCATCAAGCAATGTGGTGAAGATCAGCTCCTGAGCAAACTCATTGCGTGTGTGAGATAGGGAAACTGCCAGCAGTTCGTTGGCAAAGGCGAGAGTATTCCCATATCCTCAAGGTTCATGTGTCCTGCTTCTCACATCGTTCAGTTGTTTAAAGTCTAATGAAACGCAAAGAAAATGAACACACCTGTGATATATTCCACCAATCAGTGTTCAAAATGATGGTCTCCACACTGCTCGAGTGCAAAATCGAGAGGTATTGAGAAGATGGGAAACATTTGCGAGCTCATCGCGCTTGGGGGTTGGGAAAAGAATGCGATAAGGATCCAACCCGGAGACAGTAAGTGAGATTTGAAGGGATAGAAATGAAGACATACACATTGAATGAGAAGGAAACTACAGGACGCCAACTTATGAAAGGTATCCCGAAGAAAGGAAACTTGCGAGCTGAATCAGCTGATCAGGCGTGTTACCTCGCGAAATGAACGGTATAACCTGTCATGCGCATTATCTGGAGAAATCAACGGTAGATGAAGGAACAATACCGAGCAGCATCCAAAATGGGGATTAGGGGATGGGTAATCAAAGTACATTGGGGTTGACTTCTGGGACATCGTCAGTAAGATTAGAAACAGAAAGACATGTAACGGGAAGCTACTTAGCTGTTTGATTTGATGGCGTAGGGATTTACAAATAGGATACGGGTCCTTGGACCGAAATCGGCAGCGAGAATCAAGGGAGAATGTACCGTGGGTTGTTGGTGGGAAAGTTTGCAATTGGCAGAGATGCGGCCTAAAATAGGCTTCAATCTTGATAACAAACTCGAAGGCTGAATGGACGCGGCTCACCAGATTGCAAAGAAGGAGCAGCACAGAGTAAGTAAATTCTCACCAGGCATGTCGTTGGGGTTGAACACTTGAATTGGGGACATGGAGGGTGGATTTCAGGGAAGTATGGGTGAGTTGGACATCACAAATTCAGTGGGTTCATTTGCACATATTTTTTTTAGAATCTGGTTGTCAGGGAGGTTCGACGCACAGTGAGATCCTTGTTACAGACTTGTTTGTACGTACATATTCCCATTTCCGAGGCAGGGAAGACCTCACCGTGTGAGGGATGTTGCGTGATCTGATCTTTCCGCTTAATCCTTACAGGGCTTCTCATCTAAACTTAGAGTAGTTTTCACAGTAAGGATTCTACTGCTGCTTCCTCAAGGAGGCTTATTTACTGGCAAATTTGCCAGTGAATAAACTTTCTTGAGAAAACAACAATAGAAAAAACATCTTGAGACCTTAAGACGAACAAAGTTGTGATGATGATGACTTAATCAGGGACTTGAAAATTCAAAGCAACGGAGCCGAACTCAGTGAAGAAAATATGCAAGTGCCCTGTTGAGTTGGTTGCAAGCGAGGAAGAGAACCTGTCAACACAAACTATGAGTGGTGATATCGGATAATTAGCCACCTTGAAGAAGCCACTGGAAAAAACCGAGGCGAAAAGAAGCGACGGGTAACTGTTTCCTAAAAATTTGAAGCAGGAACCCTGACAGGGATGGGTAAGGGACTTTGGATGAAAAGTATATTTAAGGAGGGACTTATCGTGGTGAGTAGCAATGCCCTCATTATGGCGGTATGCATTACTGTCCTCCCTCCTCCTCACTATGCTTGGGGTGTTGATCATCGTTGGATCATCCAAGTTGATCTCGACGACATCAGCGTCATCTGGTATGTTTGGTCGCTGTCATGGTGTTGCCAAACAAGCATGGCGGCTAATCTTTTAATCTTTTACAGCTCGGTCAACAGTCTCCAATGCCAGTCTGGAATGTAACAACGTGATTCAGAGGTATGTTCTGGTTACAATCTATGTTGATCGGGTACTGATCATATACACATCTTCAAGGGGGCCTCATCCCTTCAAATATCAGTTGAGGTACTTATGTATAATGCCTGTCTTTCATTTTATCTTTTCTGACAATTCTTTTTCAGTCAAGGAATGGTCACAAACAAAGATGAGGATGGAATGTTCGTCGAATTCAATCTTCCCTTTCCCTTGTTCAAACTGCTTTTTTTAACTAGTTGAACAGATATAGCTACTGGGCTGTACCCTCCTCAGTTACGCCTGAAGTGCCCACCAAACACCACAACTGTTATGGGCCACTGCGCAATTCCAAGGGAAATGCTGATGCTATGTTCAGTCAACCCCGGATCTGCATCGTCATTATAAGGACCTGTTATCTTTGTGGTGCTTTTACGTTTTTATTTATCTTGTTTATTTATCGTTCTAATAGTTTTATGGAAGGTCTGGATCATTTTCAACGCATGGATGTCGGAAACGAGTTGTAGCTGCCTAAAGGTATGCATATTTTAACCACTTTTCTATGAAAGGAACACATTCTAACGGTTGAATAGACATATTTCCGGCTTCAGAGCCTCTCAAGCGCTCACACACATTCTGCCACCTGCTTTCGAGTTCCGGATATTGTTAGGGCGGCGTCAAGATGCCTGATGACAGAAGGAGGAATCCAACACTATATTTGGCGTTCCGGGAAACGCTGCCATCGTGTTCCACCAACCTTGGACAATGGTGTTGCACCATTCATTCCAACACCATATTTCGTGTTCCGGGAAACGCTAGGATCATTTTAAATACATGGACATTCGAAACGAGTTGTAGCTATGGTGGTTTCTCAAAGGTATGTATATTTTGCCGACTTTGGTATGAAAATGAACAGATTCTAACGGTTGAATAAATGTATTTTGGGCCTTGGAGCCTCTCAAGTGTTTGCACGGATTCCATTGTCTGAATTTGACTTCTGGATATCGCTACGGTGGCGCCAAGATGCCCGATGACAGAAGAAACAGTCTGACATGATATTTCGCGTTCCGGGAAACACTGCTGTCATGTTCTGCCAGCCCTTGGGCGATCGTGTACCGGTACTTATTCCAACACGATATTTCGCGTTCCGGGAAACACTGCCATCATGTCCAGCCAAGTCAACCGCAAGAAATCACCGAGTCGGAGCCCCCATACTATATTTCGAGTTCCTGATATCACCAAGGGGCCCATCGACATCGAATTTAAGCCGACACAATATTTCTCATTCCGGGAACAGCTGCGGCACCTTGGACCATCTCCTAGCCAGTCTATGTGACGTACTGTCATTATTCAACCCTCCTGTGCATTCTGGGACCACCCGCGGACTTCCTGCCATTGCTGTCCGCCATTGTAATGGTACTCAGACTCTCCCAGAATTCTGACACTATATATCAACTTCCCACCATCACCGTCCCTTTGCAGATTTATTTCGATTCCAATCCGGACCTCCCACACTTTGAGGCCACATTTTGGATTCCAGATGTCTCCCTGAGCCCGCGCCGCTCTCTATTTCGACAGGGTATCTTTGCAATGCTATTGTTGATGTGTTCTCACTCACTACTTCGTTCGCCATCCCCATTAAACTGTTTTGCACGTTCTGACACTACCTATCGATTTCCCGCCATCGCTTTCATTGTGCAACGATCCAAATACTGGCCTCAGCCCATGCCACATCATGTTTTCTACTCTCCCACCTTTGAAACGACGTATGGATTTCGGATTCTCCATCCCAATAGGACTCTTCGACCGCATTTGGGGTGTGTGATGGCTCTCAACACATGGATTTCCTGCGAGTCCGAGCTTCCAAATGGGTATGGCGAACCCCAGGAGGCTGCGCTATTCCACTCTCCAAGATGTATGTATGATCTTCTTATACATTTGCCGAACACGCACTAAGTGTTTTTTTAGATGTATTGTGTCCCTGGAGACCGAATTCCACCACGTGTCGCTCTTCTCTAACAACGTATTATGTGCGTATTGCATTCCTATGCATTCCGAACACGTACTGACTGTTTTTTTCAGATGTATCGTGTGTAACTAGCTACTACATATTAGTGAGTTCGAGTTCTTCGCGGTCTCTTTTCGCCACGCTAACTAACTCGCTTTGTAGGTTTATTTGAAACCAGTTTATTAGACTACATAATACATGGGTTATTAGTGTACGTAGATACTTTTTTGTGATGTTCATTGCCCTTCGGGGGGGGAGAACCTCTGCTCTTCCTGAAAAAACGGCCAAGTGAGTATCGCCAACTAGCCTCTTTTTTTACCTTTCGACCCTGATTTTCCCTTTTATAGTAACACAGATAATCTTATCACGCACCAACGGATACCGCGAACGTTGATAATCGCCTATAAAAAAAACCGGGTTAGCCTATTAAAAAAAAAGAAAGAAAGAAAGAAAGAAAAATTAAACATACATCATAATACCCCCTGGCGACCTCCTCCCTCGCCCTCTTATTCCTCACCTCACACCCAGCCACCAACCCACTCTGCACAGCCATCGTCACCACAAACACCGGCGCAATCGCACACCCCGCCAACGTCAACTGCCATCCCCTCACCACCGCCCACACAATCCCCACCCCCAGCATCGCCCCCACCACCAAACACTGGCCCCACACCACCGACACCAGATTCCGCGCGTCTTCCGCGTCTTTCACCAAGATCTGCACGAGCCGCGCCGGCGGGTGTGAGGGCCGGTCGAACCATTTCTTGTCTTGTGCGAGGAGGTGTGTGAGGGAGTGTGACCGGAGCGAGGTGATCCATGACATGGCCACGCTTTCCATGATGTAGTATTTCGAGCCGAGGAAGAGGCCGTCGATGGCCGCGATCCCGAGGACGAGCCCGCCGAAGTTGTTGATGACCGATACGTTTTTCCCCCCCGTAGAGACTTCGAAGAGGAGGCGAGAGAGGAGGAAGGAGAAGATGGGTGTCATCGCTCCGCTGAGGATGCAGATGAGCAGCCCAAAGAACAGGAGCGGTTTCCCGGGGATGGTTGGGTAGACGATACGCATGAGAGCCCAGAACGGCGGGCGCTGCATATCCTCGGTGGTCGTGCTCTCCTCGGCCTCCTCGGTATCCTTCTTGCTCTTCTCCTTGCCATCCACTTTAACACCCGCAAGCCTCACATCTCCAGCCCATCGCGTCCTAACACCCCCAGCTCTCCCATTCCGCGCAGCAGCACCCATCATCTTCACCGCGTTCTTCTCACCCTCAAACTCCTGGTCCTCTTCCTCCTCGTATTTTTCATCCACCATCATAGTCGTCGACCGATTATCCATCGTAAACGTCGTAGACGTAGGCGTAAACGGCAAACTATACCGCCTGCTCGCAAGCGCCGACGTCGGCGAGCTCGGAATAAGCACACTCGAAGGCCGACGCGGACGTTCAGTAGAGGTGGTGGCGAACTTGTCCGCAGGCACGAACCGGCTGACGCGGTACGTCGATTCTCTGGTGGGCAAGGGAGGAGGAACTTGGATAGATGGTTTGGCGCCAGTCAGATCAGCGACGACCTCGAACATCCAATTCCCGAATGTGAGGGGTCGAACGGCGATACTCTGATGCTTGAGGTAGGTTGGCATCTTATCACGCGCTTCGTCCTCGTTGTCGCTGTCCTCGAACGCTTCTTCCAACTCGGCATTCTTGTTGTTGGTGTTGGCGTCGACATCCTCTTCTGGCAAGAAACCGCCAGTAGCGCGTTGCACCTCCATCATCTTCCTGAACTCGCCGGAATCCGCGTCATGCTGAGGTGCCGTAACTCCTTCGAGGTCGTATCGGTATCCTTGTTCGGCGACCCGACCGTGTTTGAGAACATATACGAAATCCTGAGGTTCGATTTGTGAAAGGTCGTGTGTGATAACGACGGTGGTCTTGTGTTGACGCCATCGTTTCAGTGCTTCAAAGACGAGAATACGGGAAGTCGCGTCCAGCGCGGACGTCGCCTCGTCTAAAATGATATTAAACATTGAGAACGAAAGAGAAGAATAAGAGAGACATACCAAGAATCAAAACAGCCGGATTCCTAAGCCTAGCACGGGCAATCGACAAACGCTGCTTCTGCCCACCGCTGAGGCCCACACCCGCACCGCCGCCAAGAAGCGTATCATACCCCTCCGGAAGATCCCTCACAAACTCGTGCACCAACGCCGCCCTACACGCATCCTCCACCTCTGCCCTGGTCACATCCTCTCGATCGGAGTGCCCCAAAAGGCCCATCGCCACATTCTCAAACACACTCTTCCCATCCAGGATCACCACACCGGAAGCGCCTTGTTGACCGACCCCAGCAACGTTGGCCCGCATCCACTCTTCGTCGAGGAACCGCACGTCCTGCTCGTCGAGGCTGATCGTTCCCTCTTGTGGTTCGTACATCCTCAGCAGCAGCTGTGCCACCGTAGACTTGCCTGAACCGGAAGAACCGACGATGAACGTCGTTTCGTTGGCAGGTAAAAAGAGCGAGACGTCGGTGAGAACGGGGACGGTGGGTCGGGATGGGTACGCGAATGTCACGTTGTGCAAGGCAAGTTCGCCATAACACCGAGCGGGTGTGATCTTGCGCAACGTGCGCGATTTCCGGGTGCCATGAGTGATGGTGTTGAGGGAATTAGGAGAAGTAGGCGATGTTGGATGAGCATCAGAAGGTGGCGAAGAAGAAGACGGCGCATCGCCGACGAGGGTGAGCAAAGCCACCATGGCAAATTTCCCTTTAGCAAGGGTGATAAACTGGGGAATGCACATTTGCAAATTGCTCGTCGCGATCAGACAAGCCCAGAACACTGCCATAACATCGCCAGCACTACACTTGCCCTCGCGGACAAGTTTGGCACCGAACCAGAATCCTTGGACGAACATGGCCATCATCACGAATTGAGCGATGCCAGAGGTTGTGCCCCAGACTCGGTTGAGCATCGTCGCTGCTTTTTTGAGCCGGAGGAAGGAGGCGTTGGCTCGTTGACTTTCCATCTCGGCAGCGTTGAAAGCTTTGACAGTGGCGATGGCAGCGATGGCGCGATCGATGATGGTAGCGGCGATACCGGTTTGTTCGCGTTCGTGTGCGAGGAGAGGGCTGGCGAAGCCTTGGGAGAGGCCTTGGATGAGCATGAGGATGGGGACGGCGGAGAGGATGACGAGGGTAAGTGCCCATGATCGCATGAAGGCGAGGATAAGACAGGCGATGCACGTTGTGAGGTATTGGATGATCATGCCAGAGGCCAAGGACGATGCCATGCGCACATCGTCAGTTTCTCTGTAAACA
>Ga0307517_10009351_pt1 | contig 13893 bp, 12 predicted proteins | sample 23_EM_MG_FD_194515 | JGI IMG/M metagenome (GOLD analysis project Ga0307517, IMG submission 194515) | Populus trichocarpa ectomycorrhiza microbial communities from riparian zone in the Pacific Northwest, United States - 23_EM | ecosystem: Host-associated > Plants > Roots > Unclassified | place...
AACGTCTCCGATTACTTCTCCGGCGCCTTCAAAATGATTCTGTTTCCCGGCACAGGCTGAGGTAGTATCGAAGACTTCAGCATCAGACTCGTATGCAATGTCTGGACAAAATGCATCAGGTTCCAATACAGCAGGGCCCGGATCGGATTCATAGTCGGAATCCTGGTGCTCACTCATGTTGGCGTTGAGCAATTCGCCTGTTTGGATGTTGTTATATTGTACGGTAGACGTGAGGACAATGTCCAGACTCGCATGTGCAGTTCGCAGGTGCTTCTCATATGCACCAGACCTGCTGTATTTTCGGCGGCAGAACGGACATTTGCTAGGCATGGTTGGACGTTGCTCAGTCGATCGTGGGGCTCCGAGTCCGTGTAGATTCCATGGTAAGGCTATGACATGTCAAGTCTTGACCACAGCGCGTGTGGATCCCACTGGGATGTAGGACCAAGGGATGCCATATTCATGATCTAGTTGTGGATAGAGTTTAGCGTAGGTGTCATGTGGTATCAGCCATCGTGTCTTTCAACATCTGAGACGGCAAAGATTATATATTCCTGCCCCAATGCGTTTATCAGGTTTCATTCATTCAAGTTGAATCAAACTACAGTAGAGTGCTGTAATAGAGCGTCAGATTTGGGCTTTCTTTTCAAATTACCTGGAGGATCTGGGAGTTTTATATATAAAGTGATTCGATCGAGAGACTAGAGGGACTTCATACCAAGATTCATCTCACACGCAGAACCTCCTCCAAGTCAACAGCCACTATCATCACATCACGAGTATCCCTAAATACTGTGATCTATATATATAAGAAATCTAGCGATATGGCGCAGAATAACAACATTGTAGTATACGCCCTCTTGCCCGCCGGAGGTGCGTAGCAGCCGCTGCCGGCGGGTCAGACCTATCATCTTCCGCCTTTGACTCTTGTTGGAGAGTATTCTCATCGACGCCCTGATCGTCAATCAATTAGCGCTCATAAGTTGGCTATGAGCGTCCCCTATCACCCCATAAACAAGCCTTCCCCTGAATACCTGTGTTGGCGGGATGCTGTGAAAGATCAGATGTTAGCCAGGGGCTATATTGCAGATAATTGGCACTTCCCAGATGCCGAATTCTAGCAAATCGTCGAAGGCATGAGGAGATTGAAACCTGCATGTGATGAACTCGCTACTGCATCAGCAGCCAATAACATGGCTAGTATGCAGGAGATTGATGAGGCAGTTCTTCAATTGGTTAAGGACTGTGGAAAGAAGCTGGCAAATACTATTAGGACCAATAACCACGTAGCTCCACCCGGCCCAGGCGTCCCCCCTGCCCAAGTTATTGTGAGGCCGATGTTACTACCTCTCAACGCACCACCTCAGTGCCAGTGGAGGATTGCAACGGCTGTAGTACCAAACGCTGGCCCAGTTGGCCAAAATGCTCTACTGGCCAATGCTCCTGGGCCAGCCCAAAACGTATCTGCTCCCCGGCGAATCCCCAAGTTCAGAACATTGCGGCATCCCCAGGCCCAGGCGATCCCGAAGCTCAGAACGATCCTCCACCCCCCGGCCCGGCGAATCCCCAAGATCAGAACACTCCTCCACCCCCAGACCCGGCTAATCCCGATCGTAGGATTGGTCTCCGTTTGGGCAATATCTACTGGCAGAAAAATGCGCACCAACTAGCGAATATTCCTGGGCAGATCCAATTGGGTCCCTCAATGGGCATTCTGGGTATGCCACTGGGTATCAAACATGCTCCAGCGAATCCCCCAGGTCCGATCAATCAGCCTGGGCCAGAAGATATACCTGTAAAAATCCAAGCGGATCCCCCAATGGGTATTCTCGTGAGGCCAATGGGGATGCGACATGCTCCTCTGGCGGATATCCCGGAAGCCGCGGCACCGAACGTGGAGGATCCATTGATTCAATACTTTGATGTGGCGTGGAGGGTGCGTTGCGCCGTGTCAGGTTTGTCCCAAATTAGTGAGTTTTTTTGGCAATAATCCGGATGTGTTTTTTTTGAACTTACTGACTTAGGAGATATAGATTGGAGTGCTCTGCTTGGACATCCACGTGCAGTACGTATCTGGGTCAGCCAACCCGCCAATAGCAACGCACCACGACCAAATTATCACCTTCTGCATTGGCATAATCCTCATATCAATGGGGTACGTTTTGCTGAGTTAAATTCCTATGACATACGCGGTCTGTCGGCCATTATTTCGAGAACTGTGCCCCACAATGTGATTCGCTACATACTTGGTGCCACTGGTGAAGGCCGGCCACAGCTACGTCTGCATCCCGGCACCTAATTATCTTATATAGATTACGTCTTCATCGAGAATGATGAGGACATAAGGGCCTGGCTGCTGTCGAATCTGGTTCTCGACGATCCGTTGGATCTGTTAGTCCATTGTCATCGCCCAGAGACTCGGGGCAGGTTGCTCACTCTGCCCTTGAGGGGGCACAATTACCTTCGCCAAAATGCCATCGCCAATTGGGCTAGTACCGCGGTGCCAGGTAATCACATCCAGGCAGCCCGATCGACGCGAGAACTGACCCTAGACCGTCCAATGCCGGAGGTGACCCTGGGCTGTCCAATGCCGGAGGTGAACAGGAACAGCGAGATGACTCTCCCTTGTTTCTTCCTGGATTGAGTAGTTGATCATCTGATGTTTCTGACGCCGAATGGGGATACCAAGCAAGCATCGAAGCATCACCATCCCCTGTTGCAGATCGCAGTAAAACACAAACACAATCCAAAATAAATATTCAGAAGGTGTCGAAACTTAGTGCACGCGGGGTAATACTGAATACCGTAATGTACGGAAGCGTGGAGCGCCATCCCATGAGGAAGATTGGGAGCATTCGTCCAAGAAAGCCCGCCAGGCTTCCTATGCCCTTGCGTGGTTGAAAGGTAAGGCGGACCGTAATGTTCAGGCAGAACTCAAAGTGGAAAAGGGTAATGAGGAAGAGAGAGGGATTGAGATTGTTGGAGGAGTTTGATCGATCTGACAGCGCGTTGAACGCCTGAGTCTGCCAAGATATATTAGTGATTTAGGTTCTTAGAGTATTAGAATAGATTTCTTATAGACTGCAGATTCACTCATGAGGCTAAGCATTTGGGGTTAGGTCGTGTTGAGGATACTAGTATGATAGTAGGCAGGGGCTGACGCCAAGAGACATTACAGTACATAATGTCTCTTGGCGCATGCTTAAAAGTGAGGCTTAAAACAATATTTTAGGAGGTGCACGTATCACCTGCCAGTGTGACAATCATGACTTTTCACGATCTTTCAATTGTCTTTGTTTTATCTAAGTGCTACATCATTATCCACAGCCATTTAGCGAATTGCGTTCGTTATACATCCCAAGATACTGCGATGGCACGCCCCACGTCGTGACGTCGCGCCCTACATCACGATATCTCGCCCTACATCACGACATCGCGGTACACCCTAAGTCGCATTCCCTGCTTGTACAGCCTGTAGGACTCACTGTCGTCGAAATGTACAGCGTCGGCAAAATCTATATAAGGACCCCTCCGACCCCTCCGACCCCTCCATCTTTCTTACCTCCCGCCTCAGAAGACCCCCACCTGCGTTCCTCCTCTCTAGCGTCCGAACATCTGGCGTCTTGAGACATACGAAGGTCAACCGGCATCCAAGTGGGTATTGAGAGACCCCCGCGATTTTATTTTGATCACTTTTCATATTAGATTCCAAAATCGCCGACCAACTAATGGCCCCTCCAGGCATAGCGAGACGTCACTTGCGGAAGGGAAAGTAAGCAAACTACATCTCCCAGTATTTGTAACTAATGCTAATAGCTCTCTGCCACTTAGACTCCCCGCCACGCAACCTCCCCTGTGAGAAGTTCGGGGCGGCATATTGTAACAATCCTATTGTTGAGCGTATATGCAACAGGCAACGACCGTCGTCTCCTGCGAATGCGAGTCTCGTTTTCTTGCACCAACAGGTAGGAAAGTACTATCTTTTTCAGATAGTACGGAACTGGCTTGCTTGTCTTAGGTGGTTCCTGATAGGTACTATCTCTTCAGATAGTAAGAGGGGTGGATTGTCGTGCTTGATAGGACTATCACAATAGTCCTATGTTCGGGCAGCCCTTCGAGACTATCACAATAGTCTCCGGGTTCTTAGAGCGTAGGCTCTCGTAGAGGAGGAGTATATGTAAAGAGAGTAAAGCGTAATCGTATTGCAATATCTTGAGTATAGGAAAGTACTTAGATAGTTGCGTGAAGATCCTATCTCTTGGTCGGAACCAAGCTCCTTTTATAGGCATCTTCTCACAACCCTAACCCTGGTGACTCGTCACCATCGCGTAACATAGCCCCCATGACTCATAATTGGTCATGGTGCGAAATCCATCAGCTGATTCTTACGAATCAACTGCGCACATTCCTTTCCGTTGATTCAAACTTATAAACCCGATCATGCGCTCGAATGAGTCGCATGCGTGAAACCCATGACTGGTAATCTGAGTCATATGCGAAATCATTACTATGTATGACGTCACAATTGTGACGTCATGAAACTATTAACCAATCATAATCACCGGATGACTCGCAAGTGCGCAGTCATGTAAAAGCTATGAGTCAAATGACGTCATAGTGCAAAATCCAACATACCTTATGACTAATAAGTATTAGTCATGTGAAATCTACCTTGCTTAGTCACGATTTGTGACATTAGCTCCCGTCTCCCCCTAGCATCGGTCCCTCGATGCTAATTGCCCAAGTCGAGCAACTTCCGCCCAGCTCTTCTTATCTCTTTCCTAAGCTCGTGGTTCCGGCGCTCGAGCTCCTGGTTTCCTTTTCTCGCATCGTCCACCTCTCTTTTCAATCTTCCCAAACTGAATCCCGATCCTGCAACCGTCCTGCGAAGCCCTTGGATGTCCTCTTGGAGGCGCTCTATCTTGGCTTGTTGGTCTGTGATCTTCCTGCGGTGGTCGTACTCGTTTTTTAGGGATTGCTCCCTTCCGTCCAACAGTTCCTGGATCTGCCTGTGTAAGGCCTCGATATCGGGTTGTGTTTTTTCGCTCCCCTCCCTCTCCTGTCGTGTCCCTACGACGCCTTTCCTTCCAACACGGAACTTTGGGTCTCGGTGGTACCGGTGCTAGTGCGAGAGGTCCTTCTTTGTTCCGTCCTTCTGCGGATAGTATCCTGCGTCCACCTTGTATTGGACGTGTGTCGGGCATTTGTCGTTGTAGCATTCCTTCCAGTCTCTGGTGGAATGTCTTGCCTTTCGTTGTTGGTTTTTTGATATTTGGACCGTTTGGTCCTTTTCCAGTGCTGGTGCCTTCGTTTCGTATGGCTGGTTCCAACCGGATTGCGTAGCACTGGACTTCTTGGGGTACCATCCCCGCGCCACTTTCTCGCTGTTGTGCACCCAGCAGTTGTCGTTATAGCACCCTGTCCAGTGGAGTGCATCGTGTTCTTTTTGCCTTCGTGCCGCATCTTCCCAGGCCGAAGATGAACGGTATGGTGGGCTTGTCAGTGTCATTTCCGGCAAGCCTATTGTGGTTCCCCAGTTTTCCTGAGGGGTTGGTGTCTTTGGTGGGCGTGGAGGGGCTTCTTCCTGGTTCGGTGTCTGAGATACGGAGACGAGCATGTCTCCGTTCTCTTGTTCCTCGAGTTTGATCGAGGTGCGGCTTGCTTGGGTACCGGGAGTGGAAGTTCCGCTTTGCGAGGTCTGCATTTTCGAAGTTATCGGCGGGGTACCAGGTTTTGTCGTGTTCTGGTGAGTATCCTGTCCACTTAGCTCTGTATTGGAGCTTGTTGTAATGTAGGCGTGAGTCGATGATTTCTTCGAGTTCGTATTCTGGTTCTCCTTCGATGATGATCGGAGGAGGGGGTTCTGATCATTGTGACGGAAACTTGTTGTCGTTGTAGAGCTCCAGAAGAGAGATGTGCAATGTGTTGTGTATTTTCATCGAGGCGGGGAGGTCCAGCTTATAAGCGCTGGTTCCTATTCTTGCCAAGATTTTGAATGGTCCAATTTTCTTGTAGTCGAACTTCTTGCATGGTCTGGTGGTCCTAATATTCCTTGGTAGTAACCACACCTTGTCTCCTTGTTGTAAGTTGGGATCGGGTTTTCTCCGTTCATCGTAGTATTCCTTGTGTCGCATTTGGGCCTCCGCCATTTCTGCTCGTAGTGTGTCATGTAATTGACTCATATCTTCTGGTGTCGTCATTTTTCCTTGGATCAGGTGTCCGATGGCCTGATATTCAGGGTTTGTTCCTTAATTTGCGAAGAATGGCGTGTGCTTGGTGCTTTCTTGATATCCATTATTGTAGGCGAACTCGGCTATTGGTAGGAGCTCCTTCCAGTCGTCCTGCTGATAGTTGACGTAGGCTCAGAGGTATTGTTCCAAAGTGGAATTAGTCGGTTCAGTTTGGCCGTCCGTTTGTGGGTGGAAGGCCGTGCTCAGCCTTCTTTCAATTTCCAGTTTCTTCGTAGTTTCTTTCCATAGGTCCGATGCAAATATCGAGCCTCGATCCGTGATAATATCTCGTGGTAGCCCATGCAGTCTGAATATTTCCCTCATGAACGTCTCCTGGAACTGCCGCGCGGTCATGTCTTTTGTGCTTGGTATGAAATGAGCCATTTTTGTCAGCCTATCGATGACGATTAGGACTGCGTCCGATCCTTCTGATAGTGGCAAGTCTGTGATGAAATCCATTGATATTGACTTCCATTGTCGATCGGGGGCTTCGTTAGGCTTCATCAGCCCATAAGGTGCATGTCGTACGACTTTTGTTCGTTGACAAATGTCGCAGTTCTTGACGTATCGCTTGATCGTTTCCCGCATCTTTGGCCAATAGTATTTTCGTTGGACGAGTTCCGCAGTTTTGGCTGTTCCCCCATGTCCACCCTGACGGATGTCGTGGTGTTGTCGTATAAGGTTGGTCCGTATCCCTTCGTTATTAGGAATCCAAATCTTTCCTTGGTGCCAGAGGTATCCGTCCTTCCACTGGCATAATCCTAAGGCCACTCCTTTCATTTCTTTGTTTCCTTTGTCCAGTGTTTCTTTTATCGTTTGGATTTCCTTGTCCTGAGCGGATTCATTGATGATTTCCTCCTCGTTATTCGTTTCGAACCCTGTCGTTTCCATCTCTTGTATGGTAGTGTCGAAATATTTTTCTTTTGGCAAGAGAATTCTTTCTTTTTGCGTAAGCCTTTCATCTCCTTCTTGAGGCATGTCTGCTTTTCGTCGGGTCAAGGCGTCCGGCTTGCCTCCTTCTTTTCCGGGTCGGAATTCGATTTTGAAGTCGAAGCCGCTTAGGACTTCACTCCATCGAATTTGTCGATCCGTCAGTTCTTTTGTTGTTGTAAATCTTATTAGATTTTTGTGGTTGGTTAGGACCTTGAAATGTTGCCCGCTTCCTCGGAGGTATCTTCTCCATTCCTTGAGTGCCTGAACTATGGCTAATAGTTCTTTGTCGTGTACGTCGTAGTTGCATTCGGCAGGCGCCATGGTTTTTGACCGATACGCTATCGGTCTCCATTTTCCATCTTCGTCATGTTGAGATAATATGCCAGAGCAGACATATTTCGAGGCATTGGTTTCGACGAGGAGTGGGCTTCCTGGTTTGAAGTATGTCAACACCGGGGTTAAGCATAACCTTTGTCACAATTCGTCAAATGCCGCTTGTTCCTGGTCTCCCCACTCCCATTTGATGTCCTTCTTGGTTCAGTCGTATAGAGGTTTGGCCGTTCTGCTAAACCCTTCTATAAATCTTCGATAGAAGTTGCAGAATCTCATGAATTCTTGGATTCCTTTCTTGCTGGTGGGTGGTTTCCAGTCCCATATTGCAGCTGTTTTGATTGGGTCGACTTTGACTCCTTCGTTGTTGATGATGAATCCTAGGTATTCTGTCTCCCTTTGGTGAAACTTGCATTTCGAGGGTTTGAGCTTCATTCCTTGCTTTCGTATGGCGCAGATGATGGCTGCCACATCTTTTTGGTGTTGTTCCAAACTGTCTGAATATATGAGGACATCATCCAGATATACTATACAGCATATGTCGATGTATGATTGCAGGGTCCTGTTGATCCATCTTTGGAATGCTGCGGGTGCATTGGTTAGCCCAAAAGGCATAACCAAGTATTCGTATGTACCGTATTTCGTGGTGAATGTTGTCTTCTATTCATCTCCTTCCTTGATTCTGACGTTGTGATAGGCATCCTTGATGTCTAGTTTCGTATAGTATTTGGCCGTTCTTAGCCTGTCCAAGGCTTCCCCTATTAGGGGTAGAGGATACCTGTCTTTCTTGGTGACATAGTTGAGTGCTCGATAGTGGACACATAGTTGGAGTTTTCCGTCCTTCTTTTTGACGAACATGATGGGAGATCCTCCGTCGGAGTAGGTTTCTCTTATCCATCCTCATTCTTCATTTTGTTTGATGTAGTTTCAGAGTTCCTCCAGTTCGTCCTGGGAGAGCGCATAAATTTTTTTGACAGGCAGTCCTTGCCCTTCCTCGAGTTTGATGTCCAGGTCTACTCCTGGTCGGTGGGGTGGTAGCTTCGTTTTTTCTTCTTCTTCGAATACGTCCAAGTATCCGTGATATTCCTGAGGCACCATTTCCTCCTGCTTTTTTTTCTTTTGGTATTTTCCGCTTTTGATGGCTAGCTCGGTGCTAATGTTAACCGATTCTAGGCTTATTCGTCCTTCTTTTTTGTTGTACTTGAGGATACCTGTGGTCGTGTCGGGTCGTCGGTAGAATTTTCCAAAAGCTCGTGCACTGATCTCGCAGATCTGTGCTTTGGAATTTTCCGTACTTCCAAATCCTTGTCGTCCTCGATCGGTTTTCTCCAGCTTAGGAACTTGGTAACAGTCGCTTTCGACTATTTTCTCCGTGATGAGTTGTGCGATTCGATCGCCTTTTTGGATTTGGTAGTCCTGGTCGCTCATGTTGGCCAACACCACTTTGATTTCGCCGGTATAGTCGGAGTCGATCACACCTGCATTGACAGCAATCTGATGTTTAACTGCCATGCCGCTTCGTGGTGCTATCTGTCCATATGTTCCTTTAGGTGGTGTAATTGATATTCCTGTTGGGACAACATCTTGTCCTCCGGCGGAAATAGTCTTTCCTTCGTTTGCGTACAGGTCGTGTCCTGCCGCCTTTGCTGATCCTCGAGTCAGTATCCTTGCTTGAGGATCGAGTAACCTAACTCGGATCCTCTGATCTTTCTTTCTTAGAGTCGCGCCGAACTCAATTTTTAAGTTCTCTTCTCGCGCCTCGTCTTCAGGTATTGCGTATACCGTGGGTGATTCTTTTAAACACCACGTCGTACATCGTTCGCTTTCGAAGGTGATCTTGTCTTGGCCCCAGTCGATTCGGGGACTATGTTGCTTTAACCATGGCATCCCGAGGATGACCTCATGGTTGGGTAGTTTAGCTACTTGAAAGGTCGCCAATTCCCTATGGCTACCAATGTCCATAGGTACTTTCGCTGTATGGGTAATTGGTCCCATAGCGCTGGGTTGACCGTCTGCGAGGTAAACTTCTCTTGTCGTTTTTGCTTGCGTGGTTCTGATATTGTATTTGCAGCAGAACCCTTTGTCGATGAAGTCTTCGGTTGCGCCCGAGTCTATCATCGCATTGATCGTAACTTGTCTTTTCGTGCCGTGTAGTCGTATCTGGACCATAATATGGTCGTTCTCGTTGTCCAATGTTTCCGTATTGTTCAGTGCCGCGTATAGGTTCCTCATCTCAATGGGCTTTGGTTTGGTCTTGTCCCTCAGACCATTGCTTACTGGGGACTTTCGTCGTTTCCCGACTCTTCTTCAGCTTCTCTTTCGACCTCCATTTCTCGTGCTTTGGCTGGTGGCCTCCATTGTTTCTTGTTGTCGGTTTTTGGCTCCTAGGTTGCTCCTTCTTTGTTGTTTGCTTGGCTTCGGCATGCCCCGGCTCTGTGTCCTGGTTTGGCGCATTTGAGGCATAGATTTGCCCTCATTCTTCGTTGGTATTCCTTGGCTGAGATGTTGAATCCTGGTCTTCTTCGGGTAGCGTCCAATTCCATTGGATCGCCTCGATTTTCGCGAACCGGTGTAGGTCTGAACGTTCCGTTGACGTTCCGTGGTGTTGTGTCGAACTTCCCTGTTGGTTTCCCTTTTCTGATGTGGTCCATCATGCTGTGTTTGTTCTCCTTCGCAATTGCCCATCTGGTGATTGCCAGGGTGGTGTTGAGATTGTCTGTTTCGCCTGCTTCCCAGGCGTCTTGTAGTTTCTTTGACATTCCTCCTAATAGGAGTCTGGTCAGGGTTCCTTCGTCGTATTCGGTCTCCGCTGCTATCATTCCGAATTCGTTCGCATATTCCGTCATCGTTCTTCCGCTTTGTGTAATGCCCGTGATGCGGTTTCGTGCCGTTTCCTTAGCATCCACGTCTCCGAAGTGCAGCTTGAGAGTTTCCACGAATTGCCCCCATATTTCCCAGTCTTCTTCAAGCCTTCCTTCGACGTAGGGAACCAACCATTGGCCGGCTGCTCCCCTCAGGAGTGATTTGGCGTAGGTTATCTTTTTGTGATGTTGATCTTCGTTCCATCCTAAGGCATCGAAGTAGATTTCTAGTTGGACCAGAAATATTGTTAATTTCGTTCTTTCTCCCTCAAAGTGGGATGGTTGTTGGACCCTAGGGCGCTGTTCTGTTCGCGTAGCTATCTGAGCCACTAATTCCGCAAGTTCCTCCCCCGTTAACCCCCCTAGTGGGTTTGGCGCTGGCGCCGGTGTTGGTCCTGGAACGGTACTCATCCTTCTGGCTCTCGGAGAAGTTGGCGAGAGTGTTCCTTCTGGCGATTCTTCTTCCGGTGTGACCGGACTTGCTGTTCTTTGAGATCCCTCGTGGGAAAGTGCAGTGTTAAGTTCTTCTTCTAGTGCTGATCCTAGGTGCAGTGATCCTTCTTCCGGTGGGTCAAGTTCGATTGGTGAAGCTAATCCTTGTGTTGGTGACTCGTCCTCTATAGGGTCGATATCCGTGGTGTCGTTGGGTGTTGCGAAGAGACGCAACCAAATGTAACAATCCTATTGTTGAGCATATATGCAACAGGCAACGACCGTCGTCTCCTGCAAATGCGAGTCTCGTTTTCTTGCACCAACAGGTAGGGAAGTACTATCTTTTTCAGATAGTACGGAACTGGCTTGCTTGTCTTTGGTGGTTCCTGAGAGGTACTATCTCTTCAGATAGTAGGAGGGGTAGATTGTCGTGCTTGATAGGACTATCACAATAGTCCTATGTTCGGGCAGCCCTTCGAGACTATCACAATAGTCTCCGGGCTCTTAGAGCGTAGGCTCTCGTAGAGGAGGAGTATATGTAAAGAGAGTAAAGCGTAATCGTATTGCAATATCTTGAGTATACTAGGAAAGTACTTGGATGGTTGCGTGAAGATCCTATCTCTTGGTCGGAACCAAGCTCCTTTTATAGGCATCTTCTCACAACCCTAACCCTGGTAACTCGTCACTATCGCGTAACATAGCCCCCATGACTCATAATTGGTCATGGTGCGAAATCCATCAGCTGATTCTTAAGAATCAACTGCGCACATCCCTTTCCGTCGATTCAAACTTATAAACCCGATCATGCGCTCGAATGAGTCACATGCGTGAAACCCATGACTGGTAATCTGAGTCATGTGTGAAATCATTACTTTGTATGACGTCACAATCGTGACGTCATGAAACCATTAACCAATCATAATCAACGGATGACTCACAAGTGCGCAGTCATGTAAAAGCTATGAGTCAAATGACGTCATAGTGCAAAATCCAACACACCTTATGACTAATAAGTATTAGTCATGTGAAATCTACCTTGCTTAGTCACGATTTGTGACACATATGAAGAAGAACTCTTACACATTCGGCCGCCTGTCGCCCGGCAGAAGAGCCAGCGTAAGCAATACTGGAATTCTCTTTATATGGAATCTTAAGATATCAAACTCACTACCCTTTTTTAATGAACAGAGGACCCGAGCCTGAGGAGCGCGCTCACTTTCAACCTGCCACGGGAGATTCGGTGTATAAAGCCAAACTATCCCACAATAATCAGAATCTGGTATACTCACAATCTAAGAAACAGGACTGTGTGTGGCGACATTCCATACGCCAAATCGTGGTGTGGATTCAAGCATCCGCGTGGCCAATCTTCTATCTATGCGACATAGCGCGAGCAAATAAAGGCATACATGATTGCTCGCCACCTGGACCACAGTCGCCTAACCGAAACGCAAGTAGATTCAATTTTATTGTTCGCCCGTGGCCTATCACCAGTCAAGGAGCGAATTGACCTCATCAAACGCCAGCACCATGCTGACGACCTTTTGGAACTGAACCGGCATCTGAAGATCCTTGTCAGTGATTCTGGAAAGAAACTGCAAACGAGCAAGGAGCGTCAAAGGGCTGGTTGTGATGGTCGCGGCGACGTTACAGAACCTCCGAGTAAGTGCTAGCCATCTTGATTCTGTGAGCCCCGCCCTGACATCTACTGCTAGTGGCTCTTGCGGATTGGGAGTCGCCATTTTCGCCGCGAGCTGTCAGAATCCATATTGTTCGTCGATCTGGAGCACAGGCGGCCCCGCATCCCTTCCTCGGCCACCCCTCGTGTGAAAGAGATTCGGACCGCGGAATCGCCTGGGGGGTCCTTGCTACACCAACCATCACGCATCTGCTACGGGTCGTGAGAGAGCAAGACATTGAAGACGAAATCTGATGTCCCCGGTATCTCATGGGTGTGACAGGCGAGCCTGAGGGTGCTGCCAGACTACGTCAGGACCCCGAAGATCCTCTCCCCCTACGCCAACTTATATTCCTGAACCAAGATGACGACATTCGTGTCTGGTTTCTCACCAACAGTGGCCAGGATCCGCTGGACCTCATGGTTATCGAGTCACGACCCGAAGACGGCGAGGACCTGGACGAGACCCCCGAGCCTCCCAATGGGAGGTACCCGTTTTTCGACCGCGCCATCTGGGAAGAGTCGGCCGGCGCAGAAGATGCGGCACGGGCAATGGAGGAGGAGGAGGAGTGGTTTGACGAGGACGAATGGCTACAGGCCGAGGCAGAGGGGGCGCCTCGGGCGCCTGCTGGTGCTGGCGTTATCGTTGTAGACGACGGCGGCGTAAGTATCTAGACTGAACAGGGACTTAGATCAAAATTGGATAGCTAATTGCTGATGTAGGACCAGTCACCGGGAGTTCCGGGCCCCTCAAGACGCCTGAGGAATATTCCATCGCAGACTGAGGAGCCAGCGCGCTCTCAACCATTAGCGCCGGTGTCGGGGGTGCCCTCCTCTCGCCCGTCTGGGCCTTCTGAGTCTGAGATGCTCCGTAAACTCCGCGAATTTGCCCAGGAGAACCCCTGGGCAAACAGATTGTTGGCGAATCCCGAGCTCGTAGCGGAGAGGCTTCAAGGGTATGATGGCGCGGAGGACACACCACCTGCCACACATATAAATCGCGACGAACACTCTGTCTCAGCTCCCTCTGCTTCAGCTGCCGGCCGCCATCTCTCGACTCCGGAGAGAACGATAGAACATCCCTCTCCCACAACTGATCTCCCGCCATCTACTGCCAATGTGGCCCCGACCCAGCCACCAGCATCCGTGACACCCCCGGCACGCCGATCTTCAGTTCAGAGTTCTGAGCACGCCTCAGAAAACTCCCCATCCGTACCCGAAATACGCCGTTCTGGAAGACGTCGCTCGGGTCGAAAATGAGATTTCTAGGTTTCGGGATGAATTCTTTTTTCATTTTTACCCCTACTACTGCCTTACACGCGCTGTGCGATTTCCTTTGAGACACGGTGTCATGTAATTTATTTTCTCCTTATGATTCCTAGCTAGTATAGTAATGATACCATTGCGCGCCCCTTGCTTCAGCTTCTCT
>Ga0307517_10009352_pt1 | contig 13893 bp, 5 predicted proteins | sample 23_EM_MG_FD_194515 | JGI IMG/M metagenome (GOLD analysis project Ga0307517, IMG submission 194515) | Populus trichocarpa ectomycorrhiza microbial communities from riparian zone in the Pacific Northwest, United States - 23_EM | ecosystem: Host-associated > Plants > Roots > Unclassified | place...
CATCTTTCTATTTAAACGGCAGTCGTTTCAGTTTGAGCGACTAGTCATGCATCTAGAGATAACACAAGAATATTTAACGGTCAGTAACGACCCATTTAAAACACGATATCCGTTACCCTCTTCTTTTAGCCGCCAAAAGTAAACTACCTCAGCCCTGTTATTGATAATGGACATTTCTCTCTGTTTTAAACCTCGAAGCCCTTCTCTTATACCCAAACAAGCCAACATCAACACAGACCCTAAAAGGGACTGGAATGCAATCATGAAAAACCACGCCAGGCTCAAAAATGACCATGCCATTCTTTCTACATATACCCAAATGGAATCTTTTGGCATTGCACCAAATAACACAACCCTGCCTCTCATTTTCAAGGCCTGTTCGAGGCTCAATGACGTTGAGAGAGGCAGAAGGGTGCATTCTAGTATTCAGGGTACTAACTTGATCAAAGATGTTCGAGTTGGGACAGCTGTTGTTGATTTCTATTGCAAATGTGGGTTGCTTGAAGAAGCTAACCAACTGTTTGGTAAAATGACTCAGAGAGATTTGGTTTTGTGGAATGCAATGATATCTGGGTTTGTGGGCTGTGGTTTTTATGGGGAGGCAATTGGATTGTTCAGAAAGATGAAAAGTGAGGGTTTTGAACTAAATTCACGTACTTTGGTGGCATTGATTTTGGCATGTGAGGGGTTATTAGAATTGAGGTTAGGGAAGGAGATACATGGGTATTGGTTGAGGAATGGATATTTTGATTGTCATCCTCATGTGGGTACTGCTTTGATTGGGTTCTATTTGAATTTTGATGTGAGAGTTTCGAGTCTTGTGTTTGATTTGATGGTTATGAGAAGTGAAGTGAGTTGGAATGCAATGATTACTGGGTTTCTTGATTCAGGGGATTCGGTGAAAGCTTTGGAGCTTTTTGTTCGGATGCTAGAGGATGGGGTTAAGACTGATTTGGTTACCATACTGGTCGTGGTTCAAGCGTGTGCAGAATTTGGATATCTCAAACTGGGGATGCAAATTCATCAAATGGCTATTAAATTTAGCTATAGTAATGATTTGTTCATAGTAAATGCATTGCTGAACATGTATAGTAAGATATCAAGTTCAGAATTAGCACGCAAGTTATTTGATATCACTACAGTTCGTGATGCTGCCCTGTGGAATTCTATGATTTCTGCATACATTGAATATGGATGCTATGAAGAAGCTAGTGATGTTTTTAATCGAATGCGAGAAGAAATAAGCCCCGATGAAAGAACTATTGTTGTTATGCTTTCTTTGTGTAGAGAGTTAGATGATGGCTTGAAAAAGGGTAAAAGCTTACATGCTCATGCATGCAAGAGTGGAATGAGGATGGATGTTTCTATTGGAAATGCGTTTTTGATCATGTACACAGATCTAAATTGTGTTGAAGCTGCATGGAAGGTTTTCAGTGTGATGAGTGATGTAGATGTCATCTCATATAACACTTTGATCTTGGCACTGGCCAGTGCCCATTTGAGGGGTGAGGCTTGGGAATTATTTCAAATCATGCAAGCATCTCAAGTGGAACCAAACTCTCACACAATGATCTCTCTTCTTGCTGCTTGTGGAGATGAAACATGTCTAAAAATAGGACGGTCCATCCATGGTTTTTCAATAAAGCATGGTTTTGAAATAAATCTACCCTTGAACACTGCGCTCACTGATATGTACATGAACTGTGGTGATGAACCGAAAGCTAGAAGTCTTTTTGAGGCCTGTCTCGCTAGAGATTTGATATCGTGGAATGCTATGATTTCCAGTTACATTAAAATCAACCAAAGCAATGAAGCTTTGTTATTTTTCAATCGTATGATTTCAGAGGTGGAACCTAACGTGATCACAATCTTAAATGTTCTCTCAACATGTACTGACCTCGCCAATCTGCCTCAAGGCCGGTGCCTGCATGGTTATGCCATACGGAGGTTTTCCCCTTCTGATTCAAATGTGTCTCTTGCAAATGCTATAATAACAATGTACACAAGATGTGGTAGCATGCTAACTGCTGAAAAGATCTTTAAAAGCTTACCAAAGAGAAACATCATCTCTTGGAATGCCATGATAACCGGCTATGGTACACATGGTCGTGGTTATGATGCCATCATTGCCTTCAAGCAGATGTTAGAAGAAGGTTTCCAGCCAAATGAGGTGACTTTCTTATCTGTACTATCTGCTTGTCGCCATGCTGGCATGATAGAGCAGGGTTTGGAGCTCTTTTATTCCATGGTTCAGGATTTCAAGATGATTCCTGCGCTTGAACATTATGGCTGTGTAGTTGATCTACTTGGTCGTGGCGGATGCTTAGATGAAGCTAGAGAATTTATCAATTCTATGCCTATTGAACCAGATGCATCAGTGTGGAGAGCACTGCTCAGTGCTTGTCGATTTCATTCTAACCCAAAACTAGCTTCTGCTATTTTTGAAAACCTTGTCAAATTAGAACCAGCAAATGCAGGAAATTATGTTTTGCTATCCAATATATATGCTGAAGCAGGTCATTGGTCAGAGGTAAGACAAATAAGAACATTTCTCAAAGAGAAGGGTTTAAGAAAGCCACCAGGAACTAGTTGGATCATCGTAAGGGATCAGAGTCACTCTTTTACCGCTGCAGATACATCACACCCTCAATCTGACAAAATTTATGCAAATTTGAATTCTTTGCTGACCTTGATTAGAGAATCTGGATATGTTACTGGTTTTTATTTGGTATTTCATGATGAAGAGGATTAGAGTAAAATCGGGGTATGTGGTGCAAGAATTAGAAGCTCAGTTGTGTTTGGAATGATCAGCTTGAAGAGAAATTCTCTATGGTGACACTTACAACTTGGGGCATTCTAATGATTGTCATGAATTTAGTACATTTTTCAAATAATTGGGAATATCTCAGGAACGATTCTGTTGTTACTATCTAATTATTGCATCTGCTCATGCTAAAAAATATTGTTGAGGCACGAGTGATGGGGAAGACAATCCTGATTTACTGTTAATCTGTTAAGAGGTGGAATATCTTATAAGATTATGGAATTCCTGGAAAGCCTGAAAGGACCATTGACCATAAACCTGGTTCATTTGGAAAGAGATCAAGAATCATCCAGGAGGTTGCAAGGCTATTAAGTCGCAATTTAATTGTGTATTCACTTGTAGGGACATGACAGGTACATATAGTTTTTGCTGTATAGATATATTAATTAACAGAAACTATTTCATGTGAGAAAAGTACCATACACTTGCTTATAATAGTTAAATTATGATTTTGCTCTCAACTAAAAAAACAAAGAATTGGTTTTAAATGGTAAAAGAGTCTTTTCATGGGGTTCATTTTTTATTCTAGAATTGTTTAGGGATATTTTAGTTTTTTTATAATTTTTTAAACAGTTAAATCACTTTATTACTATTAAAAGCCAAAAAAAAAAAAAAACTCGGGATTTTTTGATAATTCCATTGCTATGCACAGTGTGATTACTCTACTACCCTTGAAGCAACAAAATCTTAGGCTTGACTTTAAGGGCATATTAATTGTTTCATATTGATTTTTTAGCAATAATCAAGTGGTCTTAGGGTGGTTCGGTATTTTAATTAATTAAAAAAAAGTTGTTCCCACGTTCCATGAACACACCAGCAAGCCACCCCACATCTTTGGATAGCGCGTGTGGTGTCTCCCATAGGTGGAAAATAGGTTTTCTTGGTGTTTTATGATTCCTCACGATGAATAAAACTTTTATGGACAGCGCCTGTTACTATATAACCTCTGGTTTGGCAACAAATGACTTTCTTCTTTTTTTTTCCTTCTTTTTTCTCTCTTTCTTGGATTTCGTGCCTAGCTTTTCAACATTTCGCATCAACTCTTCAGTTTTTGTGTTACTTATTATTTTAATTGTTATTTTGTTTATTTCAATTAATTTATAGAATTGAATTGTTTTTCAATTTTATTCTCCATTGTTTTTTTTTTTTAATTTTATATTTGGTCTTCATTCTTTTTATTTCTATTTATTTTATTTGGGATGATTTTCAAATTGATTTTAAAAAAAATTCATTCTCTTTTATTATATTTACATATCAGATTTTATCCTCATTCTTTTTCTTACTATTTTTTTTTTTGTCTTGACAAGTTTTTTAAATTAATATTTTTTTTCTAATTTCATCCTTCAATATAAAATTGATTTTATTAGTTGACCCCAAGTCTAGGATTTAAAAGGTTGCGTATTTAAAAACTTAACCCATGTTTAAGATATTCACCCGAGTTTATTTATTTTAAAACTCATATTCTTTAGTTTCATCATTAAACATTTGATTTGAATGGATTGTAATTTATTTATTTATTTTGCATTATATAGGATTTTTCATTGATTTTAAAAATTACTCGGGTTATCCTGGTTTTTTTATTTGTTGTTCTTTGTTAGATTTATCTTCTTTTTAAAATATTTTTTTTAATTAAATTAAATTTATTTTTTCAATATTTTTTTAAATATTGTTCAGTATGTTACCATCTTCATTTTTTTACATTGTTTTAAAGGTTAAACAAAAATATTCAGTCCGTGGCGTAGCGCAAAGCAAAAATTCATTTGTTTTTTTCTTTATTTAAATTCATGTTTATTCTGTTTCATCCTTTAACGCTTGATTTATTTGAATATTGGGATCTATAAATTATTTTTTGGCTTTCTATAGGATTTTTTATTAATTTTAAAAATAACTTGGATTATCTCAGGTTTTTTTTTTCTTTGCTATTTTTTTAATTATATTATTAAATTAACTTGATTTAATTGATCCAATCAGGTTAATGAACTGAGTCTCAGATTTTTTTTTCTTTAAATACACTGGCATCACTTGAGAATCCTTTTTTTATGTTAGAACCAATTCGGTACAGGTCGCAGCATAGCACAGATCGCAAATCTAGGTTTGTTCGAGTCATTTTTTTAGATCTTTTCTTTAATTGATTGTTTTTCATTTTAGGCCTTGAATATTTGGTTAATTAGAATTTGGCTTTCTAATTTGTTTCGATTTGGATTCATAGAGTTATCACGAGCTTATTCCTTAAATCCCGAGTCAATTCAATTTGTCAACTTCTTAATATTTTCTTAAAAAAGTATTGTCCAGTATGTCACCGCCACAATATTTTAAAAAGATTTCGTGCATTATACATCAAATTCTTAACATTCTAACATCTTTATATTTTTTTTTTAATGATTAAATAAAATAATTCAGCCTGCGGTGTAGCGCGGGTAAAAAAACTAGTGTGTATATATATCTTAACATTCTTTATAATTTATTGATTTTGTGCATAAGCTTTTAGCAAACTTCTGTGACCTATTTACTTTGTGTGTTTTACTGATTAATGACTAATTAATCAGATGCCATGGATATGAAAATTTGTTTTTTAATAGCTTACCAATTACTGGAATCCATCGCTGCTTCATTTTCGAGGTTAAAAACTGGGGATGAAAGGATCAAATTTTAATGTCTTGAGCTCGTTCTTATCCCTTTATGATCTGTGAAACCATCTCCACGCTTGTCATTTTCGAGGTATAGTGAGATATATTTTTTATACAGGTTTCTTTCCTCTGTAATCAGTAGATGATGGTTCTCTACCTCTTCCATGAATACATTACCATATTCAAACACATTTCATCTGGGGAAATGGTGGTTGTAACTTTTAAGACGATATTTTAGAATTTGCTCCGAACATGGTGATAACACCAAAATCAAACCTAAAACACTTTCTCAGCTCCATTTTCCACTGCTAACATGTCAAACTTACTGATCATCTAACAATTTAACAACAGGGGGGAAAGAGGGTGTGGTTAGGCATGGTTGATCGATTGCCTTGGAAATCCACAGTTATAAAGACGTTCTACCAGCCACCAAAAACCAGAATCTGTGGGTTAAGACTGTTTCCCGAAGTTGATCATTCTAAACTTGAGCTAAAATCCTTCCATGTTTAGAAATCTTTGGATCAATATACCAAAAACAACAGCAAACTCGACCCCATCAAAGGCACATAAACGATCACGAATCCCTTCCCTGAAACCCCTAACAAGATCTAACCTTACAACCTAGCTAGCAACATTAGGCAACCCGTCAAGATCAATCCAAAGTTGCCCCACTAGAAACATCAAAGTTCCAAGAATTCCCGATGCAACAAAGACTGATCAACTAAAGGAGGCATCAGCCATCACGGTTGGTATATGATCCCTTGGTGCTCCATAGTATGTAAAAGTAGGTTCCACATCACATCAGTTTTATGGGATAAGAATTTCCTCATGCCTATATCTCATCTTCTAATAAAGATGGAAAGAATAACAATGAAAATACCATTCACCTTTCCGATCCAATATCCCCTACCCACCACCCCACTTGGACCCACCTCATCATTGATTCTGATGAAGCAGATATGGAAGCAGATGGAAAGTAAACGCTTAAGGAACCAAAGATGGAATGAAAAGGACCATAAAGATTGCTAATTGTTTTAGTATTAGTGTAAATGCAATTTATTACATCCTCAGGATTTGTTGAACTCCAATACAAATCAACCTCAGATGACAGCAACAAGAACAAATAAATTATGTAAAATGGGAGAGCAACACTTCATCCCTGCCCAAAAAGAAAAACACATATCCTATACTCTTAACAAAATAATTCAACGGAAAATATGAACCTGAAAAAATGAAAATTCCAGACGAATCTAAGTGGAGCTGGACCTTTGCAGGAAAAACCCCTGCAAAAATTTAAACCTCATGATTACCTCTGTAATAATTTCAGAAACAAAATGAAAGAATGAATGGAGAATTTCTTCTGTGAACTTCTTCTTCCTTTGAGCTCGTATCGTTACGACTACCTTATTTAAATCTGATAGCACCAACTAAAAAATCTGAAATTCAGCTATGACTATATATGTATTTATTTGCTTTTTCCCTAAGCAACGTTCTGATCAAGCTGCAACCCGTCAAGCCAGGCTTGCAAAGCCACGTAATCACTGGATTCGATGTGAGGATTTGAAGTAGAGCCATCAAGGGTGGCCGAGACTGGAATAGCAGTTGCCTCGTTTGTCTCAGATGGTGAGTCCTTTAACATTGAATGAACCCATGACACATCGGGTTCCTCTCCAACGTGCTCAATTGAACATGATGTGCGTGGCTGACCCATTTCGTCCGCCTGTATAAACCTATCTACATTCCTGTTCTCAGATTTCCATATTGACCCTGAATTTGTACCATTGGATCCAAGGTCATATGATGGCTTAGAACTAAACTTCTGTGAGAGAAGGCTGCTTTGTAATTGTTGCAACATCTTCTCCTGGCGAACATGAGCAGATAGTTGAGAGCCCAAAGAGGACACAGGATAATTGATATAAGATGATATCCCCTGAATTCGAGATGCCTTGCTTTTCTGATGCTGCTGCTGTTGATTAAGAGCTGCTGACGAATATGTGGGAGAGAAAACAGATGCAACACCTCCCAGTTGCTCAGGATGCTGAGGAGATGAGACATTTGCATAGAAAATCTTGTCTAGATTTGAGTGGTTCAGGGTGTTTGAAGGAGAAAAAAGATCGGTATAGGAACCATTGTACTGTAGCTGAGAGAAAGAGGATGGCTCGTTTAGGGGCAGATGTTGCTGGAATGCAAAATCCCGCAATCCATTAAGCTCCTCGGATGAAATGTCTCTTGCATTGAGAGAACTTCTCAGACGGCTTGCTTGGAGACTGCTATGCAAATTTGGGATAGTTTGCTGAGGCCAAGGCACAGATGGGTGTGAACTGTTGCTTGAAAGATGCTTCAGTGGATTAAATGTAGAAGGTGACGTCGAGGAAACTGCTGAAGGGGAGCTAGGCAACAACTTCGAGGCCGTGGTGAAATCCATAACATCTACTTTAGAGGATGCAGCTCCAGTAGACATATTCAGAGATCTCAGTTCATTTGATGTGTGAGCAAAGAAACACACTCGACGCATGCAATTCGTGCCTTCCTTGCAAAGTCGAGTCTTGTATTGGGTAGGGTGTAGCCAGCTCTCGAAAATCCCATGAGCATATTCACACAAATCCCCACGCCTACATGTCCCATTCCTGTGACCTGGACATGGTGCACAACTGTAATGGAACTTCCTTGGGTCCCTTCTCCTTGCATTCTCACCTGGATGAACAAAAGGACACTCGGTCCAATCATGGGCATATGCCCTGGAACAACGTTGGATCTTGAAGGAGAACATCCTAAACTCATCGCTAGCGTAAACACTGTTCTTAATATCAGGAATAGTTGGATCAACAGGGTATCCTTTCTTAGCAGAAGAATGTACATCGTTAGGCATACGGGTAACTGGCGACAATATAGAGCCCGAGGGAGAGGACGAGGAACCTTCATCAATCAATGATGACAGAGAAGGTGAACTGGATCTCAAACTAGGACATGAAACTGGCATCATATCCCATTGACAGACAGAACCATTTTTCAAGAGCTCTTCAAGTGCAATTTTCAGGTGAGGAAATTTTGAGGGAGCAACGATAACATCAATTGGGCGACAACCATTGGCATCAAAGGCATTAGTATCAGCACCTGCAAGTAATAGCAACTTGACAACAGAGATGGCATTAACAGATCCACCAGAAACAGCACAATGAAGAGCAGTGCTCTTATCCGGGCCACAACAGAAATTTATATCTACCTCAGGTAGAGAAAGAATTAGTTTCACAATGTCAACACTGCCATATTTAGCAGCAATCATTAAAGGGGTTCTCTGCTCGAGAACCATCTTCCTCGATCCCCCATGGCGACCGTACCATAGTCCAACCTGCTTAACCTCGGATTCATCAAACACTGATCGCCTGAAACCCTCGACGTCATTACCTGCCGCAAACTCAAGCAACGAGGAAAAAGAATGCTCGGTATCAATCGAGTAGCTCATATCTTCAGTAAAAGAATTGCTTTCCATGGGAGACAATGGAGTCATAGTCTGCGATTTTTTTGACTGATTAGGCCATTGACACATAATTCAACAAACCGAAAACCAATTTTCACAATACAATTCTGTAAGAAACACAAAATTGAATAGAATAATTTTCTTCTTTCAGAAAACGAAAGGGTGCCCACCTCAAGTTTTTGAATTTTATGACAAAGAAAAGATAAACTTTCAATTGGGGAGAGAATTGTAAGACCAAAAAAATGACAAGAGAAGTCAGTGAGCGATAGGAGAACTTGGTATGGTGTGTATAAATATAAGAAAAGAAAGCTAAAAATCCTTACAGATAAAGAAAAAGAATCTGTTCCGTAGATTTTGAAAAGCTACCAAGGAAGTCTCAGACAACTTCGGATTTTCTACATAAAAACTTTCTATGATTAATCTTTAAATTAGTATCCAACTAATAAGTACTGTCCTGAATTCTGGTTTTTAATAGTAGTACAGATCCTTTCAGGAACCAGAAAAGAATAAATAATTTTTCTTTGATGAAATACCTAACGTAGCAGAAACCGGAGAAAAGATAGACAAGAAAGAACTTTCTGGCTTCAAAAATGATGTATAATCTCATAAGGAAAATATAATCTCAATAATATTCAAATGGAAACTCATTTTCTTCTTTCCAATTTTAGCTCTTATATATTACCATTTCTTGGTACTTCGGTTATTGAAATTTAAAACGAAACCATGATCTTTAAAGCTTTCTTTTTCTATTATTTTTCTTTCCTTTTTCCCATATTTTCTCACCAACCAAACAGAATCTAAAACATAAAAAACTTACTAATTAACGTATTATCAAGACGATTAAAATCATAAGCATAAAAGTAAGGAGCACATGAACTCACTCATTGAGTTAAATATTATACAAGGTGGTGGTGACTTTTTCTTCAAGAAACCAGAAGAATCCAATCAAGAAACGTACGGTCAAATCCAAGAAGCAAATATAATTGCCAAGAACTGGAAAAAAAAAAAAAAAAGATGGCGAGTATATTGAAGGGAGAAGCTCAAAGGACTAGAGAGAGGGAAAGTCGATAGAGAGTATAACGATTTTTTGAAAAATAAATGTGAGATTAAATAGGGTTTAAGGGATTTTTGGGGTGAAGTTTGAAATTTGTGTAAACTTTGGGGGGCTTAAAAGGAGTTCTACGGTGGTTTAACGGGGTAAGGAAGTGAGAAGGGGTGAAGGGAAATCTCCTCCGTTTAAGAATTCTCCTCTCTTTTTTCAAATACAAAATAGTAAACCTTTTGTTGTTTAATTAATTAATTATGTTTTAATTATTTTAATGGACTAGGACTTTTAATATTTTTGTACTTTTAATATTTGGTAAATCTAACCTAAATACCTAATCTCTAAATAATTTCCAAAATAAGTTTTTTTAATAATGTGTGTGGTTTTTTTTAATATTTGGTAAATCTAACCTAAATACCTTTATCCCAGTATTCCAATTATATCAATGATGTGTGTGGTTTTTTTTAATAAAAAAAAGTGTGTATGTGTGTGTAAATTAATAAAACCAGAAGATTAAAACAATATAATATATGATAAGTTAATTAAATCACATAAAAATATACAAACAAATATTTTATCTAGTTAAAAATAAATTAGAAATAAGAAAATGAAAACAAAAATAATTCTAAATCTAACAACTCTAGAAATCCATCATCATATCTCTTAAGTTATCTTAAAAAATAATAATCTTTAAAATTTTGGTATTTATTAAAGGAGTACAACAAATCTTCAACTAACAAAATAATAATTAATGATATCCTAAAAAATCCAAGTAACTTAGAAATAGAACTTCCAGGTTAGATAATCGGTTGATCATTGATTCTAGCAATCTCATATATTCTCCATAACCAAGATGATTGATAATTTATACTTGGTGTTTGGTATGCTAAGGTGGTTTGTGGCTAATGTCTGCAAAAGATCTTTTTTTAGTGGAGACAGGGACTCTGATACTTAAATAAATATCTTTTTAGAGAGAGAAAATACAATAATATTCTAAAGAAAGATACTTTGAAAACATATGTGCAATAGAGAATAAATATTGTGAACTTTTATTCTGAAGGTCTCATGGTGTACTTATAGCTCATGAATCTTGTTTTTTTTCTGAAGAGAAGGGTCTGGAGAGTAGTTTTACCCTTGTGATTTTTTGAGTTATATTCTACTTGAAATAATACTTATTGGATTAGTATAAAATATTAAGGACCTGTATGAGGTCCCGAAAAAGTTATCTTGAGAGTGTTGGGCTCGGGCGTGATGGCCCGAGCCCATGAGGGGTGAAAGTGGGTCCGGACGCGCTGCCTGAACCCAAACACGCTGGGCTCGAACATATTAGAGATGAGAAATGGGTCCAGATGCAATGTCTGAACTTAAACATGTTGGATTCGGGGCACGCTCTCAAGCCCAAGCACGTTGGGCTCGAGTGTGGAAGCCCGAGCACGTGCCCTCTAGGGAGTTGGACTCGGGCAGTAGCCCAAAGCTCAGGCTCCTTGGGTGTGGGGCCCACTTTCCTTGGGTCTCATGTTGTACTTTGGGCTCGGGATACCAAGCCCGAGCTCAAGAGGTGTTCCTCTTGGGTCTATTTTGGAGGAATTTTTTAGATCCATTTTAGAGGTTTTTTTGGTTCATTTTATTTTATTTGTATCCATCAATACTATATTTTATAAAACCAACAAAAATCCCATTATAAGCTTATTTGTTAGAAAAAGAATGGTATTCTCTTTCAGTTTTAAGTGAAGTTATTACTGAAGTTACATAAGAAATTATATTTATTTGAAATGATTTATAGGCATGCTAAAAATGAGTAGTTTGTTATAATCGAGTTGCAGTATCTCTTTCCTGTTGAAATTGATATTATTATTTAAAATTATTAAACAAATAAAATAAAATAAAACGTCTTAATTGGAACCTGAGCTCAATTTACCAATTCCAAGGTGAATCGAGCAAGCCCGCCCTTGCGATCTGGCTGCATGTTATGATTCTCCATCAACTGTGGTGGATTTAACTGTGATTCTTCAACTCATTCTTTGTTTTTATTTTTTTAATTATTTTATTCTAAAATGAGAAATTTTAGAATAAAATAATAAATTAAGTCATATTTATGATCAAAAAAAGTCACGTTAATGATCAAATAGCGTGATTTCGCAAGCTTATAATTTAAAAATTGATTTTATGGTTAAAGAGATAAGTTTCTTTTCTTGATTTATTATGTTCAAAACTTAGGATTAACATTGGAGTACTCTCCATGATGCCCCGAGGACTCTTTCCGAGCGTGTTTGGAAAGTCTTTGGTTAATAAGAAATCGTTATTTAATATTATAAATATTAGAAATTCTAATTGGTCTTTTAGATATTTTAAAAACAATGAATTGGTTGAACAAATAAAAAGTATTAGCACTCTTATCTAAAATAAGTTGCATTGTTTTTTTTTTATTTACTATGATTTGATGGTATTTCTATTTATATTAGCTTATCATGACAGGTTTGTTACGATAAATAAACTTTAGTTTTCTAAGTCAAGAACTTGACCTGTAAAGATAAAATATCCTCAATTATCATTGAGGGTTTTTAGGATAAACTTAGAATTTTTGCTATTACGTCATTTCAAAAAATATTTCGGATAAAATATCTTGCAATTTTTTGTCTTTATATTATAAATGAATGAGTTGTATTACTCTTAATAATATTTTAGATATTGACATTATATAGGTTTTTTATCCTGATATTAAAAAGGAGTAATAATAATTATTATTTCTAATAATATTTTGGATATTAACTTTTTTGTAGGTTTTTTTTTCTTATATTAAAATTGAATAATACATTTTCTTGCCAAAAATAAATTTTTAATATTTTTGAAATATATGTCAAAATCCTTTGGAATTTTACAAACTTGTTGTAAAATCCATACAACATTTTTAAAAACATGCCAAAATATTTTAGATATTATTAAAAAAAATACTCAAATAATTTTTAGGATTTTTGGTCATATGCAAGGAAAAAAGAAAATATTTTATTATTATTTTTTTAATTATTTTTTAGGCTTTGTTTGACAAAAACTCATTGTCCTTAAAACTAAAATTGTCAAAATAGATTTAGGGGTGTTTGTCAAACACGCCCTTAAATTAAAAAGAAAAACATTAAGCAATATTATTTCCGAGAACACAAAGAACACTGCCCAACAACTTAGTCACTTGTTAAGCCCCACAAATAGGCATTTTGACCTCTAAAACATGATTTATTCATCCCAACAAGTCACACTGTCATAAACAAACATATTTAAATAAAAAAAACAAATAACATCAAATCTTCAAAATCATGTTAGAGGTTCCAATCTTCAAAATTATCAAAGCTAAACAGCAAGTATATTCAACAATGTGGGATTCAAAATTGACATTTATCATTTCACAAGCCTCAAACAAGATCTTAGAACCAAGAACATGCATCAGCAAGCCCTGAAAAAACAAGAAAAGCTTACTATTATATTTGGCAGATTCCACAAACTATTCTATTTTAGTAAAACAAACATCAAAACATTTCTTAAACATCTAGTAAATAGTAATAGCCAACTCAAAGGAGGATTAAGCAAACAAAAAACAACATTTTCATGCATTAATCAAGATACAAGTTTAATACGATGTATCACCAAAACAAGTTTAAAACATTATTGAAACATGTAATGAAAAAGATAGAGGAGTACCTCATAGATATCACCTACTAGTTCAGAAAAGATTTATACCTTCGAAGCTTCAAAATAGTGGTTGTTGCCTTTTTTCTCTATTTCGCAAAACTTTACCTCCACCAATTTCAAACCTTCCAAAGCTAAAGAAAACCTTGTGTTAGGCTCGTGAACCTTCACAACTAGGGCTTTTTTTAGTATTTTCCATCCTCATCTCTTTTTTTTTTTTGATTATCCAATGTATTTATAA
>Ga0307517_10009353_pt1 | contig 13892 bp, 12 predicted proteins | sample 23_EM_MG_FD_194515 | JGI IMG/M metagenome (GOLD analysis project Ga0307517, IMG submission 194515) | Populus trichocarpa ectomycorrhiza microbial communities from riparian zone in the Pacific Northwest, United States - 23_EM | ecosystem: Host-associated > Plants > Roots > Unclassified | place...
TGAAAAAAAACAACATGAATATAAACCATATATATTAGTGATAAATCTAATTTTAAAAAATTAATATCATTGTTAATAAAAATAGTAATAATAATTTTCAATATTATTATTAATATCATTGTAATTGAAAATTGTAATGAAAAAGAACTTTTTATAATTGGGTGGTTTAATTAATTAAATTGAACAAGGTTCAATTTGATTCAATGGCTTTTTAAGAGCGGAATGAAACATGTGGAATGAAACAGGAACGTTCCGAGTGGAATTTAGCCGAAAAATCCGGAACGGACCGAGATTTAAAATGAGATGAAATTTATTCCGTTTTGTTCTGTTTTTTGAATTGGTATGGAACGTTTCGGCCATTCCGAACGAAACGAAACAGAATTGACAACCTTGCTATTTTCCCATTTTAAGAAGTGAGGAAATCAACTTATAGAATCGAGAAATCTTGATTCTATTTTTAAGTGTTTCTTGTATCTATAGACTTTCCCTACGAATTGGAGCGTTAGATGAAAAAGCTTACACACCGTCAATTATGCACATGTATGGGTTGTTCAATAGGATATATTTGTTTTTATATTTTAAAAATATTTTAAAAAAAGTTTAATTTTTTTTATTTGTTTTAAATTAATATTTTTTTGATGTTTTTAGATCATTTTGATGTGCTGATATCAAAAATAATTTTTAAAAAATAAAAAAATTTATTTTAATGTATTTTCAAATAAAAAACATTTTAAAAAACAATTACAACAACTAAAAAACATTTTAAAAAACAACTACAACCATAATTTTAAATATCTATATATTTTGAAAGGTACATAAAAGATGAATTTTCATTGGATATATTACTACCTATTACATTTAAAAAAAAATCAATGATACTTACGTGTTGGTAAAATTTATAAAATCATGGATGGAATGTTCTAATAATTTTTTTAAAAAAATTTAGTGTTACTAAACACTATAAAATATCTTGTAATTTATTTTATATATCACAGCTAAATAGCATAAAATAATTTATTTTACAATAAAATATTTTATTAGTAGACGATAATGGTGGGCCTAAAAAGAGTAATGATCTAGACCAAAATGTAAAAAGTTTAAGAAAAAAGGACAGGAAATAGGAAGCAACTAATTACCAAACTTACCCTTACACGTATTCATAATAACGTGAAGAAATGAAAAATTGTTTTAAACTTGAGGATGCGAGTCTGGCAGTATCACGAAATATACACTTTTTTTTTTATATATATATATATTTTTATATCTTTTAGAAGATCAGACTAATACGTTTAAGGTATATGATTATCCCTTTCAATAAATATATTTTATAGAGATTAAACTTGTATTTTTATTTTTATAAAGATATAGCAGTATTTTAATCACTATACCAATATTTCATTGGTAAATATCTACTATTTATAAGTTCTGACGAATAATTTTATTAATTTATTTATTTGTTAAAAAGTTTAATTTTAACTAAATTACCCGTACCCTTACACGTATTCATAATAGAATTCTTCGCCACACCATCCGCATTAATTGTATGATTTTTCGTTTTTATAAAAAGAAATAATTTATCAAAAGTTTATTACAAAAGAAAAAACAGGAAAACTAGTATGGGCCGACCCAAACCAATCCTAAAGGCTAAAACGGGTTCACGTGGATGCGGCGACGTTTTATCGGAACGAACGCCTTAGACGGCGACAAAGCGCGCACCTTTCACTCAGATAAATGGCAAAGTTTCGCGGTCACTATCTTAATTATTCTCCCTCCCAACCTAAAACTTACTCACTCTCTTTCTCTACCTCTCTCACGCACCCACCATTATCAATTCCGATTTGGCAGCCAACCGCCAACCGCCAAATCTGTCTCAGCGCGAAGAAATTAATTAATAATGAGTTTATTATTGAATTCCCTTTTTCTTTAAGTTAGGGTCTAGTTTATGTTGATGCAGGTTTCTGAGAGAAGTGACAGATTCATTCTTAGCTTTCTGTCTTTCCAATGTGATGGAGAAGTTGGAGGCTTGGAGCTTCGTATAGATTCTCAGAAACCTCTAAACGCAGCGTTGCATTTTATGCAGCCTTGTTGTGCTGCGACCGAGGGAGATACTTCTTTCGGATATTGTTTGCCAAATGTCAGAAGTTGATATGGCTGTAGTAAAACCTGAGGTTTGTATTATTATTTATTTATTTTTTATGTGCAATTATGTCTTTCCGTTGGCTTGGTAGTTTCTCAGTTGTAGAAAGCAGACCCTTCCCTTAACTGTTCATGGAAATGTAAATTTGGATGTTCTTTTCTGGCGGGGCGGCAACATATTTTCCTGGAATGAGGATAGTACTTGACTTTTACTATCTTACCTTTTTAAGCATTTTGTAGCTGATATTATAAAAGTGAGAAACAAGGAGTTAAAAGCGTTTGGTTTTTTTTTTTTCCCTTCCCGCAACTCTCTGTAACATAGAATTTGATATTTGTTGTTGATTTGTGATCTCATGCAACTTAAATATATCTTGTTCATCTGAGCTTCTTTTGAAACCATCTGCTTGTGAAGTTAATGAGGGATTGTCTGAAGGGTTCAAATCCTGTTGCTATCCATTGTCAGATGATGAGATCGTATATCTGGATACAAACCACGGATGGTGCAGTTCAGCAAGTGGAACAAGAAGTTGCCATGTTTTGCCCCATGATATGTCAGGAAGTAATACTAAAGGGAATGGGGTCTTCTAAGAACTATGCTATATCTCTACCACAAAGAGTTGGTACATCCATGTTTAGCCTAATTCTTGATTTCTGCAGGTTTCATCAAGTACCTGGTCGCTCTAACAAGGTTTCTTCACATTTCTGGCATTTCATATGCTGTTTGTTGGCTTTACATTCGTTTCTTGCTCTCCCTAGTTGATATCAAAAGTACTTGGTAAATGGGAAAACTTGAAACAATCATTTGCATGTTCAGGGAACTGTTCTTTTAGTTCATAAAAGCCTTAGAAAGATGAAATGGCACAGGTACAGCTTTACTTACTTTAGGCTGTTCTTTTGCATAGGAACGCAAGTCTTTTGATGAGAAGTTTGTTCGAATGGACACAAAGAGGCTTTGTGAGTTGACTTCTGCCGCTGAAAGCCTTCAGCTAAAGCCCTTGGTTGATCTTACTAGCCGCGCACTTGCACGAATCATTGAAGGGAAAACCCCTGAGGAGATACGTGAGATATTTCATTTGCCTGATGATCTAACAGAGGTGTCTGGTGCTTATAAGAACTGTGTGCAGCATGTCTTTCTCATACATCTTGTGATTTTAACTTGATTCTAATGATCTAGGAAGAGAAACTAGAGCCTTTGAAGAACACAACTGATGATCCACGGATCCGACTTCTAAATCGATTGTATGCGAAGAAGAGGAAAGAACTGAAAGAGAGAGAGAAACTAAAGGTTTTATTTTTTTCTGTCCTGACTTCGTCCCCAAGTCTTATATAATTTCATCATTCTTGTGATTGATTTGGGCCCTCCATTTGTTGCAGAATGTCGAGGCCGAAGAGGAGCACGTGGATGACCGCTCAGTTGATGACCTCTTATCATTCATCAACGGAGGAGATGGAGGTATGCTCGAGTGTTGGTCAAATGTACTTTGCACTCTTAATTCCTGAACTTTTTCTATCTTTATGATGGCTTGCTGAGGTTTGATATTATAACCCCAAGCCTGCCAGTGAATTTAAGTTCCACTAGCAAATGTTATAATGCCATGTCATAGAGGATAAAAACTAGGCAATGTCTGTTTGTATAGCATTACTCTAAAAAAAATGCAGAGGATGGGTGCTTCAATCTAGAAATTTCTAGAACTTTGTTGCATGATAATGCCATGTCATAGAGAATAAAAACTAGGAAATGTCTGTTTGTTCCTTTAATTCCTATTTGGAACTGAACGAGTAGACTTCTAGGTTCGAGAAAATCAGGGCAAGAAAAAATCTACTTTCTCCAATTATTCTTTTTTGGAACTGATGTCTGATTGTGATGATTAAAAATTACGAAGAGGATTGAGAGAGCTTGACAGGTCATGCCGAATAAAGATATATCTAGAGGTACACCTTGATAGAAATGCATGCAGCTCCTCATCAAACATTTGAGTTTTTTGGCATTGGCTTTGCTTTAATTTTTTTTGTTGATCATATAATTAAAGGGACCTGGACTTGATTGCTCATTTATATCATTCATATAATTTCTAGTTATTTGAGGATTCTTCATTGCACAGCATTGGCTTATGAATCATATTTTTGTTGAAGATTCAGTTTCATGCAACTGATAGTGAAAAGAATTTAATGACTACATAGCATTGTGCTATGTATAAATGCATTTAAAGTTTCAAATGATGAATTGTTGTTGTAAATTTCTTGACCTGTATAGAGGATCATAACAATATCGTTGACACAGAATTATGTCTGTATTTAGTGGCTTTTAGTCTTCTTTTTTTATCTACTTAATATCCTCGTGAAGGCCTTATAGAGGCAAGGAATTTTTCTTCTCAGATTCCAAAGGGATGAAAACTTCCAAGAATAGAAAGAAACAACAAAAAAGAAAAGATCGGCAAAAGTGTGCCCCTGAAATCCATAAAAAGGTTGGACCTATCATGTTGCCATCCCTTATTTTTAAATGTAATGAGGTTTGGCAATAGTTAAGCTTCTGTTTTGTTACATTTTTGCAGGAGTCTAATGTTTTTAGTTCGTTATGCCATAATGCCAAGGATGATCATGAATTACAGTCCAGCCTCAGAGAGAAATTAAAGTTACAAGATGCGGCAGATGTAATTTTTTCTCCCACAGTGGAGTTTGAGGATGTTGATATTGATGGCGAGATAGATCCAGCTTTAAAAGAAGAAATTGATAGGTGAGTGTGGAGGTGGGTTATTGGTGTATTTTATAGCTTATATGTACATATATGGTTATTTTTTTATCTTAAAAACAGGATACCTTTTTCTAGTTTTTCCTTTTTCCACATCAATTGTGATGTGAAGTTAAAAGATGATCTTCTTGTCTGCATGGTCCAGGACCGACCATTTCCATCAGTATTTCTTCATGCCTTTGATTGCATTGCTTAAAAGTAAGATGGTGCAATTTCATATTCAGTGAATGAGAATTTATGATGGCGATTATTTGGGCATTCAAATATCTATCACGATCAACACCACATGTATGATAATTGGAAGCTTCTGAATTACATATTGCAGCCTTTAAGTCTTTTGAACGTTCCACATCATGTTACTGGTTGAGCTTTAACTTGTGGTCATTTCCCATTGATAATACCCGTGGATTGGAAAAGAATATTACACCCTACCTTGCACTCCTTCCCCACTTGGTCTTGAACTTATTTTGTTGTATTTGATAATGATTGTATTTTTAATTAATACAAGGACATGAATATTAATATTTTCTGCTTTGGTATCCCATAATATCGTTTCCCCAGGGAGGTTGAAGATTTTGCTCGAATACTAAATTCAGATTGGCCTGAAAGGATGCAGGAGCTTCTATCTTTGGGTCAAGAGAGGAGACCGGCACAATTATCTATTAATGGCAATGGCAATTTGAAAAGATATGGAAGTATGCCCTCTTTTCCCTGGTGGTTATAATATTGCTCTTGCATGTAATGATTTTCTTCTCTGCAATATCCTAGTCCCATGTGTATTGATAGTTGCTTGCTTCAATGCTAGAATTTGGTTTCTTACTCTTCATATAATTTGATTTGTGGGATTGGAGTTTCAAATTTTCAAACAATAGTATTTTCCTAAACTGTATTCCATTTAAATTTCCACTCCACCTTTTCATTTATGCTATATTCCTTGAGAATCTTGTCGTTTTAGTCTGCATAGCTATAAATTCTTGTCTTGACTTTGTTGTTTTGTCCAGTGACAATTGTTAGGGTTGTAACAATGTGACCTCTTATAGCTTGTGAACGGATAGATAGGATAAAGCATGCCTGTTAAAATGTTTACTTGCTGTTGATTTATTAAACAATGCCAGCATTATTCCCCGAACCCTAATCCATCAGAGCCTCCATGACCATCATGCTCCTCGAAGACTCCTTAAATGATTTGTATGGATGGAGAGGACCAGATCCTGGGCAACAATGAATTCTGCAGTATGGATTCTCCCTCAGGCTGCCAGTGGTTGGAACAGTTTTGACCAGATGCTAATGCAGGTGGCTTATGGCAAGAAAAAGGATTGTAGTGTGAATTCAGATGTAAGTTTTTTTCCCTGTATCTTTTTATTTCTTTTTCTCACAAGGGAAAAGTTGAAAAGAATTGCTTGTGGTTTTTATGAGTCAATTTGTTTGTAGGGGCGCAACCTTTGTAATTTTAAAGGAATAAAAATGCAAATGCCATTCTATGAGCCATTTCTTCTCAATTGGGGGGTGTTTGTTAATTCCTGTTAAAGTAGTATTGGTTACCTTCCCCATCTGATAAAAGGTTGTCTTTTTCTTTTTTGAACTTGATGAAATTAAGAGGCACACATACCCCTTCAATGATTTGGCAGGCATTCCTCAGCTCATTATGGGTTTCTAAGCAGGCTTCAGAATTGTGGTGTGCAGAGTGATTTAGCCTTAATTTTTTTTTTGGTAAAATTAAAGGAATAGCAACCACATGTGATAATTGAAGATATAAAGGATAACTTTGTCTGGCATCATCTGCATCATTTAATTTAAATCTCCCTCGTATCGATTCATAAATGTAGAATAGAGAGCCTTCATGGGAGGACTACCCAGGTAAGAAGCAATGATTCTTTGTCGTTCAGATTGCAAGATTTGCATCTTTTATACTGCATTGAGTTTAAGCTTCATCAAATTGTACACCTAAGAGGGGATAGAATTATATGCTGGAATAAGATACTCCAAGAGTGGCCTAATTACAATGAGATTACATATACGAGGATACAATAACAAAGCAAGGTGTTGGATAAAGCAAAACGTCTAAAGGCCCTGGAACCAATGCTATATTTTCACTATGTCATACGATCGAATCCAGCACGAGGCTCAGGCGCCTATGTATAAGGTGATGTTGCAAGTACAAGTTTCTGGTGAATCCGAGCTGAGATAAAAAGATCATTTGCAATTAGTCAAAACTAATTTTACTCTAGCTTCAGTTCTCAGTCAGTTAATGGCAACAGATATTACAAGCTCTCCTACAACTTGTACAGGTAATTATGACGCGCATTTAAGACCTGTATCACTAAGATCCAGAGGGTTGAAATTGGATGTGCCGGCAGGGCCTTTCAGGCTCTCCCATTGTCCATAATGCTTTCAGATCTCCTCTTTGCTTTCCCAACGTCAAAAAGGTACCTGCATCCACGATTAAAGAATTAATACACATGTTGACAATCAAGACGAACTCAAGGGACTGCTTATCAAGGCCGTTTGCCTGGTTTTCTTTCTTTTCCCTTCCTTCTACCTTCTTTTTTTTTTTCTATTTTTTGGTGAAGCAGACCAGTTAAGCATTTTACTCCAAGTTATTCCTTGATTAACTTCCAATATTCACTCTTGATTAACAAAGGCCAATGTTTGATTTAGTCAAGGAATGGTTTTGAGTAAATGCTTAGCTGGTCTTGAGCACCCTGCTCCATGGAGGAGGTGGCAATTGGATTGCTCAGGGTCCTTCAGTTCAGCAGGCAATTGCTTAGGGTCGTTTAATTTCAGCAGGCCAAATACATGAATTTGCAAACCAGGGTGTGCTCATGCAAGTACCACAAGTGAAAGCTTGCAAGCAATGGCCAGTCTTGTTTCATAGTTGCCAGGAAGGGGTAATTTCAAGACTTCCACTTGGAGCGGGTGGTTGTAGAATCTTGTTTCTAACTAAAACCTATCCACTAAAAGGGAGTTGCCCATCGGCTTCACCAATGGTTAGGTTGTGGCTACTTACCAAGGGTGAATGGAACAATGTAAAGCAAAGCTGGCTGGCCATGCCCATCCATCATGTTCAAAGCTACGTATGTTACTAGGAGACCTGCAAATTAACAAATCTTGGACAGTGAGGATGGTGGCTATGAATTACAAAAATATAAAATACCCACAAATTCACAAGCAACATTCGTTATGATATACTGCTTCAAATAAATTTGTATCCTATAAATCACTCTTTAGTTTTTCAAACTATACAACCTAACCTAATATAATTTATACTGGCAAATACTTAACTGGATATTGACCTTGATCTCTCGAAGGAGCCTTAATCTCTGATAGTAGATAGTGCAGAAATATATGAACATCTTGTCTTTTTATTCAGGGTGCAAAAATACATCATACTTCTTGAAACACCTCTGAAGCATGAAAACTGTTTGCAAGTGCCTCTATATGCTTCAACAAATGCATGAGTAGCTTTTATTGACCTTCAGTGCTGATCAAAATTTATTGTGTGCGTGTGTATCAGCCATGGAATTCAATGTCATTTTTCTTTATTTCCTCCTCATAAGTAGAATTGAATGCAATTCTATAATTCCCTAAAATTCTTTTGACAGGTGGCCAATATGGCTCATATATGCATCCCAATGATGATTTCTATCAGTTGCTTTTAACTATCAGCTTTCCATGCTTGAGTAACACATATGATGAGCTAAAATTTTATGAACAACAATGGTGTGAAAGCTTTGGCACACCTAAACCATAAGCAGTCATTGCCCACAAGAAGTATCCTGCTCGAAGATTCTTCTTCACAAGCCAGTCATACCTGCAAAATGACCAGTAATGTTGAACTTGTAAACAGTTAAAACATCATATCAAATCCCAGTCTTTGTGGAACATATCGAAGTAAAAATATCCACAAGTATGATGACAAGAAAAGGCCAAATAAATAGTTCATGGTCCAAGCATCCTAGCCTATTCCAATTCTCATTTGGCTTGTTTGACACTCATAATTTCAAGGCTTTACAACTCCAGATAAAAAGAAGAAAGTAAGGACAATTCCAATTAAAGAATCAGTGTTCTGCATAATCATGGCTATGTCATTCTAAACAATTATCAATTCCATGCCCATTATAGATAAACCAAAAAGGCATGACATGAAGGAAGCTGACCGTAATGATAGGTTTTTTTTTTTTTTGAAGTGGATTACTTGCATTTTCAAGGGAATTAAGGGAAACTGTCATTAACCAAGTTAGTTACATGGCTTAAGATTCAAACCTTAATGAAAAAGCTACAAGCAATCCTGGTAAGATGATGTCACCAAACCCAATTATGCTATAGCCACCCCAAGGATCAAACATCCGTGGGATTTTCAGTAGCATCGGTATACCATCCTCTCCACTCTTATCACCACGAGCCACCTGTGGGAAGAGGAAAGAAATGAAGATTTGCGTTTTCCATTAATAGATGTAAATTCATCATAGGACCACAACTTACCACAATCATAACACTCTCCTTGAACAACCATTTCGAAACAAAAACCCAGAAGATGTCATACAAGAAGGCACAACTTAGAAGAATTGTTCCAACCTGAACATGATAAAAAAAATTTAACCAAAAGAAAAGAATATACATCAAAATCAGCATCTTGAATAATGTAACCGTAGTAGTTAAAATGCATTTCTCACTATTTTTTATCAAGTACAACAAGATCTTCTAGCATAATGTACTTTGTATTAGCTAATAATTTATATGCCATCAAATTCTTTGTATCATGGATTTTTAATTTGACCAAGATTTTAATGGAATATGACCTCTTGCAAATTATAGCCCTAAGTTGAAGACAGATGTGAAAAAGATTAAAAGCAAGTTTCCAAAGAAACTAACAAATATCGTTACAACAGCCACAAACTCAAACCTAGATAATCTTGAAAGGCTAACAATGAAAACAAAAAAGGGTAACGCTAGAACTGTGCAATGGAAAAATAAACAACTAAAGAATGGATTCTCTCATGATCACCTTGAGATTTGGCACACGAACGATCTGAAGAACTGTAATGATCAGAGCAATACCCTGGTTCATGTAGGAAAAAAGAGAAATATTAGAGGGCCTCTTCCAATCAATTTGCACTGACATGGAGAACGTGATAAAGAAAAGATAAACAAATTAAGCACTTGAAGTGACAACGACAAACAAACTAAATCGGTTGGAAATCTTTCCATAATGATGGAAGTGTTGTATCTTTAATTACCTCAAGTTAGTTTTTCACTGGTAAAATCTGATATTTAACTACAAATTCCACACGTGCTTCCATATTTAGTTAACATCAATATGCAAGTACTGTAATCAGAGTGTGCCCGATTTAGATATGATATTTCCCTTTCACCTTTCCAACTAAAAACTGTGATTAATAATAGTAGAGAGATTATTGGCTTGATGACGGTGGAGTGCTGGAGCTATTTAAGAGAGGGGAAACAAACATCATATTTTCCATATATGAGAGTAATGATAAAACTGTAGGCAGTCAAGTGGTTGTGTTCTATGGTCTGAAACTTCCAAACTATGTACATATGAAGAGAACTGAAGCTAGAAGAGCAGGGAAAAAACAAAAATTGTCTTACAAGGATATCTTGACCTATCCAGGCAAAGGAGATAGAGCGGAAAACTGCCCAAACAACAGCAAATGCTATGCAGAAAGGAGAGACTGCCAGTGTTAGATACGAGACAGCTCCAAAGAAGGGAACTTTAACAAATGATTCTCCCGCAGGTTGAAACCATCTGAAACTATATTTGTTAGGTGTCAGTTGCACATTCTACACGAGCTTTGAAAAAAGATGGAATTTAACAAGTGTAGTAAAAGACAAGAATGGAAGAATAACTAACAAAAGAACACAAGTAATGTTGCCGAATGAGGATAACATAATTCTTATACTGTAGGTACTGAAAGAAATAAAAGATCCCAATTTCATTGTTCTGCTCACATCTAATGTTGCATAAGGCAGTTGCCAATTTTTTTCTTTCTTTCTTTTCAAAAAAATGCATGATAATTGCATATGGTCCTCTGACTAATTTTATCAAGAATGAATAAAAATAGTGGCAAGTTAACACTGTAGGGTTGTCACGCAGATAATCATCTTTTTAGAATCAACATGGACAATTGTTTGAGGTACAATAAAATGAGCTCTTAAGAAAACAGTCCAAGACCTGGAAAGATCAATGCTGTTTCATTTTTTCATATAACAGTTCCCTCATTAAATAAATAAGAGAGAAAGCAATAGTAATAGGAAAGCTAAAAACAAAGTGCCAACATAATCAGGCAGTACAGGAAAATAAAAAAAATGTTTGAAGAAGTTATGCTTCTTGTCCCTATCACACGTAAAAATTCACAACACACAAACAATTATGTTGGGAGTTCAAATGCCGAAAAAGGGAAAAAAATACACATACCATGATAACAAAGCAGCCAAGCAAGTTTGCAAGCCCTATAAACATGAAGAGATTTCAAGGTTCAACATTCACAGTAAAATGAATCGACAATTTCAAGAAATGTTTGAAAGATGTATGGGAACTTGGGCACTTAGAATTGGCCCTTGTTTCACCAATACATTGATTATTTGATGTTTGAAAAGGAAATAAGACAGGCATTGAGGAATAATTTTTCACTGACATTTTTTGTGTCAGTTCCCCTTTGTGAAAAATTGAATTGCTTTCCAGCAGTTCGAAATAACAGCACCATATGGATTGGTTTTATTAGAACATGATGTTTTCAACTCTACAATTTGATGCCTCACTAACTGGAAATCATGGAAACCTTAGATCAAATGTGTTTCTCTGAACACTATACATGGATTCTAGTACTGAATATAGATAAAAAGGTGTAATGACAAAGCAACTTCCAAAGAACTAATGCCCATAACAAATGTATCGTGTAGAATAGTAGTGTATCAAAGGCTTGAAAAGTTGAAAAAAAGAAAGAACAAAAAGAGATAGTCGCAACCAATTTAGACCTAAATTTCAGTGACAAGCATAAACTAAAATGACCACATGTGAAACCAGTAAAAAATAATCATGACAGCAAGCAAGTGTGATGACAAAATTTGGTTAGACCTTTGGAAAGATCTCGGATGAATACACAGGTTTAAAAAGGAGTAGCATAGTTCTAGAAAAGACTGATTGGAACTTCCAGCAAAAGCCTGAAATAAAGGATGGCACCTTATAAATTTGAGAATCCTCAAATTATTTTACAAATGCATGTCTGTGTCTCCATTAAAAAAAAGAAGAAGTAAAGATGGCAGGTACATTAATAAAAAGGAATTGAGCATCAAAATATAGAAGACCCACCTCCACTCCCCCAATGCAAAACAGAACCACCAGAACCTCGATAAACCAGTACGACATAAGTTTGTAAAGCATAACTAAGAAACAAGAAGCGATCACAACGAAGAGAATTGCAGATGTCGTGTTGATGTTAACAATACCACTGGAACGGACACCATCCATATGAATCAATTCATCCAAACCATCCTGCAAGCGCAATGTCAACCACATATCACTTGAAAAAAATCAGGGATCTAATTCACCAAGGATCACACTTGACAGGAATTGCAAAAATTTAGCTGTCTAGATGCCCAAAATGACCTTCAATAGCTTATCCTGCTCTATAGCAGCTTCTCTTGCACTCCATGCAGACCAGTAAGAGGCACATAAAATGGTACCGACAGCCATAAGCCATAAGAACACTTCTGCAACATCCACCACTGGACGTCGTGGTGAGTATAGCTGCACTTTAACTGGAAAGGAACATATGGAAGTGAAAACAAATGAATACCCCCATTCAAATGAAAGCCAAGGTTTCATGTTTAGGTTTTATAATGATACAACCATTTCACGTACAATTGCATCCAAAGAAATGAAAAGGCATATCCAAATGTGCCACTGATATAAGGGAATGAGGGAATACATTACTATAGAGAAATGCAAACCTGATGAGCTGCTCGTCAAATATTTTTCCAAGCTTGCACCAGCATCTTGTGGGAGCATGACAGAAGCAATGCCAATCTTTACATCAGTTTCATTGACTTCACAAACCATCTTGAACAGTTCTACAGAAAAAAAAGTTCCAAGAGTAAACCATGAAACCAAAAATGCAAATATAATCAGCATCAACTTTTGTTCATTAAGAAGCCATGGTAATGGTGAATTCACCAATTTACTTTGGTGACACTCCTCACAAAATATTTACATTTTTGAAGAAAAGAAATCAGCTTCTGATGTTTCTAATATGATAACAGCTGTACAGTTCCACACAAACTCCTGTATATTGAAGGGAGTTGATGAGACATTTCAGAGGAAATAAATTTCTTCTAAGAATATTAGTTTTATAGAGCCAAAAGCAGCAGAGAATAAATGCATTTTTGGCAGTAGCACAAACGAACAGATATCAAGAACAACAGCACCAGCAAGGATATAGATACCCTGTTGAGAGAGAAAGAGAAAGAAAGCAACGACATTTATATGCATCAACATAAACAGAACATGATGAGTTAGACAGATCAGTTATTTCAGTCTTAAGCTCCAGGAGATCTTATTCATAGCAGCATATTGGCATGCATGTCAATTGAGAGGATTTTGAACAGATACAATCACAAAGATGACAAAATGTTACACGCAAATACCTGTCCGGTTGTTTATGATGAGAATAGCTGAAGCACCAGCATCTTCGGCAACATTTGCCTTTGTTGTGAAGCTACAGTTACCTCGGTGCGCCAATATGATCTCCCCTGAAAGCTACCAGGCAGCGAGAAAGTCCAATTTATAAGAAAATGAATAGAAGAACAACATTTTGTGTAATTAATTAAACCTGAGCAAGAAGAACTGTACAAATAGATAAAAAATAAAAAAAAAAATAAACCTTATTTTTGGGTTTGCTACAACAATCAGGAGGGTCAGCCAGGGCAAGTATAAATAAATTAGCATGTTTTTCCTTCGATTCCAAAGTGAGACCAAAACGAGCACCGACAC
>Ga0307517_10009354_pt1 | contig 13888 bp, 8 predicted proteins | sample 23_EM_MG_FD_194515 | JGI IMG/M metagenome (GOLD analysis project Ga0307517, IMG submission 194515) | Populus trichocarpa ectomycorrhiza microbial communities from riparian zone in the Pacific Northwest, United States - 23_EM | ecosystem: Host-associated > Plants > Roots > Unclassified | place...
AAGATAATACAGAATGATAAGATCATACGAAGTTGAATCCCCAGCAAATCAAATGTCGAAAGATGAAATCAGTTAATAAAATCAATCACACAAAATCATCTTAAAAAAATGAGGGCGAAAATAAAAAAAAATAACTAGAGGACAAACAAAACTTTTCAATTTGATGGTTAAATTGAATTGAAAAATACCTTTAACAAAAGGAAAAAATAAATGAGGGTCAAATTGAAAAAAAATAAAACAACAATAACTTTGATTAAAGGATGAAATTCAAAACAAAAAAATTTTTAAAACAAAAAGGCCAAGAAAAAAATTAAAAATCAAAAGAATAAGGACCAAAATGAAAAAAAACATATGAAAAATTGTAATTTAAGGAATATTTTTTAAAAATAAAAAGAATCTATAAAAAGAATAGGAACAAAATAAGAAATTAAAAGAATAAGGATTGAAATTAAAAAATAATAAAAAAAAACAATCATGCATTTTATCCGGTAAAAGAGACAAAAAAAAGAAGAAAAAAATATATAATCATTGGCGATAATTCAACCACCATACACCTTTACGCACCACACCATGTAAAAAAGAACACAATGACATATCCAAATAGATAACAGAAGGTTAGGTCTGGCCACCAGGTGAGGTCGAGCGCGTCATCTAAATAACGAGGATGCCACCTACTCACCAACAACTTTTTTATATTAGAAAATAAAAAAGTCAACGTGAAAATATCTTAAGACATTTATTAACCCACTTAAAACTTAAAAATAAATATTTTTATTCATTGAATATAAGGCTTTTTTAAATCATTTATTGTCTTAAGATATTTATTGCCTTTCCATGTATTCTGATTTTATCATTGAAGGGTCTTTAAGTCCCTAGATTAGAATTATATTTGCAGGTATTAAAGCTTTTACTGTAAGACTAAAATTCCTTTAAACTAAAAAGATGAAAATCAAGTATTTGAACATATTGATTAACTCTTATAATATGATATTTTTATATTTTGAATTTTGAAACATCATCAAGTTTTACATAAAACATAGAAAAATTGATCTGATAAAAATCAAACTTAACCTATAACCTAATTAAAATCTATTTATTCTTTTAAAGTAATATTATTATTTTTTTTTAATTTGATAAACCTATCCAATCCATGATGTAGATTTTACACCGATCAACCTCCAATCGGTACACCTAATTAAATTTCTAGTCAAGAAACAAAACTTCGGGGGGGAATTTATAAGCAGAAATAACGTTCTGTTTTTATTACTAGAGAGGGATAACTTTTCCTTTTGATTTCATTATCTGTGAAGCAGAAATAACCTCACAATATTTGTTATTGCTCGGATATTAAAAAATTATATTATTACTCCTAACATATTTAACAAGAAGTAAAATGAGCTGATTGGCAGCATAATTAACAATGCTGGATCCAATTTTAAATTGAGCTGAATGGGCCGAAATTAGCAGTCTACACACTTCTCTTGAGCTTTCATTTAGTGAAAGGACTTTGCCCACGTAGATGACCAATTGGGTCCAGTAAATTTAAGTTCAGGCCCATATAGCTAAAGATCACGTGAAGCATGAGGAATCTCAAGTCTCCTTTCTTCACTACAAAGCAACAACCGCCGTAGCATGCGTTGCGGAGCGCGTGCAAAGAACGCGTCACGCGTTTGAGATGACGTAAGCACGTCCAACATCAGAGTCAACGTCAACTTCACTGAAATAGAAGGGAAAAAAATAAAAAAGCAAGAAAAATAGAAGAGCTTCAAACGGTAACCTAAAAGCCAGGGTTACTGAAAAGCGACTGTTGCATCCCCTGATCCTTCCATCTTCTCCAGGTATGCACGACTCTTTCTCAATTTCTAGGATTTGTTCTTTCGATTAATTGATCCCTCTTTTCTTTTCAATTGATTTTGGAGTTTAATTAAATATAGAATTATGCGAATTTGAATTTAATTTTATTAATTGCGTAGAATCTTTGTAAAGAAACGAGGCCTCTTCTCTTACAGGAAAAACTAGAAGAAAACTTTGAGTAATAAAGAAAATTTTATCAATTGTAATTAGTCATAAGAGCTAGCAATTTTTATTCTTTTTAGTTATTATTGGAAATCTTGAAATTTCCCATACAGGAAAATTTTGAAACTTTCTGCACCAATAAGTTTTTTAATTTATGCAATTCTTGCTATGAAATTGTTGGTCTTTGGATAATATTTCTTAAAAAATTCCTTTGAAGATTTATCTTTTTTTGTTCAATTTTGTAAATGTTTGTCTGTTTAACTGGGCAGGAAATTGGATCGAGGGGTGATTTTTAAGTAAGGAAAGTGCGTTTAGCAGTCATATCTTGGGCAGTATATTTAGAGCTCTCTTCCATTGAGAAGAGAAGTTGAGGATGGCTAGGATTGCAACTAGCATGCACTTGCCGAAGGAGCCTCAGTATCATACACGCAAGTGGTACTTCAGTAGACAAGAAATTGAAGATTTTTCCCCTTCTAGAAGGGATGGTATTGACGTTGAGAAGGAGTCTCAATTACGGAAATTGTACTGTTCATTTATTAAAGAGCTCGGCGTGAAGCTTAAAGTGTAAGCTCTAGATTTATTCGTGTTGATCCATGCATTTGAGATGTAGTGGTCTAGTACCTTGAATGTGGCTATATGATGCGTGCTTTGGCTGTGTGCTTCCGATAGTGTTACTAACTTTACATCCCTATATGTCCGATTCCATATTTATTCCAATGGAAGTTGCTTCGTGTTACTTGCTTCTTTCTAGCTTGTATACTTCATTGAAGTTGCCTATTATGTTAGTTGATGAAGTTTGTGGAGGCTGTTCTATTGGGTGAAGATTCAGATGAAGTTGGATTCCTATTTTCACCCAGTTGCTTGTCCTCACCAGAAGGAAGAATTTTATGCCTTTTTACATTGTCATTTCCAGTTCTGCTGCTGTTCTCTGCATGGCTTAGCAGCATTTATTTAATCCATCTTCCACTCATGGTTGATGGGATGGTACTTGATTATATTCATAGTCTCTTCTTGTTTTCACCTTGTCTTGACTTGATTAATCCTTTAGGTGCTGTTGTTGCCATGTGAAGTGGTTTGTTTCACTCTGGTTGCACCATCTCTTGCTATCATATTGTTTGTGGAGTCATCCTTTTGAAACTGTGCTCCTCTATCTCCATGCTCCTTGTGCTCCATGGGAAAGTAAAAACACACTTCGGATGATTGGTGCACAAAACCATCTCTAACAACTCTTAAGTTGTGTAACTTGATGAACCCTCTGAAAGGCCTAAGAGTATTATTTCATAGTTGTATGGCTGTGGTTCTTGACATGTCATCATTGCCCTTTTATGCAAAACAATTTATTTTCATGACACTCTTGGCATTTCATATTCACCGGTGATGGTGACCCTTGATGTCTGCCCTTCAGGCCCCAGGTGACAATAGCATGTGCATTGATATTGTGCCACCGGTTTTACATGCGTCAATCTCATGCAAAGAATGATTGGAAGGTACTACTTCCATCCTTGGGTTGTATCTGGCTCTCCTATTCTCAACAATTCTTGTGTGGGTTGGCTAATTTGTAATTTTTCTTTGTCGGACAAATACTTATAGCCTGCAAAGCGTATATCTAAGCATCTATCTTGTTACACACCCACAGAGCTTACATTTGCATGTGAAACTGAATGTATTGCATCAATGCTTGACATCTATAATGTTGAAAGCAGGAATACGTGTCCATGCTGTTACACTATCTCTTAAAAGGAATTGTTGATATTATTTTTGAATGTAATACCGTTTTCCAGATATATTATACTCTGTTTTTTTTTGTATTTGAAATGCACACTTGCTTTAACCAAGGAACAAATATCTTTTCTGACTTTTTCAAGCTCCATACTATTTCAGGTCTACTTTTTATCCTTTTCCTCCCCTGTGCTTGAAGCGAATCATCATTTCTAAAATTGGCCCACATGCTTATGTTTCACATGCACAGAAACATATACCTTTTTTTTGGGAAACAACAAGCAGATGGCTGGTTTTGATTTGCCTTTAATTCCTTGGAAGTTTTAAAAATTGCAGACAATGGCATCTGCAAGCATGTTTCTTGCTTGCAAACTGGAGGAAACTCCGCGCTTGCTGAGGGATGTTGTTGTTGTGGCTTATGAGCTGATGCACAAAAGGGATCCTTCTGCCTCACATAGAATCAGGCAGATAGTAAGTGGATTCCTGTAATTCTTTCAGTTTCCATTGTTCCAAGCTGTTGCACTTACTTATCCAGCAAATCATTTGCTTGTAGGGATTTTGCAGTAGTCAGAAGGAATTGCTTGTAACTGGAGAGAGGCTTTTATTGGCAACAATTGGTTTTGATCTTGATGTCCAACTTCCTTACAAGCCACTTGTAAATGCTTTGAAGAAATTGAACATATACCCAGATCTTGCAAAAGTAGCTTGGAATTTTGTGAATGATTGGTAAGCCCTCTATTTGCTCGTTGTATTTGGTCCAGTGTAGATTTGATTATAGATTCTTGCCAATTATCTCTTTGAATGATCATGTATTTCTGTGATGGGATTTGCAGGCTTTGCACAACTTTATGCTTGCAGTACAAGCCCCATTACATTGCAGCTGGTTCCATGTATCTCGCTGCCAAATTTCAAAAGGTGAAACTTCCTACAGAGAAGGGAAATGTCTGGTGGCTGGAGTTTGACATTTCACCTAAACAATTAGAAGGTATGTTGGTATATATTGCTTTAAGTCAAAATTATGAACATCGGGATCCTTGATCTTGACTACCTGCTGATATCAATTAGCATTTCTGTTATATTGATTATTTACGCAGATGCAGTTTTTGTAGTTCAAACATAATTTTTTTTTAAGAGATGCACCCATATTATTAGTAGAACAACTTTTTTCTGTTCATTCATTTGTCCTCGTTTAACTTTCTGTTAACCTATTTTCACAAATGCTTTCCAGAGGTCATCCAACAGATGGCCAGGTTGTTAGAGCAAGATCCAAAAAGGACTCTTCCGGCAACGCATGGGAGGGTTCCACAATCTAAAGCTTCTGCCAAGAAGATGGTTACCAGTAGTGCGCAATCAGCTGTTACAAGTGTATCAATGTCTAATTCACTTGCTAGCGATGGGGCTGTGATGGAAGCTTCATCCTCATCTGACAGAAACACCAGCCTGAATGAAGTTTTACCATGTCAAACAATTGATAGTGGTGCAAGCAGTGTTGTTGAGGATGGTGATGGTAAGAATCAGCCAAGAACAGGGGACTATGAGTTGAGCTCCAGCAGCAATATTGCCCCATCTTATAATTCCCATCATAACATTGATGTCCACCAGATTAGAGAGACATTAAAGAGACGGAGATGCCAGATAGCTGCAAAAAGTAGAGCTTCATTGTCCAATGAAACCATGGATGCTGAGTTAGATACGGAAACCTGGATAGAAAGGGAGCTAGAAGAAGGGATAGAGTTGCAAACTGCTCCTTCAGAGAAGAAACGAAGGAAGGTGTGATTCGGAGGATAAGAGCTAAATAGTTACATATAGTTGAACGAGTTTCAGTATTCAGAAATGCAAATCTTTCTTGGTCTCCTGCAATTGTCAGGCAAGTTTTAGAATAACCTCGTAAACATTATCCTTGTCATTTATTGATTCCTGAGAATATCAGCTAAAATAGACACATTTAGTTATAACATTTTTTGCATCGAATATTTTCATTAGAGCGAGAGTATTGAATTTGTGAAGTTGTAGATCATATATTACAAGAGATTTTGTAATTGTTAGCAGCAGCGGCATCCATGCTAGGAAATAATTCAGCATGTTGTTTTTCTGCACTTCTTTAAGGGAAAATTAAGAAGTTCTTCGTTACTTAATTGTTCTCATTCGTTGTAAAGCTACGAGAGAAATTTTCCATGATCCCATTCCCTTTCCTGGTGATGTGAATTTGTAAGCATGGCTGGGATGTACCCCTGTCGTTCCTAGTTTTCAGCCCATTCGACGAGTAGCTTAGATGAAGCTTGGGTAGTCTTCCGGCCCATTTAAGCAAGGATCCATAGGCACTCCGGTCCAGGTCCTCGGTCCCATCAAAAGCAACTTGGTCAGAAACGAGCTGGGTCATTTATTGGGCCTCTCTAAAATTTTACTGGGCCGATACTGAGACCCTCTTCTTCTTCTTCTTAGAATATTCTTAGAACAAGGTTATGGATTTTTTAGGTATTCCAATAGTCTATAGTGTAAACTTAGCATTTTCCTTTTGCATTTTTTATAACATAACAATGAACAAAAACATGGTGTAAACATTTGAGAAACTATGCTGGGGGTTGAACGAAGGCTAAAAAAAAAAACATTAACTTGATTAATTTTTAAGTTAAATATAATTTTAAAATGCATTCGTTACCGCAATTTCAAGCACCCATACAAAAAAAGGCATTAAATCGAGTATTTATTTATGAATTGACATTTTTGGTTTGAATTTATAAAATATTAATTACAGATACCTGATTTCTATTTTTTCATGCCCATTAAAGGCTTTAAAATAAGACTGAAGTCAATGGAGAGCTTATTTAAGGGGTCATTTGGGACTATTTTCTCTTCCTTCTTCATGTTTTTGTTTTCATTTTTAATAAAATAAAGAACAATTATTTAAGTAATTTTTAGTTTTGCTTTTTTAATTAAAAAAAAAAACTGAAAGGGAAACCGCAGAGTATATTAGAGAATAACAAGTATATATTTTGTGTGGTGTATTTTCATTTATATTTAGGCAAACGATGCATGTGATGGTCAAAAGAGGAAATTAGAATGATCTAATGGCCAGTCCTCCTGAATTATTAGTCGATAGTTCTTTTCTTTCTGCCTCTGAAAACTATAGTAAAATTGAAAAGAAGGACGATTATTTTTTAGTCTCTTTTCCTTTCCACCTTCACTTTCCAGACCCTTTTGCACACTGGCAATCCTTTTTCTCCGTACCAGACAAAGTGCTGAGACATTTCACTTTCCATCATCTATTATTTTTTACCATCCAATTAGCACAGGGAGAAGCAAATCAAGATCACAAACAGATCACGTGAAAGGTCCAGCATCATTGGACTCCATCTGTAGACAAAGACAAGAAAGCCTATCTGTGCTTTATGTTGGACGACGACCTGGATAAGAGTTGTGCACGAGATATGCCAACCCAGGCCAGTAGATTATAGCCAGAAAGATAGAGGAATTATATGTAGAGAATAAGGAAATATTTACAAGGGCTCAGTGGACATGGAAAGCAAAGAGAAGCATGGCCCTCCTTCTGTTGGATTTTCACGCCTTAAGCTTGACAAAGCATATATTCTCGGGTTCCCATGACTTGTCTTCTTCTCAACACCTTTAAATCCTGCTCGCTTTAGACCACCTCCTTGAATTTGACAAGCATTTGACTCGATCGATCGAAATTAATGGAAGAATGAGAAACTGCACGTATTTTATATCATAGGTTAATGGCAAACTTTGATTGCTTTAAGATCGATTACTTGGCTTCTTTTTCCAGACCCTCTACAAAAAACAAATTGCTTTAGTGACGTCGAACCAGTCAGAATATTTCCAGCTTGCTTTATCGATATTGTTTGAAGGAGAATTTATTGGATTCCTAATCTCCTGAAGATGGTTGATGATGGGTACTTGTTATAACTATAATATCTATCATGATAATGCGTGTTTGGTAGGAACTCAGCTTTTTGACTACTAAAGATTAAACTGAAAGTTGGAAGTTGCGTCCTGATCATATATATATATATATATAAACCGATTGGCATGGAAGATTCACTGTGTTTCTTGATATAGATAGTGGTATAATTATTATTTTGTCAATATACTATTATTGATTTCTTCTGTTATCCTACTGGGTAGGGTATTATTGGTAAGTGCTACAAGATCTCGAATATTTTAACTCATGGTTACGGATCGAATCGAGAACATTTTCTTTTCCAAGTGAAATCCTCTACTATATGAAAGAGTAAAAACATGTTTTTGTTGTTGTGGAATAAGAAACATTCGTATCTTAATGCATGTATTTAATTTATAGTTATTATGAGATTTATAGAGAACAATTCAATTTTTTTTTTTTACCTTCTAGGAGCATATTGTAAAAACTATATTACCCTTAAAAGCAAAAAAAATTATAAGGTTAATCAAAGACAATTTGATCTTTTTACATTTTAAAAGCACAATCCATATTACCCTTGAAAGCAAAAATTTTCAAACTTGCACCCATGGATGTTTTCATATTTTCAAACTGGTGTTTTAGTAATTAACAAGTTGGCCGAGACGATTTGGTCCTTTGATAAATATAAACGTTATTTTAAAAACAAAAGTGGTTGGAGAGTGCAATTGATGCATCAACGAGTGGGAAATATTCGTGCTTTTCGGGTGATGTGTGAGTCGTCTTTCTATATCCAAACAATGTTGTTGGAAGTGTCTTGCCATGATCTTTCTGGTGATATGACGCATGTATACAGTGGCGTATAGTGGTTGGGCTCCCATGAACTTCATTCTTTTCTCTCTCTTCTCTTCTCTTTGTCAAAATATCAATATGTTCTTTCATTTGTTTTTTTTAATCCAATTTGGTTTTTATTTTTTAGATTGATATTTATTTTTTAAATATTTTTTTATTGTTTTTTTTCAATTTTGTCACATCATTTGGTTTCAATTAAGTTTTTTTTTAATCAAATTTGCTGGTCCTTATTTTTTTAATTGCTGCTTATTTTTTATTTTTTATATCAAATTTGATCTTTATTTTGATCGTTATTTTTTTTCACTTTTCTTTCTAGGGTTATCTCAATCATGTGCACATAGTCGCGGGGTTACTGGATGAATCCAGGTTGACTAAAAAAAAAAAACTTTCATTACTTTTTTTTTCATTAATTTATTTTTAGTTTCGCCTTTCAACATTGAATTTTATTCAGTTTTTTTATATGATAGGGTTACCCTAATATAACAATCAAGTCATAGATCTTACATACTAACCTGGATGGGGGGTGGGTCAAGGTTTTTTTTTTTACTTTTTTTATGTTTTTTTTTGTTAATTTATTTATTGTCGTTATAATTTTTTATCCATATCATTTAAATTAGCTGAATTTTAAACTCAGTTGAGTTAATAAACTGAGTATATTTTTTTTATTTTTTTAGAAATGGTTGCATCGCTCTAGATCTTTTTTTACATTAAAAAAAATCTTGATCGAGCTACGGCGCATAGTCCAATCTAAAAGAATTCGTTTGATGATTAAAATAAGTCTTTTTAGCTACCATCCATGTTTCATATCTGATCATATGAATAATAAGAAGTAAAACTTTCAACAATTCCTTAATTTCGGCTGGATATACACACGCCTTGCCTTTCACCAAACAAGAAAGGTGGTCAAATAATTAGTTTCGGTACGTAGGCCAAAAATAACAAGGAAAGATCACTTTCCGTAATTAAAACCAATATGTTTATAGGGTAATAGATCATCACAAGTCCAAGATCTACAGTGGAGCGGGAGGAGGTCGCAGATACATCGTCCGGCCGGGAAAAGAAAAATTCTTTTATCACTTGTGATTTGGTTGCTGAAAACATCATCAAAATTAGTCTTTTCAGGGTTGTTATACACTGAAAGGTGCAGAAGTTTACACTTGAACAATAATTAGAACATTTGCAAAGCAATTTTTCTCGAAGGGTTGAGGATCCTCCAATATCTAATTCAGGTTAGCTAAGAGATGGAATTCCTATGAGTTGGTGTATGTGCATGTTTAGTTGCAGAGAATATTCAGATTTGGTAACTTGCGCCCATAAATTAACTTAGGATATGATTATTAACTGCTAAATCATTTATTATCATAGCTTTATTTAGCATGAAATATAGAAAGCATTAGCTTTACAAAATGTACGTACGTCTAATTAAGCTCAAGGTTAATTAATTCATATATACTATATATAACTATTTAGAAAAGACTGCAACTTTACAATAAAAATAAAATATCTTTATTGAAAGTGCCACCAATGGGTGTTTTACCTAAGGTTGACTGGCTATGACCGAAGAAAAGGTTTTTTTTTTTTTTTTTTTTAAATTTATGATTTTGATGGACCCCTAAAGACATCGATGACAGCAAAATGCTTTTGGAGGGTTATCGAACTGCTTTTAACAAAAGTTCATGTAAAGAATCTTTATAAAAAGAAATTATATATATATATATGATAAATGATTTAATTATAGCGCATAGTTGAAAGATTCACCATGTTTTAATCCAAGAATAAAAAATTCAGCATGGATGGCTATGTAGCTAGCTAGGGGCGCCCCCCCCCCAAATCCCTCTTATTTTCTTCGTAGCCTCCGACAACTTTACAACTTTTATACTACTGTTTAAACTCTTATATATTTCCCACAGTGAGTATCTTATATATTTGCAAATAATTAGAAGTGCTTAAAGGGAAGGGAAGAGAGAGATATAAGGTTGTATATAAATCTTCAAACGGTAGCCGTACGTATACCCTTTTTATTCAATCACTCGCTCTAACTTTCGATATGATTGCTTCTACTTTTGAATAAAATGATAAACACATTCGGCAGAAATTCCCAAGTTTTGAGCCCATGTAGGAACCAATCCTGGCCATTTTTTTCACTCCAACAGTTCTTTAAGTAGTTCTCTAATTAATTAATTAATTATTATCTGATTTGTACACCAATATTATTACCTTATTTTTTATTATTTTTTAATAATCTATACTAGCATTAAAAACTACAGAAACAAATATGTACAAACAGAAAAGAACACAGAAAAAAGAAAGATAACAACAAGAGAAAAAATAATATAATAAAACAGAAAGTTTCAGGACTTATTAGATCAACTTTTTGTTTCTCTTAGCAAGTCTAATCTTGTGTAAGTGAAGTTTCTTTCAAGTGACTTCAACTATAAAGCTAGACGATAAAGAATTAAATCAAATACTAAAAAATTTAAAAATTTCTAGCCAAACAAATACCCCACAAGACATCGGAGGCCAAAGTGAAAATAGTTTTACATTTGGAGTATACTTTTTAAAATCCGGCGAGGCTCGGCGGGTCGACCCGGGACCCGGTGTTGGAATCGGGTTGAAGAAAAAACAGAGGAAAGAAAAACCCGGTGTGACCCGGCGAGCCGGTTGACACGGCAAGACCCGGTTGCAACCCGTTGACTTGTTTTTTTTACTAAAATAACGTCGTTTTGATTTTTTTTAAATGAAAAAAATTAACCCGGACGATTCGGTGACCCAATCAAAACTCAGAACCCGGGTCTTGGATCAAGCCGGGTCTAAAAATTATGGTGCTTTTTAATTTAACCCGGACGATTCGGTGACCCAATCAAAACCCAATATAAAACTAGTGCTTTTTAATTTAAAATATATTAAAATAATATTTTTTTAAATATATTAATATATTAAAATTATAAAAAAAACATCTTAAAAACATCAATTTAATATCTTTACAAGTAAAATATAATTTGAAAAACACTTTAAAAAATATAAGCTATTACAATGTAAAAAAACACTTGGAATATTACGTACCTTAATAACATTAATGCTACGAACCAAACCAAATGCATTACTATATTAAACTGTAACAGCATCCAAGTAAGATCAAGAAGAAAAATAAATGAATCCCTCTAGATCAGTAATGGTGAACAGAAATTATTGCAGGGAATAGCTTACCCTGCGATGATCATCGATCTCTTGTAGTTTATATATACAATCACAAACTACCTATGGCATTCTAACCAACCCGTCCTAATCAAATAATTAAGCAATTAAGGTGGTGAAAACATTAGAAATATTAATCTTTAAAAACCTGATGGCTCTGTTGAAAGCCTTAATTTTTTACTGGGTGTAGTGCATATGTTGGGGGAATACCATGCATAAATATTTATCTTCCGATCGAACTCAAACTGCTTTCTAACCTTTTGCCGTCCAAATACTAATTTAATGAATGATGTGCTCCATCTGTCCTTTCATCCATCTATAATTTCATTTTATGTTCTTGACCTTTCTAATTGATGTTTGAAGCCTCCATTGCTTTCATCATGCCTTGGAATTATTGTTAAAGGGCAGGCAGTACACTTAATTACGCCTTCCGATTTCCTTGAACGAATCTTTCAAGATTCATGAAAGTGAGAGTGATAATTAAAGATTTATGTAAATTGAAATGTAGAAAGAAACAGCTCTTTTGTGAATTGAATCTTGGAATGTAGCGAGACTAGGAAGTTTGCAAAAGGTGACCAGCAAGAATAATTAAGGAAGTAAAGCTTTCGTTAATTAATAAAGAATAATTGCCTTGAATAAGAAGAGGGAAAAAGTAACTAAAAACAAATAAACAAGCAAGAAAACAAAAGGTGGGCGGGCATGCTAGCAGCTACAGGGGGGTAAAGTTAAGCTTGCCCATGCTCTTATCTCACATTCTCCCATCAACTTTTCGACTGATGTGAACCCTTGTGGGGCTGAACAAAACATTATTATAGGTCTTCTTAGAGGGATTGACAGCTTAATCATACTTAATTCTTTGATGGATTGACAGCTTAACATACTTAATTCTTTGATGCATTGACAGCTTAATCATACTTAATCTATGAATATTAATTGAGCTCTCTTAGTTTCTCCTCCATGAGTAGACAAAAGCATTATAGAGATTAAGAGCTTTTTTCATTTCTTAAGTTTTGTAGTGGTCAGAATTTAAGATTTCTTTTTTCTTATTAATTTCTCATGGGACGCTCCTGCAGCACTTCATTTTACACTTAGTCATGGCTTTACAATTCGATATGATTGAGTTTGAAAGTCTATCAGCAATAAAAAATATATATATATATCTTATTTATTAAAAAAAATGGTTTCATTTGTGAGAATAGTGTGTGTATATAGTTTGATTGAAATTTTTTACAGCTAATTTTTTATATATATAAGCATTCTATTGGCTGTGCCTTACAACTCAATATTGTTAAGTTGGAAGTTTTTTTTTTTGATGAAATCAAAAATATATATAGAATAAAAAAAAAACCTGATCAGTGTAGGCAGAGTTTTAGCTACATAGATTGTAGCTTGACATCAGCCTAATTACAATGAAACATAAAACCCTACTAATGAAGCAAATAATACAAAAACCACACGACATCAAAACTTACGCAGAGCAAGCCGAAATATATTCGTGATTCCTATATAGATCAGCACCAGCATATCAAAATGAAGAGTTCAGATTTCTGATCCAGCCTGCAGCAAAGCAAAACAAATACCATAGAATATCTTTCCAGATTGGCTGCTTTTCCTCAAATATCAAGATGTTCCTAGCATTCCATATAGTCCAGACAATGCTAAACATAAAGCCCCCCAAACAGATCTTTCAAACTTACAATGTTTTTCCTGCAGAAGACCTAGCCATTGACATTGAAGGTTGTCAAGGCCATATGGCATTACCCAGCTCAAACCTCGTCAAGCTACAATTTTATTCCATAGTTTCTAGACCATTTGGCAATGCATGAGGATGTGGGAGACAATTTCTGAATGATGCTCACAAAAAGAGCAACGGTCATCCTGAGGGCTTGGGATGTGCCTTTTCACCATGAAGGCTCTTGTGCAAAGACCTTCATTTAAGGCCAGCCATAAAGTCATTTTTTTTGTTGAAGGGCAAATGAATTTCCCGACATCTGTTAAGTTGGAAGTGTGCATAATTATAGAATTTTCTGCAAAATTTGAGAATTTTATTAGGAAGGTCTTGTAATTTTAATTATCCTTGAAAGAATAAATAGCATGGAGATTTTAGTAAGTGTTTATTTATATGTTATAACATGCTTTTTAAAATATTTATTAAATTGATTTTTGCTTGAAAATATATTAAATTGTTTTTTTTATGGTTATGATTTATTA
>Ga0307517_10009355_pt1 | contig 13887 bp, 6 predicted proteins | sample 23_EM_MG_FD_194515 | JGI IMG/M metagenome (GOLD analysis project Ga0307517, IMG submission 194515) | Populus trichocarpa ectomycorrhiza microbial communities from riparian zone in the Pacific Northwest, United States - 23_EM | ecosystem: Host-associated > Plants > Roots > Unclassified | place...
TGATATCGTTGGCGAATTGTTCGCGGCGAGCGGCAGTCCAGTCGCGGGCACCACTGATCCAGGCTTCCTTCAAAGGAACCATATGGTCCTACGAACGTATCTAAGTTAAAACAATGGATATGAGGCTTGAGGGGTGTAGGTTGCTTACAATGTCGATATCGGAAGCCGAGGTGGCGGAGACGTCATCGTAGGGTGAAACCCAGTTACCGGAAACAGCGGTACATTTGGAATTTGTGACGACGTTCGTGCCGTCCCTCTTCAGAACGGCTAAATACGGTGACAGATCAGTCAATAAGGTGCCTGAAGGCAGTGAATCGGAGGCTGACTCTCTCTGGTGTTGCATTGACCACTGACTAAGAGAGACGGCGAGATGCTTCAATCTGACTTGTTCGGAAAGAGTTGGGGTGTGTGGGGAAAGCTTACTGATGATCCAGGTGTGGAAGTAGTCTCGTTTGTATGCAGGGGAGTTGGATGGTTCCTCAACCGTCACTGAAGGATGCAACGTTGAGATGTCATTCCTGGGAACCGTGGATGCAGACACTCACATTGGGAGAGATAGGTCTTCGCGGTCGAGGCGGAGATTCCGACCGGCAACGCACGACGACCGAACTCGGAGAAGTGAAGGGGAGCAGCAATGGTGCTAACAACGAGGGTGCCTGCGACGAGGATCGAAGAGAAAGCAACCATCGTACTAGAAGCTGTACGTGCAAACACAGACAGCGAGGAAGGGGACGTTCACCGAGGAGAGAACGGAGTCTCATTGCCAAGCTCGGCCCGTTTTTATCCTAATCGCTCTGAAACAGACAAGATAGGGAATGTTCGGGTGTCGGAAGCCCGATATTTCGAGGAATGCACCATATGTACGCACCATGTGGACGACTGGAAGGAACTGAAGGTGGAGGCGGGAGCCGTCGTGGCCTGGTTCATGATGTAGTATCAAAACGGCGAGGATACCGTTGGTAATTGACATTCGTCCCAAGAACCACCTGAACGAATCCACATGCACACTGTAAGGCCTGTAGTGATCGGCATCATGGGAAGTCTAAATCTGAATCGAAGGACAGGCCACAGAAGCAACCGGCCAAGCTTAGGAGAGGTTGAACACGTCCGGGGGACGCCTCCGTTGCCTCAATGTCACGGTTGGCATGGGGCAGTTGATCGCCCAACTCTTGTCTGGGTTGAGCTCGTTCGTAGAACCGGTTCTCGTGTTTGGTATGGGAGTGTGCGACGTGGTGTAGCAGCTGCGAGACCCGTAGATAAGTGGAGGAAAGGGAACAGCATCCACCTCCTTCATATGGCGCAGGGAGATAAGCTCTGGAGATCTATTCTGAGATCTGAGTGATGAATTCACTGCCGAGCCCATCGAACAAAGAACACAACGACTTACCCCGCGAGCATACAACCATGTTTATTTTGGAATGGATGGTATGGTTTCGAACTGCAGGAGCAGCGTGGTCTCCGTTCTGGAAATAGTTCGTGTGCGAGGTGGAAGCCTGGATCATCATCATCGACGGGAACCCTGTGGGGGTGAACGTTAACAACGTTGATGCATGATGTCAGACGATGAACGCTCGAGCTTCTTGTTCGGATCCATAACCGTCTCCTCAGACTTTTAGGACCTCTTCGACGTTGGCGGTAAAGTCTCGAGACCGATCACTGGCGGAGATCGTGGTATCGGTAAAACGGTGTCTGATTCATTCAATTGCTCTTCAGTTTCAGCGTTCAGATATATCAGCTTACGTGAATAACTCTCGAAGGTTGCAACTAGCTCGTAAAGAACGGTGCAAAGGCGTGGCACTGCTTCGTGGTTAAAATATCCAATATCTGATCTCGTCCGGCTGAACGTACCCCACAATCCCTGTACTACCACAGGCGTGCGTCTCATACCGGACGGTCAAAGACTGAAGAACTCGCCGGAGGGCATGACGCCATCGTTTCCGGAGAATGCATCCTAATTGTGGAATACATACAGAGGCTCTCCGTCGACAGGCTCATGGACGAGACTCTTTATGTCTCGGTTGATAGCGCTGGGGATGCTTGGGGAGAAAGGTTCGACGTCACGTCTACGCCGTGTGTCCTGCGTTTCCTTGACGGTTGTTGGCTAGTGACTATCAGTGGCGAAATTATTTGGCCCACGCTTGGACCGAGGTCTTGACGCTGGACTTTCACCGAAGATTTCTTTCACCTGGAGACGCTTGCCTCTTCTTCGGGCTGTCACAAACGGGGGTAGAAAAGTGGATGAAATTCATTCGACCCTGCTCAACGTGGGCGATTTCTCTCTCCCTCTCAAGGCCGGTGAAAGTGCTGATTTACGATTGTTAGATTGGTTCTATTGAAGGGATTGTTATCTCAAACCACGAAACACTCAGCGCTAGCAAGTCCAGCCGCCGTAATCCGTCTTGCTACGGATGGTGAGCTCGGATGGGGGGTATCATCGATAGCACCACCACGTGCAGTCAGTATTCCAGTTTCCTCGTCTTCTTCAATTCTACCCCTTCGCTCAATGGGCCAACGTAAACACTGCGTCGATGATCCCTTCGTCCCTCCCTGTGTTGTGCTTGAATGACCCAGAACACGCGATGGACGTTCACTTGTGCGGTCCTTTCCAGCCGGTGTTTATGCATATGCATCACTGTCTATATAATCGTGCACCCACACATTCGTCCAAACGACATGAAACCTCGTGGAACCGTATGTCTGCCCTTTAAAGCTCAGAAATTCGACGGAAGAGTGAAAGCTGCTTCTCTCAGGCTGTAGCGTTATCAGCGCCAGTCGGTATAACGCCCATAACAAGGCCACCCGGGGGGGGGGGGGCTTCGACCTGACTTCCTGGAAAGATCGAAGAGGTCCCCACCCGTGGAGCGGAGGGACAGATCAGGTCAGTCGCATCCTACGATTTTTTTCTCCGATTGATCCAGAACGGGTGAGTAACCTCGGTTAATGAGATAGACAGAGATGGTGGCGTGGAAATGGGAAACGTACAATTCCTCATAATCGCTGGACCTTGTCATTGTTTTTTTTTTTTTTTTGGTGTAACCAAATAGATGGTATATGTTACCACGGGCATACACATCGTCCTAAGGACCTCGTCATTGTCGTAGAGCAAGAGACGACCGATCGTCGTGGGATTTTGCCGGTTGATGGGAGGAGGTTCGCGGGTAAACGTGGCCTGCAGATACATAGAGATAGCTCTTGAACGTCTGACCTATGAATGCAGTGAGATGATTGAATGGTTCTTCTTGCACGAGGCGCAATACGAGGAGATGGCCGCTTATCTCTGTTGGCGTTCGGGTTCTTCCGTACAGCCTTCACACCGCACCGTCACCTCACAGCTACCTCGAGTTTTGACTATGGATGCAAAGACCCAACGACCGAAAGACCGGGAAGGCGCTATCTCGGCGTTGAACGTCGCTGTTGAAGCCTTGAATCTCATAAAGGAGGTCGCAAGCGTTACACCAGCCAAGGCCGCCTTTGGTTCCGTCAGCGTGCTTCTCACGATGATAAGGGTATGTCTCGCCCTGTTGTGCAACGATGGGCTACAAGTTCACAAATGACCAGGACTCGATGGCCAACGAACTGGAGTACGTCGAGATCGGGTTGCACTGCGCTGATATCTGTGAAGCGCTCGACCGGGGGATGAAAGGAAAGAGCTTGGACGAGCTCAGTCAGTCTGTGTGCGATGCCATAAATCGATTAACGACGTAAGTGAAACAAGCAATCCATGCTTGGAATCCATTCGCTTAGCATTCCCTCGATCCTAGGACCGTTGCGGAAATACAAAGGAAGGCCATCAAACAGAGTGGGCGGAACGCGGCCTCCCGACTTTTCCATGCGAAGTATAATAAGGAGAAAATTGCCGCGTGGAAGTTAGACCTCAACAGGATCCTTCACGTCTTCAATGTGTGTTCCATATTGTTTCTGCGTGCTTATTGCTAACAGTTCGTTCGCAGACCGAGCTCGCGATAAACACCCATCACGGTGTTGTTGGCACCCGCACTATGGTCTCCGAGATACATCGGGACCACACCCTTAACGTGTGTTCCATATTGTTTCCGTGTGGCCATCGCTAACCGTTCGCTTGCAGACCGAACTCGGGGTAAACACCCACACCATGGTTTCTGAAATGCATCATACCATGGTGAAAATCAAGGCTGACGATCAAAATCAGTTGGTGAGCAATATTCATACTCTATTCCATCAACCAAAGGAATAACCAGCCTCGTTGCCCAGACCCAAGCCAGGTCAGCAATCTTGATTACCAATGGATCTAACATCTCACACCCCCACTTAGCATGCCTGGAGAGTTACCACCACCACCGCCAAGGAACTTCTTCGGACGCGACGAGCTGATCGAGAAGATCGTTGGTCTCGTAGAAGACACGAGGCCCATCGCTCTCATTGGCGCCGGAGGGATTGGCAAGACATCCATTGCTCTGACCGTCCTCCATGACAATCGCATCAAGCAGCAGTTCGGTGACCATCGTTGGTTTATCCGTTGTGACAAGTTCACCCCCTCCTGCATCCATTTCCTCCACCAACTCTCCACAGTCATTGGTGCAGGTGTTGAAAACCCCAAGGATCTGGCCCCTCTGCGACCATTCCTCTCCTCAAAGAAAATGTTCATAGTCCTTGACAATGCAGAATCCATTCTTGGTCTCCAGGGATCAGTTGCTGGGGAGATCAATTCTGTGGTAGAGGAGCTGAGTCAATACAACAACATTTGCCTTTGCATTACCTCCCGCATCTCTGTTCTCCCTCCTGGCTGTGAACTACTTGATATCCCAACATTGTCAATGGAGGCTGCACATAACACCTTCTATTGCATCTACAAACATGGTGACCCATCCAACCTGGCCCACAAAATCCTGGGACAACTTGACTTCCATCCACTGTCAATCACCCTACTTGCTACTGTTGCCCAGAACAACAGGTGGAACACCAAACGATTGACCAGAGAATGGGAGAAACAGAGAACAGGGATGCTTCATACCCAGCAGAACAAGAGCCTTGCTGCCACCATAGAACTTTCACTTGCCTCCCCCATGTTCCAGGACCTTGGCCCCAATGCTCGCCCACTCCTTGAGGTGGTTGCCTTCTTTCCTCAAGGCATTGATGAGAACAACCTGGATTGGCTATTCCCCTCCATCCCCAACAGAACAGACATCCTTGACAAATTCTGTATCCTCTCCCTGGCCTACCAGAACAATGGATTTATAACAATGCTGGCACCACTCAGGGACTATCTCTGTCCCAAAAGTCCACTGTCAACCCCACTTCTCAACACAACTAAGGAGCACTACTTCAGCAGGTTGTCAGTTAAGGTTGACCCTGACTCTCCTGGGTTTGGAGAAGCACAATGGATCATATCAGAGGATGTGAATGTTGAGCACCTGCTTGATGTCTTCACAACAATTGATAAGAGCTCAGTCAATGTCTGGGATGCTTGTGCATATTTCATGAGACATCTCCATTGGCACAAAATGCGGCTTGTTTCACTGGGACCAAAGATTGAAGGGCTCCCAGATAACCACCCTTCCAAACAAGAATGTTTATTCCAGCTTGGGAGGTTGCTTAATACAGTTGGAAACCCCACAGAGTGTAGGCGACTTCTCATTTATACCTTAGAGCTCCAGAGAAAGCAGGGGGATGGCAATCAGGTTGCTGAGACATTGAAGCTCCTTTCTGATACAAACCGCACTCTGGGCCTCTTTACAGAAGGGATACCACAAGCAAGAGAGGCTCTGAAAATTTATGAACAGCTCAATAATACAGTAGGGCAAGGACAGGCTTTGATTAATCTTGCCTGGTTGTTATGGCAAGACAACCAAATTGATGCTGCAGAAAAAGTTGCATTCAATGCTATCAGTCTCTGCTCAGACCAGGGCAGTCAATTTGTGGTCTGTGAGTGTCACCGTGTCCTTGGCAATGTATGTCACTCCAGGGGTGAGAGTGAGAAGGCCATCAACCATATTGAGATAGCCCTAGGGATTGCATCTTCTTTTAACTGGCATAGCCAGATATTTTTTAACCATTACTATCTGGCAAATCTGTTGTTTGGTCAAGGGAGGTTTAGTGATGCACATGGTCATATCAAACATGCCAAGTCACATACAACCAATAACACATACTATCTGGGTTATGCCACAGAGCTGCAGGCTGAGTTCTGGTATAAGCAACAGAGGCTTAAAGAGGCAAAGTCTGAGGCTTTACATGCTGTTGAGCTTTATGGGAAGATTGGGGCCATTAGTGATATTGAGGACTGCAGAAAGCTTCTCCAAAAGATTGAAAAAGCAATAAGTGATGGTAAGTCTCCAGGAATTACACTGTTTTGTATCCCCATTCACCATCTATCTTCAGTTTAAGGTGCTAAGGGCAGGAGACACTTTCTCAAAAGTAGTCAGCTACATCCTTCTCCAACCCAACTCCACATCTGGACACTCCTTTTTCCATTGCTGAATTCCTTATTGTTCTGAGCCTCACATCTTGAGGACATTCCCTCCCATACTGGCTAGACCCCTATATGCTATGCATCATTCTCTCTCTCATTCTTCCCCCACTCCATGTCAATATTTTGTATTGTATATTCCATTTCCTATATTACATTTGCTTTATTCTTATATATACCAGTATATCAGTGATTGTTGAATGTTTGGTTTGCCAATATGACAACTGTCAATAGATGATTTGCTGTAGTTCAGTTATGAGGCCACATGAAAGTGCAAATAGCTGGAATGTCACCAATCAAATACAGAGTCATCCCAATCCTACTAACCTCAAAAAGGTAACTATAGTCTGTATCCAGGACAGACACCTGTAATGTGCTGGGTCATGGAAGCAAATTTGTAGCAATACCAATGAGTAAAAGATAGGAGTAAAGGCAGATAGCGTAAATAGGCTTCCACACTCCCATTACCTCCAATATGCCCATTGAGGAGCCATCTCTACACACCTTGAGGTACTTGATAATTTGTATTCCACCCTGTGCTGGGCTGAGTTCCCTTCTAAGGTACTTAGCGCAGAACCTGATGCCCGAAACAAAATGTCAAACCGTGAAGAACAGCCCACCAAAAACAATGGATGTATTGATGAAGCAGTTGCTTAGCGGATTGGAGTTTTTCTGCAACAATCTTTCCACCGGTGTATCCCACAGCCCGATAGAGCAACCCTGCAGAACCCCGATATCATAAATTCCCTTAACTTATTCGCGTGCGCGGGTGGCAATCTCGCTTTCGTCCCATTTCACGGCGGAGATCCCCTCACCTCGAGAGCCGAAGTACTCCTCGTACGACACACGACTCCATTCGAGAGTGCCATGCCCGTCGTTGTCGTTTACATTCCCATCACACACAAGGTTGGGGCTACCGTTGCGTTGCTATGGAGTTGGATCACTGGGGTGGGACAGTGAAGTTCATACGGCATGCATATCAGAATCAACCCCGTGATGTTCATGGAAGGATCGAGATAGCACCGTAAAACAGTCCGAGAATATTTGGTACACTTCGAAGGCGAACTCGAAGTGCACACAGCCCTGATTGTGCGAATTGTTGCGGACCCCTTCTATGATGTCCGCTTCTCCGGACAACGTCTTGACAATCACGTCATCGGTAGACAGCGGTCAGAGCCAGAGGTGAACTACATTTTATCATTGGCCATTCCCCAGCAGCCTAATTTGAAGGTGGGAATATCAGGCGAATGAGAACGTTGATGAAGTCTACCAGAAGGCGAACCAGGTCACTGCATAGATCGTTAGGGCAGTTTCGAATTAGGAAGGATACAGAAAACGCTGACCGCAACCCCATGGAACCTTATCGAGCCTGATATAAACGGCCCAGTGATTCACTGCTCCCAACTGGATACCCTTGCGCTATATGACGCCTAGCGTTACACAGAACCCCCTCACGATAGATAGAAAGCTTACCTTGTGCGAGTGGCTCAGGGGCTTAGTTCAGTGCAGCTACCCCCCCCCCCCCCCACGGTCACTTTGCCATTACCCCGGACGTACGCCGGGCCCTTGCGAAGGAGTTGTTCTGATCCTGATTGTGTCTGCGTTACCAACCGTTACCTCCGTCAAACACGATCCGTGGTTTATTTGGTTGGATCCGCTCCCGTGAAAAACTCTTACCGACTGTTGAAAATGTAAGTGAATCTCTGTTGAAATGTCAGGCCCTTTGTACGTACCCTGCGGGACCCATGGGAATTGTAAACCGTCCGGGCTGTGATCAAAATCGTTAGCGGATCGCCGCTTTTCGAACCGGGTCGTGCGGTCCGCTTTCAAGCTTAGCTCCCACCGCAGTGGGCTGAGACCCTCGGACCGGGACACAAAGAATGGGAGCATCAATATAGGATGCGCGTCAGCTGCCGATGGCGGGACGGTGGCCAATGAATAGGCGGAAAATCACATAACAAATCGTCCAGCCGATCGCGATTGTCAGCCGTTAGAGAAAAGCAGGAGACGGGTACTGCTCGCATTAGAGCGGGCAGGTCAGAGGAATTCATAATGAACCAGGGCAGTGTTGGGGTGACGAAGGTGACGAAGAGCGCAGGTTTAGGAGGGATAGCCATTGAAAAACGCAGCTCCCGGTTTACCGAATTCTACGGCTAACCCTACGACGTAACATTGAGAGCACTATGGGTGGCTCCTTACGGACATTCAGTGTACATTGATGCGCTCAGTGAAGCAATGGGGAGTAGCAGAATGGAGGGAAGGAAACAGCCATCCAGATTGGCGGACAAGTACTACGATCGGAGGCGACATCGCATTTTGATCTGATACCGCCACCGCCAACTCCGCCTTCCTGTGTCTCCTTCGTCGTACCTTGCCTTTGGCCCGCGATCCCCTCTGGCAAGGCATGACGGATACCGACCCTGTTTCTCCGAATAACCCCCAAACTCCTTCTTGCCGTGGGAGCCCCTCCGGGGAGCTTTCCCACCCCAAGGCCACATCTTCTTCCTCTCCCTATAACAGGTCAAGACAACGCGCATGGTCAGCTCCCACGGAGTTCTGGGACACCGCGATTGGAAGGGCCCTCGGACAAGGGAAGAGGAAAGTTCTCAAGATCACCATCGAGAGAGAGATTATAGAGGCGGGTAAGGCCAACTACTGGCCCCCTCCCCCTACTCCGCTCGTCCCACGTCCCACTACCCTAATCCCCACTACCCAAAGAGAAACTATCAACAAAATCGACCTACAACTCGACCGGTCCGCCTCCGAGGACCAACGCCGTTTCGAGACGATCGGGGATGTACCCTCCGCCACCACCGGCGTCGGGAACGTTCTCATCGTACTCGCCGCGATGTTCGGCGCTGGCACCGGCGAAACTTTTGACATCATAAGATCCCTTCGTGACACCATACGAATAAGGATAGAGGAGGTTGCGCGCAAGGCCGACACCCCCATCGTCATGTCTCTTATCAGAGATCCAGGCGATGAGAACGTCCTGAGCCAACTTCCCTCCAAGACCGACACTCCCCCCCCCTACACACACCCCTCACAACCTGACTACCCTGCCCGTAGAAGGCGCTATCAAAGTACCGGCCCCACGGAAGGGGCTGGGAAAGCGTAATGACTTCTGCAGCGGGTAACTTATTGATTCATCCCCAGATTAACCCCTTTCTTTTCCCCTCCACTGCGGACTCGTCCGCTCCCTTGGACTCATCTATTCCTATGCTGGAGAAGCCTAAAGTAGAACGCTTGGCTGCCTCCAAGCGCTCTCACTCGGACATTTCCTTTCTATCTCTGAACTGTAACAAAGCTAACTACATCACCCATGCTGTCCTCAACTCTATTGTAGAGAATACTGATATTGTTTTGATTCAAGAACCTTGGTATGGAAGAATTGGCACCAACAGATCGGACACTTCCACAGAGGGCAACCCTGTCTTCGGAATGGTCCAGAACCGTGCCTGGTCCCAGTTTATTCCAATCACCTTCACACCCCTTTCACCCCGCCCTAGAGTGACAATCTACATTAACCGTAACAGGGGAGACATCTCAGTAGCTGTGCGCTCAGACCTCTTTGAGAGTCCAGACGTGATGGCTGTTGAGATAGTCGGCCCTGGTTGCCACTTCCTAGTCATTAACATCTACAACGATGATCATAATCAGGCAGCCAACATTCTCACAAATGCTGCCCTACCTGATCTACCTACCATCATATCTGGCGACTTTAATCTCCACCACCCCTTATGGAATGGAGATGAAAACATTCCCTCTTCCCCCATGGCTGAAGCTGCGATCGAGTGGATGTCAGAAAAGGGCTTCATTCTACTGAATGATCCTGGCCTTGACACTTTTGAATGTGGTGGAACAGCCTCTGTACTTGACCTTACATGGTGCTCCCGCCCCTCCCTTATCCGGGACTGGCAGGTCCGCCTAAACCTTGATTTTGCCTCTGATCACCTCCCTATTACATGGACACTCACTACTAGCGACACTCCCCCCCTACAACCCACACGCCAGAGCTTTGTTTTCAAGCCAGAGAAACAGGAAGAGTGGACAGGACACTTCTGCTCCTACCTCTCTGGCCTGGACATGACTTATCCCAACTTCCCCTCTCCTGAACATCTTACCTCCCTAATTGACAAACTTCATGATGCACTCCGAATAGCCTCGGAAAAGTCTTGCCTATCCAAACCCCCCCCAGAGGGCGCATCACCCTGGTTCACGGCAGAAGTTCGTGCTTCCCTTCGAGAAGTTCGACGTGCCAGAACCTTGGTTCGCAAACTCCGGAGACGACCCCACTCACACATCGATATGAACAACCTCCAGGCCAACCTGTTGTGTAAGCGCCGGAAAATGCGAAATACCATATCCAAGGCAAAGCACGACTGGGCCATGGATTTCACTCAAAACATCGACCCTTCAAAGATTTGGTCTCTTACAAATTGGTACAAAGGTGTCCGTAGGTATAACACCCCTGCAATCTCCCGCCCAGATGGCTCCTTTGCTATCCAGGATGAGGAGAAGGCACGGATCTTCCATGCGGCCTTTTTCCCTACCCCTCCTCATGTCCATACCCCTCCCTATGACCCTTCCCACACTAAACCTGGTGTAAACCCCTACTACCCAGTTCTGCCCGATGAGGTGAACCGGGTTCTAAAGTCAACCTCTAATAGCTCAACCCCTGGCCCCTCTGGAATCTCCTACCGTGCTCTTAAATGGGCATGGGCAAGGGCCTCAGATTTTATTACCTATATTATCAACTGGTCAATCCACCTTGGAGTCCACCACCCTGCCTGGAAGAGAACAGTGGTAGTGGTCATCCCGAAACCCAACAAAACACCATACTCTTCCCCTCGGTCCCACCGGCCCATACAACTTATTGAATGCCTGGGCAAACTGGTGGAGAAGGTGGTTGCGAAAAGACTGTCATATGAGTGCTCTAGGTTAGGCCTCATCCCTGCCAACCAGTTTGGTGGGGTTGCCTCTGCCTCTTGCCCCGATGCTGGCCTTGTTGTAACACACAATGTACAAGAAGCCCTTAACCGTGGCCTCTGTCCATCCCTCCTCACACTGGATGTCAAGGGATTCTTTGATTCCATTAACCACAACCATCTTGGATGGACTCTACACACGATGGGCTTCTCAGAGCCCATTGTACGATGGGTCCTCTCCTTCCTCTCTGATCGACATGCAGCAATTAAGGTTGGCGATTATATGGGTCCCTCTACCCCCATTAATATTGGGGTCCCCCAGGGATCCCCTGTATCCCCAATCCTATCAGTTATTTACACTGCCCCATTTATTCACAACCTCCTTGAAACCCTTCCTATATCTGATCTGGGCTTCCCAGTCGTCCCCTTTTCTTACATTGATGATTTTGCACTTCTCTCATTCGGATCCTCCCACGTGGAGTCAACAACCCTTTTAACTACTTCTCTTCACTTGGTGGCAGAAGGCCTGGAGAAGATTGGAATGTCGCTGGACTCATCTAAATCAGATCTGATCCACTTCTCCCGATCCAAACCACCCGAAGTCACCATCAACACTTCTCTTTTCAACCTCCCAATCCTCATTCAGCCCTCACCAATCCTCCGCTGGCTGGGGATTTTCTTTGACCCCAAACTTTCTTTCAACAAACACGTGTCTATCATGGCATGCAGAGCCTCAACCATCGCAGCAGGTCTTCGGATCCTGTCTAACACAGTTAGAGGCCTGCACCAACAACACCTTCGCATACTGGTTAAAACTTGCATTATTCCTGTTCTAACTTATGCCTTTCAGGTCTGGTATAGACCGGACCGTCGACAAACCAGCCTTAAAAGCAAGCTGGAGGTGATGCTGAGCAAGGGGTCCCGCCACACAGCAGGTGCCTTTCGCACAGCCCCCCTCCTTGCTATACAAGCCCTGGCACACATCCCTCGTCTTCAACTTATCCTGGATAACCTCCGTGCCGGAGCATCCAGGCGCATATCCAAACTACCCTCTTCCTCCCTCCTCTTCCAGCGCCTTCCTGACTCCCTTCGAGAGGGAGCAGAATCTCATGCGCCCTTCCCACCCCCAAAACACATTCCACACAACCCCATTACAAGGGCTTCACAATCATCCCTAACACACCTTGCGAGCAAAGCCGGAGGCAAAGGCGAGAGACTCTTCCCCTTCGCCCGCCGAAATGCTCCACACCAACCTCGCTTAACTGATATTTCTCACTTCTCTGGCTTCTCATTCGAACCTGACCCTGTGGGGGAGAGAGGTTCCGAAAAGAGGAAGCACTATGCCTCTCGCATCAATACTTTACTCCGTGATCGTTGGAGTTCCGACGACACATTTATCTTTTGCGACAGGTCCAATCTCGCGAAGTCCACAGGCGCGGCGGTCCTCCTTTATGGGGGAGGACAACCCGCCCGGGATCTTATAGCGGAGGGACGCGCCAGCAAACCACACATATCCAACCACTTCGGAGTGGGACGCAAGGCCACCGCGTATGACGCGGAAATGGCCGCTTTGGCCTCCACCAGCCTCCTGGCGAAGTCCTTCGGCGCTACCCACAATCTACACCACTTTCGAATATATTCGGACTCCTCGTCCGCTCTTCGAAATATCATTGACCCCGGCCCCCACCCGGGACAACTCCACTCCCTAATCTTCATAGATAACATCATCTCTATCCTCGAATCCCACCCGGAGGCCACGGTCTCACTCTTATGGTCACCGGGTCACATGGGAATAGACGGGAATGAGGAGGCGGACAAGCTCGCGAAAGAAGCATGCTCCCTTACCCCATCCCGCCCTTTCCGTGTTAAGACCCAGGCATACATGAAATCAAAGTCACAGAGGTCCCTCTCGAAGCAATGGCGAAAACAAGTAAATCGACAAAAGCGTACCCCGGGTACAGCCTTCCTCGAGCACTTCCCCGTCAAACGCACCCCCTACGTCGTCTTCAAATCCACACCCAGAGAAGTTTACTCCCGGGCGACCCAGACCCTGACGGGTCATGGGTACACCGGAGAGTACTATAATCGTTTCAACCTCCCGGACACGTCACCCTGGTGTCTTTGCACACTGGCGGACGGAGCCCCCGTCTTTCACACTCGGGATCATGTCCTACGCGACTGCCCGAGACATTCAACCTCCCGTCCTATACTCGAAAGGTCGGACGAATTCTTGATGGACCCCGCCTGGGAGTTGGCTAGATTAGGCGAGCCACGTAGCCGTCTCCCGGACCTGATGTCATTCTTGAATGACTCCGGTGCCTTTACTAAACTTGACATTCCTTTTTCTTTAAACTTACAGCGCGTTGCAAAACGATAGACCTATTTTTGAAAAAATACGTTGCGTTTTTTTTGTTTATACCGGACATGTAAACAAAGATTTTTGAGTCCGCAATCGGACGGAGATCAACATCGTCCGATAGGCGCCCCCTGCACCCTGTTGTCCCGTCGTCCATC